>Ga0099364_10011878_pt1 | contig 11819 bp, 9 predicted proteins | sample TergutTh196P3_FD_73070 | JGI IMG/M metagenome (GOLD analysis project Ga0099364, IMG submission 73070) | Microcerotermes parvus P3 segment gut microbial communities from Pointe-Noire, Republic of the Congo - Th196 P3 | ecosystem: Host-associated > Arthropoda: Insects > Digestive system > Gut ...
AACGATGTTCTACTATTCGGTGCTAACAAGTTAATCGTTAGCGATGTTGTCGTCGTTGCCTTTTTGTCTAACCGCACTTTCGGCTTGACCGCAAATGGTGCGGTTGGATTTTGCGGTGTACTAGGATTGGTTGGTGTACCGGGACTAGGCGTTGAGGGCGTTGTCACGGAAGTCGACGGCGACTTCGGTACGTAGTTCGGATTGAGGTACGCAAAAAACTGATGGACTACCGCTACTTTCTGATGCCATATCGCCGATGAACCGGTATGAGCCCAGCCGCCGTTATTGCCTGTAACTACCCACTGCACTGTCGTTGCCCAGTCTTCCATCGCGTTAGTCCGTCCATAAGCTGTGGTGTAGTCCGCTGCACTGTATGAACTCTTCATAAGAGCGTTATAAGCTGGCATAATCTTCTGAAACACAGGAGGTCCGGCTATATTCCAAATGTGAGCAATTTCATGTGCGAATGTTCCAAGAGTCGGTACTCCTACAAAACCGACAGCAGCATTGCTAGCAATTCCTAGAATGTTATGACCAGGCTCCGGTCTATCAGCAATAACAACTCGAAGTCCTGTATGGCCAGGATGTCCCGTTACATACGGCTTTTGTACAAAAGCATGTGTGCCTAAAAACTGATACATCTGTAATGCCAAATCAGCGATACGCATCACTTCTGCTTCGGTCCAAACTCGTCCTCGCAGCATCGTTCCCTGGTGAACTGAGCTGATACCGCCGTTATCTGCTGTAAGCAGAAATCCATCGTTAACCGTTTTGTACGTAGAACGTATGTCGCTGTACATACTCCCATCAGCCCAACGACTGTACCCTGCGGCTAACGAATTCGTATAGGTATGTGGTTGCCCCATCCAAATAAAGCAGTTGCTATACTCCTCTCCGTTATTGTAAAAGACGTTAGCACCACGACCGCCAATGACGATACTATCGCCAGCAACACCAGGGTCTAAGTGGCTATTACCGGTCAGACCGCTGTAAATCCAGTCATTGCCAGCACCGCCTACTAGCCAGTTATCACCACCACCGCCGTATAATCGCATTGCGATAGTAGTAGATACGCCTTCATAAGCTCCAATGAAAGTATCGTTGCCACCAAAGCCCCAGAAAGAGATTTGCGTAATGCCGTTTTTATCAAACGACCACTGACCAACTTCCGCTATCCATTCGCTGTAGTAGAGAGGAGGACGAGCAGACTCGCTGTTGGCAGGAAGACTCCAAGAACGATCTACAAATATAGAGTCGTTCGCTCCTTCTTCCGCTATACCAAATGCACGAACAATGACTTGCGTGTCGGTTTCCTGAATTTTAATCCAGTCATCATTATTCGTTCCACGTATTTCCAAAACAGTGTTGCGCAAGTCAACGGTGCCGTTCCAAGGCAACAGTGCTGGTTGTGAAGTAACCGTAGGAAATTGGGTAATTACAGTAGTCCGCGAAGACCACTCGCTAACCACAACAGCGTCCGCTCTAACGATACACGCTCGTACCTGCATTACGTAGGTAGTGTTGCTGCTGAGGCCGGTGATTGTTAGGGATGTACGCTCCGCAGTCTCATATGTCCAATCCTCACTACCACTTACACAATAACGCACTTCGTAGTACGATGCTCCAGGTATCGACGCAGCCCAGTGCAGACCAGCTGAATTGTCAGTAACCGTAACAAGCGTTATATTCTGCGGTCCTGTGATATTCGCCGACGCAGATGCGGATGACACGATGACCTGCGTGTTAGCATCGGTGGAGTCGTCCCAACTCGAAGACATCGACGAAGACGACGGCATCGGCAACCCTGTTTCCCACAGTGTTGCCGATAGCAGTTCGCGATTCTCCAATTCTTCAATGCGCAGGATTCGCCCCTGCTTTTGCTTGCGATGCTTGCGTTGAACGGATGCGGTATCCGCGCTCGAAAAACGATCAAATATGCTGTTTGTCATGTCAAATCCTCCAAAATGTGGGTTAAATGCGTTGCAAGCGAATCATTCTCACTATCACGCGGTTAAAATAAAAGTCAACGGGCGAGCAGCGGCTTCACGGCTTCATTTCACGTTCGTCGTCGTTCTTGCAGTCAACGATTCTGTAATCTGACCAGTTACCGAATCTACTGTAATCGCCTTGACAAAAATAGTATATCGGCCAACGGCTAAATCACTCATCGACTCGGCAACGACTTGTCCAGCACTATCTATAATTTCTATCGTCCTGATGGGCTCTGTGCTCATATTCCTGCCAGTGCCTTCATAGAGTTCGACAATATAATTACTGTATGTAGCACCGGCAGGGATTCTACTCGCAGTCGGTGGCGTTATTGTCAAGTTGACATTCTTTCCAACAACCTGCGCACGCATTTTTACTGCCGTATATCGCAACGTCGAAGCATTTACACGAGATACAATATCTCTACTGTTATACTGTAATACATTGCCATTTTCATTAAGCATTCGCGTTTCAAATGTATAGCGAGTGCCTGGATTCAATCCATGAACTTCTAACGCAGTACCCGTTAGAGCACCTTGCCGATTCTTTGTATCAACGAATCGAGATTGCAATAAGCCTGCTTCTAGCAAGGGATTAGCATTGATACCATTCACGATAATATCACGCATGACGATATTTTTAATAATACCATCATTGCTGATTGTCATCGTTGCTAAATCTTGTACAAGCATTCTACTAGAGTTAGCAGGATTAGGTGCAGAGCCTTTTATTGTAATTTGATAGGCACTGATTTCTGATGTTAGTATATTCCATGAAATCTGAACTGTATTTATAGTAGGGCCGGTTCCATCTATGCCTCGAACAGAACTAACCGCTCGCGGCTTCACAATAGCCCTACTTTCTGCTAATGTAGTCGCACGAACAGTTATATCACGCTGTGCTTTTTCATTGTTCGCATTGTATGCGGCAACAGTGAAGTTGTAAGGTATACCTGACTCTAAACCAGTAATAGTAGCACCTACTATCTGACCTTGTGCATTCGTGATGTAAGTAATACGCTCGGTGGGAATAGCCGTAGCATTCTTCGTAACGATATATGCAACGTTAGCAGCATTTGCTCTCCATTCTAATGAAATACTGTTGAGTGTAGGCGGATATGCTGACTTTGCATTCATCATTTTGACACCAGTAGGATTCACTGCGACGGGAACATTGTGTTGTGCCGTAGGTGTTCCTTGCATGGAATTGGAAGTAGCCGAATTGCTGTACTCACCAGTGCCGATTGCTGTAATACTAATTGTATATTCTTGACCTGTTTGCAGAACGGCAATAACAGCAGAAGTAGTATTGCCACTGACAGAAATAGCTTGCTGAGCATTGCCTTCACCGGTAAAGTAGGTAATAATATACCCGTCGGCGTATTGCACACTACTCCATTCGACTTTTAATGATGTAGTGCCCGAAACACTAATGCTACTAATCGTTGGTATAGTGAGTTGTTTTGCGTCCGTGCTTGTATGTAATATGTTTGACCATTCGGATATATTATTGTCTGATAGTGCGATGATGCGTATGTAGTAGGTTGTGTTTGCAAGTAGTCCAGTTAGATTTGCTGTTGTTGTAAGAGTTCCGTCTATCGATTCAATCATAACACTCTCGGATATACCAGCGAAGATAGGACTGCGAGAATACTCTACTCTGTAGGCATTGGCATTACTTGCTGGTTCCCAGGTAACAGTAATAGTATCGTGTCCAGTTGCAATTGCGCTCATGAGTGTTGGTGTGCCCAGTTCGACAGTATCAGTCATTACACTAATGATTGATGACCATTCGGACATACCTTCATTGTTAACTGCTCGGACTTGAAACTCATACGTGGTATTTGAATCAAGAAATGCAATTGTCGCCGATGTTTCCGTAACGGATTCGCTCCTCCACGCTTCGCTACCAGTGCGATATTGTATCTCATAGCTCGTTGCATTTGCGACGACATTCCAGGATAGCGCAATACTATTCGCTGTTCTACTTGTGCTTGCTAATCCCGTTGGTGTTTCAGGCGGCACGAGCGGGCTGGACGTTTCGGAAATCATCACTTCTGTTGTTTCGAGTGTCCATCCTGGGAATCTATCGTTCGTCATGCTACAGTAGATAATACTGCCGTCTTGAATCCCCGTGAAAGTAAATATCCCGTTTGCTTCTGTATAGTGAGATGAGTCAACCACATCACCATTGTTGTAAAACCAAATGTACTGAGTGATGTATTCTTTTTCAATCAGATACTCGCTAGAAAGGTCTACTATATTTCCATCTGTCAATGTGATGGCTGTCGGCTGTTGATTGCCGACAGAATAAGTGCGATCATTTGCGGGTAACAGTAGCGAGGAAAATGTCAGTTGGTTGCCACTGACAGAAAAATCCCATGGCCTCTCACTACTTAGTGCCGTGTTGTTCGATACGTCCAGTGAGATCAGTTGGTTATTCCTGACATCTAGATGTGTTAGTGTCGTGTTGTTTGAGAGGTCTAGCGAGGTCAGTTGGCTTCTACCGACAGTCAGCTCTGTCAGCACCGTATTGTTTGATACGTCCAAGGAGGTTAGTTGGTCTGCATAGACAGTCAGCTCTGTCAGTGCTTTATTGTTTGATACGTCGAGTGAGGTCGGTTGGTAGTTATTGACATACAGGGACTTCAGAGCCTTGTTGTTGGATATATCTAGTGTGGTCAGTGGGTAGACACTGACGGACAGGTATTCCAGTGCCGTGTTGTTTGACACGTCGAGTGAGGTCAGGCGACCGCTCTCGACCTCCAGCGACGTCAGTGCCGTGCAGTTAGACACGTCTAGGGATTGGGATTGCCATGAGAGGCTAACAAACAAGTTTGTCAGGTTTGTGCCTCCATAAACCTTAAGCGTCGTGCTTGTGAAGTGGCGGATACGGAACTCTGTAATTGCCGTGCCGGAGATATTTAATACCTCTAGTGGGTTGTGTTCGACAAACAGCTGCGTCAGTGCCGTATTGTTTGAGAGGTCCAATGATGTCAGTTGGTTATCGCTGACAGACAAGTGTTCCAGAGCCGTATTGTTTGACACGTCTAGGGAGGTCAGTTGGTTGTTGCTGACAGACAAGATTTCCAGTGCCGTGTTGTTTGACACGTCCAGGGAGGTCAGTTGGTTATAGCTGACAGACAAGATTTCCAGTGCCGTATTGTTTGATACGTCCAGGGAGGTCAGTTGGTTATAGCTGACAGACAAGATTTCCAGTGCCGTGTTGTTTGATACGTCAAGTGAAGTAAGTTGGTTGTGCTCGACAGACAGATAATTCAATGCCGTGTTGTTTGACACGTCGAGTGAGGCCAGTGGGCCGCCGACGGACAGCGACGTCAGTGCCGTGCAGTTTGATACGTCTAGGGATTCTAGCGAGTCAGAATAAACATACAGGTCGGTCAGGTTTGTGCCCCCATAAACCTTAAGCGTTGTACTTGTGTGGTAGATACGGAGTTCTGTAATTGCCGTGCCGGAAATGTTTAGCACCTCTAGTGGATTGGCGTCAACACCATACAGCCTTTCACTTTGGAGTAGTACGCAACCGGAGACATTCAGTTCTGTCAATTGGTTGTGCGAGATGTCCAACCATCTCAGTGCTGTAAGCCCCGAAACGTCCAATGCTCCACTAAGGTCTTTCCAACTAGTGTTAATCGCTATTAAGAATCCGTCGCTATTCCAAGCGAAATCATTATTTCTAAAGCTGCCATCCCACTCCAGCCACGAGAAATTACCCTCTTGAAGACCACGAGCGACAAGGTCATGATAGACTTCCAAATCCCGGGCTTGAGCATTCCACGGCGCACTCGACGCTTGCATCGACTCCGAACTTGCAGCCATCAGAGAACTTTCATAAACCGGAGCATTTTCGCAAGGAAAAGTGTTATCACAACTCTCAACTCCCAACCAAGGCGTAACCGAGAGCATTGCGCGGCCTTCCAATTCCTCGACTCGACACACGCGTCCGCGTTTACGCTGTCGTTTGGATTCGTCCGACGATGAATTGGAACTGTTACCGAAAAAATAGAAATGGTTAAAAGTGCTCATGAGCATGCTCTAAAAATTGAAGGGTCAAAAATTCTCGGCAACGAGACCGTCAGGTTGCCGATTCTGCATAGCGTTTCAATGGACAAGGAAGATTTCTACTCTTCCGTTCCTCTTTCGATTGCCATTCTGTCCTGGCGGTCGCTCATACGTTCGCCTTCGTAGAGAAAACATCTCGGTCCCGGCACATTGTAATCGCCATAACCGACTGCAATCCGAAGTTTTTTAGCAAGAGGGGTCAGGCTAAAACGCTGTCCATCGTGCTCCACCCTATTATCTTCGACAACCGTACATTTTTTCGTTTCGTCATGGACAAAAACCAATTCTGCACCAAGTGGAATATCGACATCCTTGAAACTATACCTGCTTCCGCGCGCAGCATTCGCCTCTGCGGCATGGACGATAGCTTTTTTATCTTCCGGCGCTGTAATGCTATTGAGTTCCTCTTTCGCCATAGCACTTGCATCGGATTTGGCGAACGCTTTGAGGATTGTGATGATCCGGTCTGGGTCAGTTCTGAAAAACTCTCGCTTTTTATTTGGGCGATCGCAGTCAAACGCAGCGTGAAGTACATCCTCTACTTTCTTCGCGTCTTCTACTTCCGCAGCATAGAGGCACTCGAACGGTAGAGGGACACCAGTTGGATAAGAAAGTTCGGCAAGCCGTTGTTTGATGTCATCCCGTGAAGTCTTGCCGATTTTGATGTAGTCGGACATGGCTTCGTTTGTAAAAACATAGACGATTTCCGGCATGGTTGTTCTCCTTTGGTAGCCGAGTCCGGCAACAGAAACCGCTCAAGAATGGGAGCGGCACGCCTTACTAAGAAACGGAGTAATCCCTCCGACGAAAGAGGTGCATTGCTAGCCAATTGGACAATGCTGATTCTGTCCGCAATGTTATACGCGCACTCTCTTCACGGAAGTAACGCAACTTTACATACTACCGACCATTTTTCTAGCCGATTACACCATTTTGGAGTAACCGGTTGTTCTGTAGAAAATAACCTATCGCCGAAGCGGTCTTGATAGTTTCTTAACGTACTCGTAATTCAATCCGTTCCGACGAATCGGAACGGGATTCCTAATTATCCGTCCGCTGTGCCACACTTTTTTGCGAAATGCAATAGGTTCAATACAAGCGATGCGGCACGCGCACGGTTGATCCATCCTACGCTTGTCGATATAAGATTCTGCGCCGACCCTTGCCCGGATTTGGAATGGTGCATTAACAGTAGCCGTGTTATGTGTTCTGCCAAAAAGAAGACAAAGTATGTTTTTCCGACAGCACCGTCACCCGATATAATAGAAATATCGTTGGCAGGAATTTTATTCTGCAAAAACCACTTAGGCAGCTCTGTTGATATTTCGTCGAAAGAACGCACCATCCGTGAAGGCTTGTCCGGCTTTGCATTGATTAGATCTCGTGTTGCAACGTCATCCACCGCTTCCGTCTGCTCGGTTAAAATTGCCGGGAACACTTCGTCTTTAACGATTAGATTGTCGTCCCATGTTACAAACCGCAACCGACTCACATCACTGCAAGACTTATCTATTTCGTATGGGAAGTCGGCTTGCATAGCGGTAAGTAGATTTTTCAAATTCGGCATGCCATCATATGCTGCAAGAGCAAACAGTCCATTGCCCGATACCGATAGGCTGACCGTGAAGACGTATGCTACTTCTGTAATCGTTTGTTTTGCACTTTCCAACTCGTCCGCTGGGATAGCGTCGAAGTCCAAACAGATGATGCCGTTCGGCGTGCAATGAACATTACCACGCTGTGTTTGCGGCTCACTGCCAGGCACTACGGCAGGAAGTCCCGTTTTTATCTTGCTACGTTTTTCCTTGTCTATTTCATTTCGGACGGCTTCAATTTGAGGAATAAACTTTCCGCCGACTCGAAACGTCTCCACCACTTGACCGATGGTTGCTGTCCCGCTTGGAGTGTTTGCCTTGCAGTGCGGGTAGAGCGAAACCTCTTTTTGCAACAAGTCGGCAACTAAAGTAGGAGTGTCCGATGTGGACACGGCATACACGATTCGACTTTTCGGTGCGGAGCTACTTCTGCCCCATTGCCCGGAGTAGGAATCAGAAGGCTCGCCGATGAGCTTGTTCGACTTAGTGACGCTACGGGCGATTTGTGCTACTTCGCTTTCCGATAGCGGTTCTTCGCATTTTGTTCGATTGACTGAGGCCAATGCCTCTTCAATATCAGTGAGTCTCAGGTCGCATTTTGTTCGCAAGCGTATGCCCAAACGGTAGAGTATGCGATTTCGCTTACCTTGGGGAATGCGATTGACCTTGCTGAGGTACCGGATAACACGTTCTTTGATGGTGTATAATTTTTTCATGATAAAGCCTCCTGTTGTTTGGGGTTGCGGTTTTTAGTTTGGGTTGCAGCGTGTTTTCGGAGAGTCGCTGCGGCCTCTGCTTGCCTTCGTTCATAAGCCTTATCCTCACGACGCTTTTGTGCTATGCTTGTAAGCACAATCGACGATGAGACGTTTGACTGCGATTGCAAAAAACGCTCAATGTCGGCGGCAAGCCAACGAAGTTTGCCGCCGGGAGGCGAAATCGGCAACGGGAAGTTTCCTTGCCCCTTCCGACGTTGATGTAACCAGCGATTCACAGTGGAAACGCTTACACGCAATCGCAATGCGACTTCGTGAACCAGTAAAATGTTCTGTTGCATTAAGCACCTTAAGCCTTTCTCCGGTCGCAGAAAAACGAAAACTGAAAACACAACGCTTTGCGGAACTGTATGAAATTTCAATTTTGCTTTTTTGCGAATGCCGGATTTGGTGTGATGTATGACTACCTGCTGATGACGGTATCTGCACTCGCTGGTAATTAACCTGCGAGAAAACCGGTAAGAATAGGGCAAATTACCTCATCGTTTTAGGGTATTGTAGATTAAGTTTAATAATCGTGCCTTTTCCTTGTCTTCAATCTTTGGGATGCTTCCAAAGAACGTTACTGCGTCGTCGATTCCTCTTTCTATTCTATCCAAGCCATACTTCTCTTGAATGGAAGTTTTGGACAGCACATTCTTTTCCTATCCATGCTTTATTGCAATGCTGTCGATGTTTTGTCTTCCGATAAAAACGTCCAGTAAGTCGGCGCCTACGTTGATAGTTTCGGTCATTTTTGAACTTGCGTGCGGTCAGAAATGGGGGCAAACTCCATCTTCGTATTTTACAATAGAGCGAGGAATACGAAAAGTCCCACTAAAAATGCTCAGGACAATGGAGGCTGCGTTTGACTCCTGATACAACAGATTCAGCGATTGAAAATTTGTTTATACGTGTGCAATTTTCAATCACTGATTTTTTGGAAAAATAGAGCGTCATCGCAATCATTGTGACGATGCTCTCGTCGGTTTTTTACTATTCCTCCGCGTCAAACGGATTACGGCGATTGCGTGCAAGTGCTTCACGTCTCGCAAGTTGCGTATGAGTGTATCGCTTTGTCATGTTAACAGTGCGATGTCCGAGCAAGGCCTGCGCATCCTCGTCGCTATGGGCAAGCTCGGTAGCACTTTCACGGCTTTCAATGCTCTCCACGTCGTTTCCTGTACCAGATCATTCTCGACTCCCCACGCAAAAATCGAAACAATGCGATGGGTGTATCTGTTAACGATTCTTCGGCAAAATCGACGGGATTTAATCATTTCACCCCGAACCAGTTTAAGTGAACGCGGCTTGAAGTTCTCTACGGGAGTATCGGGGCGGTGAAATGAGATAATGTTTGGATGCAAGTCGGCAGGTACTTCTTTCGACGGTACGTCGATAAAGTCGAAAATGTTACCAGTGAGACTGCCGACCGCTTTTCGATGACCGCCTTTTGCTTCTTGGTGTCCGAATGGTCATAGATTCCGGTCGTCGCCTCCGTCAAATGCCCCAGTTGTGCTCGGGCATGGTCGCGGTCTAAAACCTCGCTGATCCACGTCCCATTCGAATGCCTGACTTGGTACGGCGTAAATCGTTCCAAACCGTATTTTTCCTGTGTTTTTTTGAGTTTAGTGCTGTACGAGGCGGTCGAAATCGCCCTGTTTCTGTAACTGTGCAGATTGCAGAAACAGGGCTCGTCGGCTTTTTTCCGGCCAGATACTTTTCAAGGATTGCCATCTCTTCCACACCGAGTGCGATCGACCGAGGCTTTCCTTTCCATTTTGTTTTGTGGTGAAACGGCTCGAATGTCCAAACGTTCTCGCCAGGCTTTCGCTTGATTTCTCCGGCTTTGAGGTTGCAGAGTTCGCTTGGTCGCATGCCGGTGAGGACTTGCAAAATCACCATGTCGATGAGTTGTGATTCTGCAAGATGCCGGATCGTGGCGATAATCGCCTCTGGGCTTGCTGCTTCCCGGTCGAGATTTTCGTGGAGTGCCTCGCCATATTGGAGAGCAGAGACGAGTTTGAGTTCGGCGGCGATGGTGTAGGAAACAAATTTTTTCTTTGCTCCCCAATAGAAAACACTTCGAATGAAGGCGATCAATTTGTTGATGTACTTTCGGCAGTACGGTCTCCCCTTCTTGTTTATCTTTTTGATAAGAAAGTTTTGGAGTTTTTCGATGGATTCTGCTCCGCCGAAATCGGCGGTGGTGGCATTGACAGCAACGACTTCGTAGAAAAACTCGAACGCCCTGTCGATGTTATCAGCGTCTGTCTTGCTGACGGGTCGGCGGCGTTCTTTCTTATAGGTTTCTACGAGTTCGCGTAGTGGCACGGTGCGCACGAGAGCGCACCCGGGGGATAGGGATTTTCCATGGGATGTTTCCAATTAAATTGTGTAAGCGGTCGTTACCCCGCTATTCCGAATCATCGGAACAGCGGCATTGTGCCGAAAAGCGAATCGGAATCAAGCGGGGGGTTCTTTCGTGTTTTTTCAAGAATTCGCAAGACACCGGTTTTCCGAATTGTTCCTTGCGTTTTTATCATACGAGGCGTCAGAAAGCGTCAGGCGAACGGGCGGGTATTTTGCTCTTGATTTTTTCGTTGGAATTGCCGATGACGTGGACTATGAAAAGGAACATGGATTTAGTCCGAGATATTTTATTATCAATCGAAGAGAATGGCAGTTATAAGCACCTTCAAGAAAAGTATCCGGGCGAACGAGTGAACGATCACGTGACATTGATGATGGGCGGCAATCTTATCGTCGCCGATTATCACATATGAATCAAAAACAGCCGGTTAATTCTCGCATCATCCGCCGCATCAGCCGCCGTGCATTCTGTCTTCTTGTGCTTGCATAATCCGTTCGCGATAGGCAATCTCTTCCGCACTCGGCGGACGATATGCGGAATAGCGCATCGGCTTCGGTATGATCACCCGATCATAACCCGCACACGCTTCATTGCAATGTTTCATGCAAGTAGTAGCATATCCTACTTTGCATTGTATTGCACGACTTGTATCATCGCTACAAGGTTCATCGAACACTTCTTGATGTTTGCATAACATATTCTAACTCCTGACTCCTGTATTCTGGTTTCTACATCACATTTCCGTATTGGTCTACTTTGATGACACCAAGGTTGGGATCGAAAATGTGCAGTATACCGTTGGAACTATACACCGACCTTGTGTAGTCGCTGTGCAATTTTTTATGAACACCATAACGTTGATCGAGATAAAGACTTTCGACAAAACTCGGCATTGCTTTATCTTCGATTCCGCCGCGAAATCCTTGACGCCGACAAGTCAAGTGCGTTGGCGCAATCGGCACTCTGTCAAATCTTGGGATCGCTTCTTTGTCGCCGGTAAGCATGAGCCGATTGCGGATATTGC
>Ga0099364_10011879_pt1 | contig 11818 bp, 12 predicted proteins | sample TergutTh196P3_FD_73070 | JGI IMG/M metagenome (GOLD analysis project Ga0099364, IMG submission 73070) | Microcerotermes parvus P3 segment gut microbial communities from Pointe-Noire, Republic of the Congo - Th196 P3 | ecosystem: Host-associated > Arthropoda: Insects > Digestive system > Gut ...
AATGGACTTTTATATATACACAGAAAATATTATATCTCAAAAGGCTGTAATTTTTAACCATTTTTTATATACAACAAACACAAAAGATACCCGATTATAAATTATGGGGGAAAATTTGCCAAAATACTTTTTTAGGATTATAATTATGAAGTATTCTTTATACTTAATTGTAGGATTATTTTTGATTTCATGTTCTACGCTGCAAACACACCATACCAAAGAGGTTTCTGAAAATACCCTACAAGCAGAAAACCGCCTTATGAAAACAACAATTTCCCTGTTGCAGAGAGACAACTCGGTTACAAAAAGTGAAAACCTTGAATATCGAAAACAAATACAAGACCTTCAATCAGAAATAGAAAAACTAAACTCAGATATAAACTCAATGAACACCAATTTTGCCAATCAATTATCATTATTAAGTGAGCAAATAAAAACACTAGAACAAAAAAATGAAGTTCTCCAAAACGAAAGCTCTACAAGAATAAGTGAACTTGTTAGATTAAATAAACAAACCGAAACTACTTTGCGAGATAAAATATCAGTATTAAACGATGAAAATTTAAACCTACAATCAACATTTAATACCGAGCGAGAAACACTTAAAAAAGAATATTCAGAAAAAGAATTTGAATTAAATAAAACCATTGAAGATTTAACACAAAGCAATTTTAATTTAACAATAGAACAAAACAATCTTAGAAATAGTTTAGGAATCTTAGTAAATGAAAATTCGATTTTAAAAGAACGTTTAGATAATATAGAAAATAACAAAAATTAAAACTAGTGATCGTATGCTAAAATCATCTTACAAAATAATAATTGCATTTATCATTTATAATATTATCCTTACGTTTTCATCTCATGTTTATGCACAAACATTGAATATATTAACTACCTCTAATTTGCAAGGACGGTTTAGCAGCAATTTAAATGATGATGAAGCAAATGATACCATGTTGACCATTGCTCAATCTATATTAAAATTTAAATCTGAAAATCGTATAGATGGATATTTTGATTTAGGAAACGCTTTTACACCCGGAGTATTATCTCGATTTAGCCACGGAATACTTGTTGCCGAATTTTTCTCTCTTTTAGATTGTACCGCTACAATAATATCTTCTAACGATATAGCATTAGGTTTGGATACGCTGTCGCATCACAAAGCAAATACTTCTACAGCTTTTCTCTCGGCAAATATACTTCAAGACAATAAAGTGCCATTTTCTGAGTTTCGTATAAAACAAATAGGTAATACACGCATAGCTTTTATCGGATTATCATCTGTTGCGATGGATTTTAACATAGCAGAGAAAGAATTTTACAAAGTGAAAATAGAAGATGCAATTACAACACTAAATAGAATACTTCCCAAAATAAAAGCAGTTGAAGCTACACATATAGTTTTATTAACCGGACTCTCCACAAGAGATGTAATAAATCTTATGAATACATTTCCCGATATAGGCATTGCAATATGCGGTGGAGATAATTCAGGTCGACTTGCAGGAATAACGACTGAACGTATAGATTTGCCCGATGGAAGATCTATATTGCAATTGCTTGAAAACCCATCACTAAAACATATAAGTTTAGATTTAACAGATAAAATTCAAGTAAAGACATTTAACACAATACCAATAGCTCCTAATGCTACAAAAAATACTCAATACATTAATTTTTCACACAGGCTTGAGCTTTGGAAAAAACAATATCACGATGAAGAAAATTTTGTTTTAAAGGATGTGCAAGACGATGATTCGCTGTCTTTATCAGACGATACTTTTGCCGAATTTTTAAGGAATAGATTTAATACCGAAATTGCAGTAATAGAAAATGGAACAATAGTTAGCACAGTATTTACCGATGACATAAGAGGAAGCGATTTGCTTCAAATGGTACCTAACGACCAATACATATACTCTTTCAGATTGAAAGGAAATGATTTACTTAGAGTCTCTAATGCATCGAGTAATTTAATTATTTCAGGCATTAAATCAGGAGCGGTGCAAGGCAAACCCATCCAAAATGAAAGAACGTATAAAGTAGTTGCAACTCAACCGGCTTATAATGCCATTGTGAGAATATTAGATCGAAGAGAGATTAAATTTACCAATTCATGGAAAAGTGTAAGCGATATAATTCAAGATGACTTTAATAACAAATCAATATTATTTACAAACAATGAAGAGGCTGCTCAAAAAAAATTTAGAATGACTATTGATGTGTTTTTATCTAATTTTATAAATCATGCACAAATAAACAATCAAGATGGAATTACCGCTCCGGCAGGTATGCCAATAGCAAGCTATAATAGATGGGGATTAACCAATAAGATAGATATTACTCTGTATAACAAATATCATAATTTTGTGTTATCACCTTATATGTTTTACGATAAACAAGATTCAACCTATTTACAAAATAAATTCACAGGAGTATTTCTCTATAATTATAATTTTAGTGAATACATTAAACCCTATCAGCGAGCCCAATTTGATACGGCAATTACCGCTATAGATGGATTAAGACCTATGATAATACGCGAAACCATAGGCTCTATCATCAATTTACCTTGGATGACAGATAATAAACCAATACTTGCCACCAAATTGGGTTTTGGTATAGAAAAACAATTAAGGGATCCATCTATAGAAACTTTATATGGATTAGAAACTATTATTAACATTAATATACAATTTTTAAAATATTTTAACTTTTTTTCTAACTTCAATTCCTTTTTATCGATGCAAAATTCAGGCGAAGATTGGAAAAATTTAAGATTAGAAACTGAAAATGGAATATCGTGTAGAATTAATACATTTTTAGCTGTCTCGGCAAGGTATCGTTATTATTATTTATATAGAGGATTAGATAAAAACACTTATTCAAACTCTCAGTTCATTACTGCCATAGACTTAAAAACCGATTTCAAAATATGGTGAGAGGTAACATCGTAAACTTAAGCTGAATCTTTAACAAAGTGTAATGTTTACCGTTTCGTCATTCCCGCGTAGGCGGGAACCCACTGCTAAAAACCGACAAGTTTGCATAAAACGTTTAATGTTTTGAAGTATTCTGATCCCATATTGAATACTTCCCAGCAATGGTTCCCCGCCTATGCGGGGATGACGGTTACTAAAAATCAAAACAATTTTCCTTAAATTTACGATGTTAGGTAAGGGACGATAAAATTTAATCCTTGATTTTTGATGCCTCTATAATTTATTAGTTTAATACTTGGAGAAAAGACATGACTTTTTTTGAAACTAATATTTTAGTAAAGGGCGGTATTATAATGATACCGATTATTCTCGGTTCGATTGCAGCCCTTGGTCTTACTATAGAACGAATAATATATTTTAGAAAACTAAAATTTGACTCAAATGCTTTTACAAAAAAAGTTTTAGACAAAATAAGCGAAAACAAAATTGGAGAAGCTGCTATCTTATGTGACAGCGTTGAAAATCCGTTTGCAGCCATTTACAAAAAAGGTCTTGAAAATATAGATGAATCTCCACAAGAAATGGAAAGGCAAATAGAACTCGAAGCCAGTAAGCAGGTTTCACTTTATGAAAAAAATCTTTCATATCTTCTTGTTATAGTTGCAGTAGAACCTATGTTGGGTTTCTTGGGTACCATTGTAGGTTTAATAAAAGCATTCATGGAATGGGAAAAGTTTGGCTCGAGCATAACGGTAGAACAATTAGCATCGGGTATTTATCAGGCAATGGTTACAACCGCTTCGGGGCTTACAATAGCTATTCCTTTCTTTGTAGTGTATCACATATTTATATATATAGTAAATAAACTTGTTTTCGATTTAAACTTTTATGGAGAAAACTTTGTTTCATTTACAGCTAAACACAAGAGCAAATCATGAAAATCAAGCGATCTTTTAAACCCCCTGTATCCCTTGAATCGATAGCTATGACCGATATTATAATGAATCTTTTTATATTTTTCTTTATAAGTTTTAGTTTGTTATATACTTTTAATCCGTATAACGAATCAAAAATAAAAATAGATTTACCCAAAGGTACAACCACAGTTCAGAGAACTGAAGACTCGCCTACGATTATTGCAATCAATTCCCAAAATGAGGTTTTTGTTGCCGATAGACAAATATCAATAGATCAAATTGCCGATGAACTGTCGGCTCTTTCAGACGAGGCAAAACAAAATGGTATAATAATTAAGGCTGATAAACTTTCACTAGTAGATTTCTTTGTAAGGGTATTAGATGCAACAAAAGAATCAGGAATAGAAAAAGTTGGAATTTCAATAGAATTGGAGAATAGGTAATTAATATTATTTAACTGATATTTTACCTAAATCACCACGCTTAATGCCATTAACTAAATATTCTCCAACACGAGTTTGCCAACCACGACCGGTAGCACGCAAACCTACTGCATAAGATTCTGGAATACGAATTGAAACACTAACCTTTGGGTCTTTAGATTTTGTGGTTTCATTTTTATCGATATACTCTTTGAATGCAGAAAGACCACGACCAATGCGTTTTACACGACCAGATGAATAATCATCATCGGTAATACCTGTATCAAATGATGGAATATTTTTAGCTTCAATAGCAGCCAGTTTTTCCGGAGTCCATTTTTTTCTAATTTCCTGTGAAGTCATATTAGTTATCTTTTTCATAATGTTTACGCCATCCTTTTTTGTTTACTTGAAACAAAGTTATTATTCTATATTTTTTAGCACGCATAGTATAACAAAGACATAGACGAAGATTGCCAACTTTGCCAAATGCTAAAAATCTAGTTTCACCATAATCTTTGCGTTTATCAACTTCAATTACAATATTTGGGTCAGAAAACACAAATTCAGCAATTTCAAAATCAAGTCCATGAATTTTTATGTTTTGATAACGCTTGTTTTCATCCCACTCGAATTGCATTTCACCTTTCACATTGATATTGTATCACAAAAACAATAAAAGTCAAGTATTTTTTTATGTATTTATATAAAATCATTCTCTTATTATTTTTACGCTTTTATCAAAGGCATTTTCCCCTATCGTTTTTACAGAATTGGGAATGACAACATTTGTTAGTTGATTATCTGCAAATGCATAATCATCAATTGTTTTAACTGAATCAGGAATAATAACACTAGTTAGTTTATTATATGCAAACGCATCATCATCAATTGTTTTAACTGAATCAGGAATAATAACACTAGTTAGTTCATTATCATAAAATGCACCATTGCCAATTGTTTTAACAGGAAGACCATTTATTTTTTCAGGTATAATAATATTTTTTGAATCATGGTTATAATCTATAATAGTTATACTATCATTTTCAATTCGATAGCCAAACCCATTTTCATTAAAAAGATTCTTCATGATAAACAAGCTCTCTTTTCATATTAAAATCCCAACTTTAAATCAAAAAATTTTTACTCCCCCAACTCAGAAAACAAATTCAACGATGTATCTACATTATTACCCAAATATTTTAAACCAAGATGGGTATAGGCAAATTCGGTTGCCATTCTTCCTCTTGGTGTTCTTTGAATAAAACCGGTTTGCACCAAGAAAGGCTCATAATAATCTTCAATAGTATCTGTTTCTTCACCCACAGCAATAGCTATGGTTTTAAGCCCTACCGGACCTCCATTGTATTTATCTATTATTATACTCAATATTTTTCTATCCATGTTATCGAGACCCATTTCATCTATATCGAGTTTTTCTAAAGCATATTGAGTTATATCTAAATCTATTTTTTCAGTTTTTCGTACAACACTAAAATCGGTTACTCTTTTAATGAGCCTGTTTACTATTCTGGGGGTTTTTCTCGATCTTTTAGCTATTTCAAGTGCAGCATCTTGGGTTATTTCTCTTCCAAGAATACCCGATGAGCGTTCGGCAATTATTTTAAGTTCTTCATTATCGTAGTAGTCGAATCTAAATGGAATACCAAATCTATCTCTCAATGCTGCCGTTAACAAACCTGTTCTGGTAGTAGCCCCTATCAAAGTAAATGGGGCAATTGCAATTTTAATACTTTTTGCACCCACGCCCTGCCCTACCAAAATATCTATAGATTTATCTTCCATTGCAGGATATAATATTTCTTCAATAGCAGGAGATAATCTATGAATTTCATCTATAAACAAAACATCATTTTGTTCTAAACTCGTTAATATAGAGGCTAAATCACCGGCTTTATCTATCACAGGAGCAGATGTCGCTTTTATATTAGCTCCTAACTCGCGTGCAATTATAAATGCCAATGTAGTTTTACCTAATCCGGGAGGACCGGCAAGCAATATGTGATCAAGAGCTTCTTTGCGTATTTTTGCAGATTCTATAAAAACTTTTAGATTTTCAGTAATACGTGTTTGCCCTATAAACTGCGACAAGTAAACAGGACGCAACGATTTTTCTTCAAGATAATCATCTTCAATTTGGTGAGGGTTTAACAATCTGTCTGAATTATCCATTATTAGCTTATTCTCCCTACTTTTCTGACATGGCAATCATTTCTTCGGCGTGTTGTAAAGATAACTCGGTAATTTTTTCACCTGCCAGCATGCGTGCTATTTCCCTTACTTTTTCCTTTCTGTTTAGAATCTTAACAGAGGTTGTAACTCGTTCGCCGGTTTTACCTTTTTGTATAAAATAATGAGTTTTAGACATTGAGGCAATTTGAGGTAAATGAGTAATTAACAAAACCTGTCTTGTATTAGATAACGATTTAAGTTTTTTACCTACAACATCTGCCGTTTTACCTCCAATACCGGCATCAACCTCATCAAAAATTAGTGTCTCCACAACATCAGATGAAAGTATAACATTTTTTATAGCCAACATCAATCTTGACATTTCACCGCCTGATGCAACCTTATTGAGAGGTCTTAACTCTTCACCCTCATTTGCAGCTATCATAAATTCAATTTTATCCAAACCATGTGGATATAAAATATATCTCTTACCTTCGGATTCTATCTCGCCGTCGTTTGCAATTTCCATTTTCAATGATACCTTAAACTTTGTACCGCTCATACCCAAATCGTTTAATTCTGAAATGACTTTTTTCTCAAGTACTTCGGCTGCTTTACTTCTTTTTTGCGATAAAGCAAATGCCTTTGTTTTTGCCTCTTTTACCAATACTTTTTCATCGTTTTGAAGCCGCTCTATTTCTTCGTCTCCCGACATTATTGCTTCAAGTTCTCTTGTGGCTTTTTCGGCATAATCTAAGACAGCTTCTATGGAGTCGCCGTATTTTTTTTTGAGTGAGCCTATGAGGGCAAGCCGCTCTTCTATGCTGTTTATCTTTTCAGGAGAAAAATCTATTCTATCGCTGTAATTTCTTACAAAATAAGCTGCATCTTCTAATGATAAAAGTGCATTCATTACGTTTTCTGAAACATTGGATATTTCGGGATCGTATTCCAAAACACCTCCAAGATTTTGATCGGCTTTTTTAAGTAATCTTAAAACCCCATCATCCCCATTAAGAATTTCAGATACTTTGCCCATAGCGGTAAATAGTTTTTCAGAATTTGCCATAATATTGGCTTCACTTCTTAGATCGGCTTCTTCGTTTAGGTTTAGCTTGGCTTCGTTTATTTCTCTTATCGCATAATTATTAAACTCAATTCGTCTTTGTTTTTCTTTTTCATCTATTTGCATCGATGATAATTTTTCTCTCACCTGATTGAGGTTATTGTATACCGATCTTATTTCATTTACTTCATTTAATAAATTTCCAAATGAATCGAGCAATTCTCTATGTTTAGAAGTTTTTGCCATATTTTGATGCTCGTTTTGACCATGTATATCGATAAGGTATTCTGATATTTCTTTTAATTTTGCAACCGGAACTTGTACTGCATTTATAAAACATCGTCCCTTGCCATTTGAAAACAGTTCTCTGCGCAGCATAAGAGTATCATCATCATTATCAATACCCATTTCCTTTAAGAGATCGAGTACCCCTATTGAATTGGTTGTATCAAAAATGGCTTCAATAACGGCTTTTTCAAATCCGGTACGGATCACATCAGCAGGCATCTTTTCTCCCAAAACAGCAGATATTGCATCAATCAATATAGATTTTCCTGCACCGGTTTCGCCTGTAAGTATATTAAGACCATCGGTAAAAACAATGGTTAAATCTTCTATTATGACAAAATTTTTGATTCGAAGCTCTTGAAGCATTTAAACTCCCCAATTTAATTTTTCTTTTAATATATTATAAAAACTTTTTTGCGGGTGAGGTATCATGTTTACATATTTATCACTCAACTCAAATAATATTACATCTTCGGCTTTTACCTCAACTGCTTCTTGACCGTCTAAGGTAAGTAATAAATTTTCAGCATCTGACATCATCCGCACCTTTAAACGAGACGAACCCGGTAGAACTATAGGCTTTGTCGTAAGCGAATGTGGACATATTGGATTTAGCAAATATACATCTAAAACCCCCGGAGATATTATGGGACCTCCTGCAGACAATGAGTATGCCGTAGATCCGGTAACTGTTGAAACTATTAGCCCATCACCATAATATGAGCTAATCAATTCATCGTTAAGTTCTAATTCAAGGTTTATTGCTCTTGAAAAAGCTCCTTTTGAAAGTACTCCATCATTAATAAAATACAATTTTGATGTTTGTATATCATCTCTGATATGTGAAGCCGTTATTACAGATCGTTTGATAATATTAAAATTACCTTTTAATATTTCGGGCAGATAGTATAAAAATTCAGACCTGCTAAATTCGGTTAAAAATCCCAATTTTCCATAATTTACTCCAAGTATGGGAATTTCCCTATCTATAAAAAGTTTAGCTGTACTCAAGAAAGTGCCGTCGCCGCCTATGGATAAAACCATATCTGCATCATTTAAAAATTTTTCTTTATTGGTAATGTATTTAGACAATACCGAAGATTCAATATTTTTAAAATCAGGAAGTTGAATCTTTATCGATTTTGCTGCAATTTCTATTTCTTCGATAAATTCTTCTATAAGTTCTTCTGTAATGTTAGACTTTTTCTCTTTTACTTTTATGTTTATAGATATTGTTTTTATCATATTATCCACCTTATGATTAATAATATTGTCAGCATATTGTAAGTCAATAAACTTTCTTGTATATTATTTCAACAATATTTAAATAAAATTTTAAATTTAATAAAAAAACTTGTATTAAAATTGAATTGTTTTATGTTTATATATATGAATCACATTTTTACACTCAAAGATTTTACTTTTTTTAATGATCTTGTCTATAAAGCCGGTCAATTGGCTTTAAATATTCAAAAAACCGGATTCAATATAATAAGTAAACCCGACAATTCTATAGCAACCGAAGCCGATTTTAAAGTTCAAGAACTTATTATAAATTCAATTAAAAGTCATTATAAAGATATTAATTTTGTTCATGAAGAAAATTTTGACAATACTGTAAATCATTTTCATAAAGATAAAATTACCGTAATAATAGATCCCATAGACGGTTCTTCGGTTTTTGGAATGCATTTGCCTCTTTGGTGTATTTCACTTGGTGTCTTTAAAGGTTATGAGCCTGTTTACGGATTTGTTTATTCTCCTGCTTCGGATTTTTATTTTTATAATGATGATAAAAATGCTTTCTTAAACAATAATCCTACAAAAATAGTCAACGATTTAAAAGTTGTACGCGATTCATGTTTTTTTTGTGCTTCTGAAATTCCTAATGCGATTAAGTCTTCTTTTCCGGGTAAAATTAGAAATTTTGGTTCCACTGCTTTTCATGCTTCTCTTTTAACAGATAATGCCCGCAATAATGTTTTTGCTTTTATTGGTGAATCTTATCTTTGGGATTGGGCAGGTGCTATTCCTATAATTCTCAAAGCAGGGGGGCATGTTTCTTATTGTGATGGTTCTAAAATTGATTATCAATGTGTGGTTGAAAACAATTATCATTTTCTAAAACCTCTTGTTGTATATGCTTGCGATAGTTTTGAAGATGTGAGAAAGTATTTGAGAAAGAAATAAAAGTAAAACTATTTATATAATCTATTCTAATTTTGTCTGATCATTTGAAGCATATACCGCTTTTAGTAATAATGGTGTTATAAGTACTGTTATGAGTACGACAGCAATGATGCTCGGAAATATTTGCGAACTTATATAGCCTGCTACTATACCTTTACTGGCAACGATAAATGAAACTTCACCTCTTGCAACCATGCCTACACCTATCTGCATACTTTCTCTATTTGTATACTTGAAAATTTTAGCTCCCAAACCACAACCGATGATTTGTGATAATATAGCTACAATGGCAAGTAAAACTGTAAAAAGAATCATGTTGCTGGTCAACCCATCAAACGACATTTGAAGCCCTATATTTACTAAAAACACAGGGGTAAAAAACATATATGAAAGCGAATTTGTTTTTATTTCAAGATATTTGATGCAGTGAGTATTGCAAAAGGCTATACCTGCTATATATGCTCCGGTAATACTGGCTAATCCAAATAGTTCGGCAAGATATGCCATAAGAAAACAATAAGCTATAGCAAAAACGGTTAACCTTCTTGTTTCTCCAAATCTGTCAAACATGAAATTGAATAATTTGTTCACACCAATACCGGCTATGACAGCAAATACAAAGAAAGCGGCTATTTCCAATAATATAATTGCTACAGAACCAACAGTGAAACCACTCTCGCTTGAACCCAAACCCATAACGACAGCAAGCATAACTATAACCAAAATATCATCTAATATTGCCGCACCCATTATTGCAGTGCCTGACTTGGTTTTGAGTTTTCCCATTTCTTGAAGTGCTTCTACGGTTATGCTTACCGAAGTAGATGCTATAACAACACCTATAAAAAAACTTTCGAATGAAGATTCTACAAATAAAAGCGTAATGGCAAACCCGCCAATCAATGCTGCAACAACCCCAAGTACGGCTATTAGCAAAGAAGCATTGAAAGAATTTTGAAGCTGTTTGAAATCGGTTTCCATTCCCGCATAGAAAAGCAAGAATATTACGCCAAACTCTGCAATAGTGGAAATAAATTCGTTTGGTTCAATTATACCAAATACAGCCGGACCCAACACTACTCCTGCTACAAGTGCACCAATTATCTGCGGTACGTGAATTTTTCGTACAAAAATAGAGAAAACCTTAGTAGATAAAAGTATTAAGGCAATAACAAGAAGAAGATTTGTATCCATTATATTTTATACCATTTATTTATGAAATTTATTGTCATCTTTATTGTCAACATAAAAACCTAAAAAAATATAAATTCATACTTTTATTTCCCTATACAAAAGCGAGCAAAGACTGATTCGAGAATATCATCAGGGGATATTTCTCCTGTTATTTCATTAAGTGAATCTATTGCTGCTTGTAGTTCAAAAGCTATAATTTCATCACCTGAATTTTCTCTTAAAAGTTTTGTGGAATTTTCTATATATGTTTTTGCATTTTGCAGTAAATCACATATTCGACTATCTGCAATAAACGAGTCTTCTGAATATTCTATACCTGATTTTATTTTTTTTCCTATAATTGTTTCGAGTTTATCTAAATTAAAACCTGTCTTTGCTGATATAAGCAAAAAATCATCTTTTATTATTTTTTTATATTCTATTAGGTTTTCATTACAAGCTATATCAGATTTATTCACTACATAAATTACATTTGTTGATTTTACTTCTTCAATAATTTCTTCGTCTTCTTTTGCCGGTTTTTCAGATGCCGAAAATACAGCCAACACTATAGATGATGATTTTATACTTTTTCGACTAAGTTCTATTCCAAGTTTTTCT
>Ga0099364_10011880_pt1 | contig 11817 bp, 11 predicted proteins | sample TergutTh196P3_FD_73070 | JGI IMG/M metagenome (GOLD analysis project Ga0099364, IMG submission 73070) | Microcerotermes parvus P3 segment gut microbial communities from Pointe-Noire, Republic of the Congo - Th196 P3 | ecosystem: Host-associated > Arthropoda: Insects > Digestive system > Gut ...
CTTCCATATGGATGTCTGTCCTGTCAGCCTATGCGCCTTTGAAGCGGATAATTTCGGCAGACATTGGCATGAAGGACCGGATTTTATTGAAACGCTTTTCAGGGAAGCCGCATCCAGGGGTGATATTGTTTTTCAATCTCCCGCAGAATATTTCTATAAACTTGATACAGGAACCATTCAAACATTAATGCCGGAATTTTCTTCATGGGGATCCAATGGTTATGCGGAAACATGGCTGGATTCCTCCAATGACTGGATGTATTACCATGCCATGAGAGCTCTGGAAAGAATGGTGGAAATTGCTGAACGTTTCCCGGATAATACAGGATTAAAGGAGAGGGCTCTTAATCAGGCTGCAAGGGAAATTCTATTGGCACTTGCTTCAGACTGGTCCAAAATGCTTTGCAGGCAGGAAGGACAGGAATATGCAAAAAGCCGGATAGAAGGTTCGCTGAGGAATTTTACAACAATTTATGAAGCGCTTGGCAGCAATCATATAAGCACAGATTGGCTTACACAGCTTGAAAGACGGCACAATATTTTTCCAAATATTAACTATAGGGTATTTAGACGTAAACTTTGATGATTAATATTAATTCCGTACATATACTTACTGCAATAATTTCGGTTTTTGGCCTTTTAGGAATTATTGTTGTTTTAAAGGGATTAGGCGAAATTACATCAGAGAATAAATTTTTAAATACCTATAAAAATAACACTCCAAAAAAAGTAAAATTAGAGATTAACATAAAAAGAAGAATATTTTTTTCCTGCATTGTTTTAGCTTCCATTGTTATGGTAATTATTATTATTCCATTGCATATTATTGGCGGCTTTAACGAAAATTTGTTTATTCCGCTTCTTTTGGCCTTCTTGTTTTCCTGCATTGGAGCATGGTTCCTTTCTTCCATTTTAATTAAAAATATTAATTATTCTCAAAGCCAAATGAATATGGGTCTTAATGAAGCTGCCATTGCTGCTTCGGAGCTGTCAATTGCAAGAGAATTACAGAAAAAATTCATGCCCCTTGATTTTGACAGTCATAACAGGAAATTAAATTACAGCTCCGAACAAAAACAACATTTGGATATTTTTGCTTATTATGAAGGTGCAAAAGGAATGTCGGGAGATTATTTTGATTATAAGGATTTGGACGGCCGGCATTATGCATTAATAAAATGTGATGTATCCGGAAAAGGAATCCCTGCAGCACTTATTATGATCCAAATTGCAACCATGTTTAAGAATCATTTTAAAGCATGGAAACCGGATTCAAAAGGCATGGCGATTAATGAGCTTGTCATGCAGATAAACTCCCTCATAGAACCACTGGCATTTGGAAACCGTTTTGCAGCCTTGACAATATGTATTCTGGATTCCCATACAGGCATTCTCAGGCTATGCAGTGCGGGAGACAGGGTTATACATATTTACGATGCTTCAATGAATGCCTTTAAAAATATTGTGTTATCCGAATCTCCTGCAGCAGGAATTCTTCCTGCTGCCATGATTGAAGCATCGGGAGGTTATAGGGTTAATACATTAAACTTAAAATCAAACGATATACTTTTTTTATATACAGACGGTATAGAAGAATCAAAAAGAAAATTCCGCAATAATAAATTCCAGCCAATAATCTGCAGGGACAGTATCAGGGACACAGAACACGGGAATCATCTGGCTGGACAGGCCGATGAAGAAATGGGACAGGAAAGGGTGGAAGCAATTATTAATGCGGTAATGAAGAAGGAAAAATTTTCACTGTATAAATGGCATAACCCTGAAGGCGAAGAAATTTATCTGGACTTTGATTTTACCAATTGCATGGGAGAAGCGGAAGATGTTATAATGGCTCTTGTATCTGCAGAAAAAATCTTCCGTTCCTATAAAAAACCGGATGAGGATGATGAAAATAGGGTACAGGTGGATAGGAAAATCGATTCTTTTTTAAGAAAGCATTTTAAACAGTATAATTATTACTGCTCCAGAACGGCAGAAACGAAGAATGAGCTTTTCCTGGATTATCTTCATTTAAATGAAGATGAAATGCATGACGATTTAACTATACTTGGAATAAAAATTAAATAATCAGGAGCTATTATGACCTTTGGCGAAAAAATGAAAGAGATGCTTGAACAAGGTGCGGCTGTAACAAAGGATTTTGCGGTTAAGGCAGGTGCCAAAGCACAGGATCTTGGAGAAAGAGGTGTATTGCTTGTGGAAATCAAGCAGTTAGAATATCAGGTGGGGAAGTTAATCAGCCGCATGGGTGCGGAAGTTTACCAGTGTTTTGCTGAAAGATGGGAATCCACCGTATCTTCTGAAAATATCATTATAAAAGACCTTCTTTCCCAGATTGCTTCTGCTAAAGAACAGATCGAACAAAAGGAATCGGAAATTGCCCTGCGAAAAAACAAGACAGGAAATTCCTGATAATAACGGTTAAAAATTAACTAATGAATCTTGAAGCTTTTGTTCTTGGCTGCGGCGGAATGATGCCTCTGCCAAACCGTCATTTAACATCCGTTTTATTAAGAAGGGAAGGGGATCTCTTCCTCTTTGACTGCGGTGAAGGTACACAGGTATCTCTAAGGCGACTAAATTTACGTTGGAAAAAAATCTCCGTTATTTTTATCAGCCATACCCATGCCGATCATGTTACGGGGATTCCGGGTCTTCTAATGCTTTCTTCACAAGTGGACAGGGATGATCCCCTTTATATAATAGGCCCGCCAAGAATTGCCGAATATATCGAAAGCAGCAGGCGTGTTCTTGATATGTATATAAACTATGAAATAGTTATAAGAGAATTAACTGAACCGGGGATAGTATATGAGGGTGAGGGCTTTCATATAAGGGCCTTTCCCCTAAAACACAGGAAACCATGTTACGGTTATACGCTGGAAGAGCATACAAGGCCCGGAGTATTTTTTCAGGAAAAGGCAGAAGCACTTGGTGTAAAAAGAGGGCCACTCTGGGCTGCATTGCAGGCAGGCAAAACAGTTAAAGCGGAAAACGGAAGGGATGTAAATCCATCCGAAGTGCTTGGTCCTACAAGATCGGGCAGAAAATTTTCTTTTGTTACAGATACCCTTGCCTTTCCCGAAATAGCAAATGATGTTGCAAATTCTGATCTTTTCATCTGTGAAGGAATGTTCGAAAAGGCACTTGAAGACAGCGCACATGAAAAAATGCATATGACAGCACAGCAGGCAGCAAGAATTGCACTTGAAGCCGGTGTTAAAAAGCTGGGGCTAATTCATTACAGTCCGCGTTATACAGAATATGAACTTAAAAGAATTATTAAGGAAGCGGAAGAGGTTTTCCCTCCTTCCGTACTGACAAGGGATCGCATGGTATTCCCGATTGATTATATAGATTAAAATGATAGAAGTTAAAAACCTTTGCAAAAATTACGGGGATTTTAAAGCTGTAAAGGATATTTCTTTTACAGTATCACTTCCGGAAGTGCTTGGTTTTCTTGGGCCTAACGGAGCAGGAAAAACTACGGTAATGAAGACCCTTACAGGCTGTCATTATCCTACATCCGGGGAAGTGTATATAAACGGAATTTCCGTAATAGATTACCCTGTAGAAATAAAGAAATTAATCGGCTATCTGCCCGAGAACAATCCTCTCTATGGAGATTTAACTCCGTCTGAATACCTTTATTTTATAGCATCTGCAAGGCTGATAAAAAAAACCGAAATTAAAGAGGCAGTAAACAGGGTAATCTCCCTTTGCAGTCTAGAAGAATACAGAAACAGGAAAATTGAAACCCTGTCCAAGGGATATAAACAGCGTCTTGGACTTGCACAGACCCTTATTCATGATCCTCCAATAATAATTCTTGATGAACCTACAATAGGGCTGGATCCAAACCAGATTATGGAAATTCGATCCCTTATTAGGGAATTAGGCAAAACAAAGACCTTAATTTTATCCACCCATTTTCTTAAAGAGGTGGAAGCTCTTTGCTCCAGAATATTGATACTAAATAGGGGGAAAATTGCGGCACAGGGCAGCATAGAAGAAATTGTACATGAATGCGGTTTGGAAAATAATGAAAACAGTCTAGAAGCTGTATTTTCTTCCCTAACTGGCGGAAAAGATGCTTAGCTTTAAAAAATGTTTTGCACTTGCAGGGAAGGAGCTCTATTCCTGGTTTTATACGCCTGCACTTTACGCAATTTCTTTTTTCTTTCTTATATTTATATCAATTTGGTTTTATTATTTAAGGCACTTTTTTGCAATGGACAGTGCTAGTTTAAGACCCTTCTTTTCCAGTTTTCCCTTTGCTTTTGCTGCTGTAATTCCTGTTATTACCATGAAGGCCTGGGCGGAAGAAAGGAAGCTGGGAAGCGAGGAAATTCTTTTTTCCCTTCCCCTAAGTGAATGGGAACTTGTTATGGGCAAATTCATTTCCTGCTTAGTCTTGGTTTTTGCGATGCTCTTACTTAGCTTTCCTGTTCCATTGAGCCTTCTTCCCCTTGGTTATTTTGATCCGGGAGTAATATTTGCAGAATATTGCGGAGCTCTTTTACTTGGTGCTTCTGCCGCAGCTTTGGGACTTTTCCTTTCTTCACTTTCCAAAAGTCAGGCTGCCTCTTTTCTGGGAACAGCGGCTATTTTGCTTTTAACATCCGCCATTAATAATTTGAGCACTCATTTGCCTCCTACCCTTACAAATTTAATTAATTATTTTTCTCTCTCCTTTCATTTTGAAAGTTTTTCTCGGGGACTTTTTGACAGCCGCGATATAATGTTTTTTCTTTTAACTGCCGCTCTTTTTTTATTCTTAAATACTAGGGTTCTTATTTTCAGGAAGAGGAGCTGAAAATAATGTACAAAAAAAACCAAGACCTTATAATTACAATCCTATGCCTGTTAATTTTTTTATTAATTTTTTTAATCGCTAACCGAATATGGTTTCGCCTGGATATGACTCACGATAAGGCTTATACACTTTCAGAGCTTTCCAGAAACCTGTATTTAGAGATTCCTGACAGGGTAACAATTACTTATTTTGTTTCTTCAAGACTCTCATCTTCCTATCCTATTCCGGGAGAAATTGCGGATATGTTAGGGGAATTTGCCGCTCATTCAAGGGGAAGGATTCATTTTATCCAAAGGGATCCTTCCAGTGAGGGATTGAGCAGAATAGTGGAGAATATTGGAATAGTACCCTGGCAAATTCAAGTTGCAGATAGAAATGAAATTATTCAGGCTACAGTATATTCCGGCATATTGATCGAATATCTGGACAGGGAGGAAATAATTCCCCTGGTATTTTCACTAGATACTCTAGAATATGATCTTGTATCAAGAATAATGTCACTGGTACGCAATAATATCAGGGAAATCGGCATTATTACAGGGGATCCAACGGCGGACTGGTATAATGATTATTCATTGTTAAATTATGCCCTTGTCTTATCAGGTTATAAACCAATATTGTTAAATGCAAGCCTAGGTGCCGGCCTAAATATTCCTTCTTCCCTTCCCTGTGTTTTTGTATTGGGGGGAATGGAATCCTTGGATGAATATTATCTTAGACCCATAGATGAATTTATAATGTCAGGCGGAAATGTCCTCTTTGCGCTTAACGGTGTTTATGTAGATGCCTGGGGAACTCTGGATGCAAGGCAGGTATTTGACAGAGGAATTTTTGCAATGCTGGCAAATTACGGCGCTATTCTTCACAGGGTATTGGTTTTGGACAGAGCATCCCTTAACCTTACTTTCCAGACTCATGGAGAAGAAGGAACACAAATTCAATCCCTTAGGTATCCCCCATGGATTGCCGTCCAGGAGACGGGGATTAATCAGGGACATCCCATAAGTGTTATGACATTGGGTCCCGATTTTTTCTGGCCGAGTCCACTTGAGCTCCTTCCCCCTCCGGGAGTAAGCGGTGATATTCTTTATACAAGCAGCCGGGAAGCTTGGCTCCAAACGCATGACTTTATAACAAATCCAAATTTTATTTCCCAATTTGAAAATGAGAGAGTTCTAAGCCAGGGTGAAAAAATACTGGCACTTGCCCTTTGGGGTAATTTCCCTTCAGCTTTTGAAGCTGAATATGTATTTTCACGAAGACCGTCCAGAATGGTGGTTATTGGTGATTTAAACTTTGCAGGCCCTTTAATGCAGACAACCCAATCAGAAGACAGAAATCTGGAAATGCTTATCCGCTCTGCTATCTGGCTTTCTGGTGAAGATGATCTTTTATCTTTGCGGACAGGAGGGCATGGCGGCAGGTTGGACAGAATATTGGATCAGGATATGAGGGCTGCCTTAATGACTTTTTCAAGGGTGCTTAATACCTTCATTATTCCCCTTTTAGTTATTTTATTTGGAATAATAATAATTAAAAGCCGCTCAAAATTAAGTTCAAGATTAAATGAGAAAAAAGAAGATGGAAAATAAGTTCAAGAAGAAAGTAACTTTTCTATTAGCTATAATATTTTTTCTTTTAACCATTTTTATTTTAAGCTTTGTACTGGATCCTGCCATGCAGATTAACAGAGCTTTTGCCTGGCTGGAGCCTTCACTTATTAACCTTGCCGACAAAATAGAAATCCATGGAATACATGGAAGGACTATTTTACAAAGGCGTAACAATGTATGGTATTTTTTGGCAGAGCTAGATGATCATTTCAGGGAACTTCCGCTTAAGCAGATCAGGGTGGAAGAGCTTTTCAGGGCACTTTCTTTTAGCCAGCCCTATGCTTATCAAGCAAACAGTGCGGAAGCCGGAATCAGGCTCGGCCTTACAGAAAATACTGCATCGCGTATTATTATTTATGGAGGAACAGGTCTGCCTTTGCTGGATCTCCTTATTGGCACAGCCGATATTTTTGCAAGGGAAATTTATTTTAGAAGATCGGGCAGAAATGAAATTTACAGGGGAGAAGACCTTCTTACAATATTTACAGATTCCCCTACGGCTTTTTGGCTGGATCTGCGGCTCTTTCCTTTTGAACCATCCGGCCCTATTTATTTTGGCAGTGCTGCTCATTTACCTTTGGGAATTGGCATGGATCAGGTTCAGCAGGCAGAAATTGTTTTACCGGATGGAGATGGCAGCTTTGCCTTATTCAGAATGGGAAATGTCTGGCTTATCAGCGGAGAAGAGGGAGGAATTGCTGATCCTGTAATTGTCGAAACCTGGCTTCGTTCTGTTTTAAGTGCAGAAGGAGATGATATTTCATTTAACACCCAATTTGAAATTGAAGGAAGTATTACTCTATGGCTTGGAGATAATAGCATACGGAGCATTCAGGTTGGCTCTATGGGGGAGGGAAATTATAGGGTGGCATCAACTGGAGAAAATAACCTTGCCTATCTGCTGTCCGAATTGACAGTAGAACGATTATTCCGGGAAAGTGAATTCTTTACCCATTATTTCTGAATTCCCTGGCTATTTCACGTTTAATGTCCCTGCTTCTTATATCCGCCCTTTTATCGAATTGCTTTTTACCCTTGCATAAACCCAGTTCTACTTTTACCCTTCCTCTTTTAAAATAAAAAGACAATGGAATTAGGGTATATCCTTTTTCTTCGCTCTTTCTTTTTATGCGTTTAATTTCATCTTTTTTTAAGAGTAATTTCTTTCTTCTGTCAGGGTCATGATTAAAAATTGAAGAAAAGGGATTTTCAGAAATTTTAAGGGAGCGAAGCCATACTTCGTTGTTTATTACTTCCGCCCATGCATCGGGAAAGGAAACCTTTCCGTCCCTGAAGGACTTTACTTCCGTTCCTAATAGCACTATGCCGCATTCGTAGCTTTCATCGACAGAGTAATCGAAACGTGCTTTTCTGTTAACTGCAATTATTTTTTTTGCATCGCTCAATTGGATCTCCGAAGGGCTATAACTGGTCTTGCAGATACAAAGGGGGAGCAGTGATCCGGAGGCAGTGATGCCCTGGTTAATGGACTGATGGAGTGAGGGGGATTAATCCATGAAGCACCCCTAAGGGAACGCTGGGGAGAGCCAACCGCATTTATTGCGGATATGGGAGCAGACAGAAAACCTAATGGAGCATAATAATCTTCGCACCATTCCCAGAACATTCCTGTATTAGAAAGACCTGCCCCTTGTGCATATTCCCACTCTGCCTCTGTAGGCAGTCTTATTTCCCATCCTGATAAATATTCTGGAAGGTAGGCTGTTAACCATTCGCAGAAAGCCATTGCACTGTGCCAGGAAATTCCGAAAATACCATCGGGAGGAGAACCCGGGAAAATGGTAGGATCAAGATAATTTTCGTTAACAAGTCCTTCCATAATGAGCCAATCAATATTCTCCCTTCTCCAAAAGGGATTATTATCCAGAAATAGATCCCAGGCATCCCTATTTATTAGAGTTTCAGAAATATAAAATGTTTCGATTAAATTTCCGGCAGGGAAATTAATGCTATATGGAATTATACCGCCGTTAACCATCCTGAAACTAATTGGGCCGGCCTGAACTGTCCCTCCCCAACTAGGAACAACTCCATCATTATATTCTAATCCCTCCATTGCATTTGCAAACCATGAGGAAGATTGCAGTAGCAGCTGTGTTTCTGATGTCAGGACAGAACCCAGCCATAGGGCAGATATGGGATTATCATTCAGGAATTCAAGAATATCAGCAGCCGATGTAAGCAAACTTAGAGGGGAGGGAGAAAGACCGCCATTATCCAAAAGGGTTTTTGCCCTTATTAGATCCCTCAATCCGGCCCTCGTATGTGCAAAGCGTGCAGATGCTTTTAATAGGTCATTAACGGAGCGGCCGTATCCATTCCCCGTTAAGTCCGGAGCAAAACGGTAAACCCCCTCAGATAGGGTTTGTGGAATCTGATATATGGTTCCAGGTTCTCCTGCAAAGCTCCATTCGGCGAATTCGGCTCCTTCTCTGGCAATAAATTCCATTGTTAAAAATGCGCTTAATTGTGAGAAATGTTCAGTTTTTTTTGGAAAGAATAATGAAGCAAAAACCCTGCTTCCTGAATTATATTCAAAACTTTCGGAAATAAAACCCGGAAGGCTTATTTCAATATTATGCTGTCCTCTTGGTATAAAAATATCTATAGGAGCAGCACCGGAATATACTCCATTAATTCTTATGGCGGCTCCCCATGGCTCGGTTTTAATTGATATTACCGAACCAGGATTCCTTATTCCGGGCAGAAAGAGGATTAAGAATAGCAAAAAGAGTATTATTATGCCATAAATAACTGCAAGGTATATACCAGGTTTAATGCCGAATATGGGCACGAATTTTACCTGATCAATGTCTTCGGGGATGTTATTTTTGATTTTTTTCTTATCAGGCATTTTGGAATTATAGGAAAGCCAATGCCCCTTGTCAACTGAATATCTTCATGGTATTTTCAATAGAAATGGCGGGAAAGAATATTAAAAAGACCAATTCCCTTCCGGGGAATAAAAATAAGCAAAACTCCAAAAAAAAGGACAAGACGGACTTTTTTGATAAAATCCAGTTTCTCACCGAAGAAATTCTGACTAATAGAAAGAGAAAAAAAAGACTCAAAAAAGAAAAACTAAAGAAGAAAAATATTATTCTTGATTGGGTGGAAACATTTCTTTGGGCAGTTGGAATGGTTCTCCTTATTAACCAGTATATCATACAGGCCTACCAGATTCCCTCCGGTTCCATGATAGATACCCTGCTTATTGGGGATCATATTTTTGTTAATAAATTTATATACGGCCCGGAACTGCTTCCGGGACTTGGAAAGCTTCCTAGTCCGATACGGCCCGAACGCAACGATATCATTATATTCGAAAATCCCAATTATGTAGGAAGGGGAACGGTATTTAATATACTACAAAGGGTAATTTACATGCTTACCCTTGCCCGTGTAGATATAGATAGGGATGAATTCGGCAATCCCAGACCGCACTTCCTTATTAAGAGGGCTGTGGGAGTAGAAGGCGACAGGATAGTTTATGAGAATGGGAATCTCTTAATCAGGCCAAGGGGAGAATCCATTTGGTATGATGAAAATACTTTTTTTTCCATGCAGGGAATGAACCATAATATTATTCGTCTTATGGATCTAAGTGCTTATCCTGCCTTCAGTGCAGCCGGAAAGGCCATGGCATTTAATGAGCTTAGGCTTCCCATTCCTTCCCATATACAATCCCTGCAGCTTCAGGCATCCAGAGTTCCATATCCTGATTTTACCGCAAGGGATGAAGCAAGACTCATTGTTCTTCGCGGCGCGTATCCGCACGAAAGCCGTTATTCAATTTCTCTTGCAAGAATGAATCTTGGAACCTATGTTCCCGAATCTAGAATTCTGCCATTGGGAGATAATAGAGATAATTCTCTGGATGGCCGCAGTTTTGGTTCTGTCAGCCTTTCCAGAGTATTGGGTAAGGGGCTAATTATATATTGGCCGGGAGATTTCAGAACAAGACGTTTCCAGGCCTTTGAACGATTCGGAGGAATAAAATGAAACGAAAGTATTCATCATTTTCTGACCAAAAAAGTCAGCTCCTTAGGGTTCGCTGGATTATATTCATTGTTCTTATTGTTTTTTTATTTTATACTTCCCTTACATCATTGTTTTTTTCCATGAGGGTACTAGAAAATGAAAGTATGGCACCTAATCTTCGTTCAGGAGAGAGGGTATTATTCTCTTCTCATGCATTTTATTCACTTTTTCCGGGATTTAATCAGGAAAACATTTCCAATTCTCTTTCCAGGGGAGACATAGTTCTGGTAAACATGTTCAGGGAAGAAGCTTCCGGTGTTCTTTTTAGGATTCTTGACGGAACCATCAGGTTTTTTACTGCACAGAATGTGAGCATTATTGAGAATAACGAAAATATTTTTATTAAAAGACTCATAGGACTTCCGGGAGATGAAATTTCCATGACCAATTTTGTAATAAGGGTCAGAGCAAGGGGAAGTGTCTTCAGCATTACAGAATTTGAAGTATCTGAGCATGATTATACATTGGACATTCCCCACCTTCCTGCACTCTGGGATTCCTCTCTCCCTTTTTCGGGTAATATGGATCCTATAATTCTTGGCGAGAATGAATTTTTTGTAATATCAGATGACAGAAGCAATACTAACGATTCCAGAACATGGGGACCAGTTTCCATTAACAATATCAGCGGGAAAGCTCTTTTTAGATACTGGCCATTATCACGCATGGGCAGGCTTTGATATTTTCTCTATACATTCACATTCCTTTTTGCGAAGGAAAATGTGATTACTGTGATTTTTATTCAATTCCAATTAAGGGTTTATCAAATTCAGAAAGAGAATCCCTTTTTGATAAATTTTTCAAAATTCTTTTATTTGATTTAAATATACTATTTGATAAATACAAACCGGATTTTATTCCCACAATATATATTGGAGGCGGAACACCTTCAATTCTAGGCCCTGAAAGAATTAATTTTCTATGCAATTTTATTAACTCCCTGATTAAAACTGCTTCCATAAAGAAACCCGGTGAATTCACTTTGGAAGCAAATCCGGAATCCTGCCAAGGAGAACTTCTTGCTGCCGCAAAGGAGGGCGGAGTTAACAGGCTTTCTCTTGGCATACAATCCCTATACGAGTCTTCCCGGATAGCGGTTAACAGAACAGGCTCCCATGATACATTATACGAAAGCCTTGCCATTGCCCAGGAACATTTCCCCCATTCTTTTTCTGTTGATCTTATTTCCGGACTACCTTTTCAGGAGAAAAAAGAGCTGGAAAACGATATTAAAATGGTATTAAAATATTCGCCGTCCCACATTTCGCTTTATTCCCTTACACTCGATGAAGAAAGTCCCTTATA
>Ga0099364_10011881_pt1 | contig 11816 bp, 15 predicted proteins | sample TergutTh196P3_FD_73070 | JGI IMG/M metagenome (GOLD analysis project Ga0099364, IMG submission 73070) | Microcerotermes parvus P3 segment gut microbial communities from Pointe-Noire, Republic of the Congo - Th196 P3 | ecosystem: Host-associated > Arthropoda: Insects > Digestive system > Gut ...
GGAGAACAAGGCTAAAAATATATGTTACAACCCAAGAAACGCAAATACCGCAAAACCTTCCGAGGCAAAAACAGAGGCATTGCCCTGCGCGGCAATACCGTTTCTTTCGGCGAGTTTGGCATTCAAGCCCTCGAACATGGTTGGGTAAGCGACAAACAAATCGAGGCTGCCCGCAAAAAAATCACTTATGCCACCAAAAAAGCCGGCAAATATTGGATTAGAGTCTTTCCTCATAAGCCCATCACCTCCAAACCAGTGGGGGTTAAAATGGGCTCAGGTAAAGGCGATATTAAAGGTTATGTGGCCGTGGTCAAACCGGGCCAAGTGCTCTTTGAACTCGGCGGGGTGAGCGAGCTTATCGCCAAACAAGCCTTCACCAAAGCCGGCCACAAATTATCAGTTAAAACTATCATGATTAGCAAATAATATGGCAGAAAATCTCATCCAACAACTCCAGACCCTACAAAAAGAGCTTAATGAAGCTTATTTGCAAAAGAACGTCAACAAACTAAAAAATACCGCCACCATTAAAAACTTAAGACTCAAAATTGCCCGCCTAAAAACCACTTTGCGTCAACAAGATAATAAAGAAAACAAATAATTATGAAAAAGCTACAAGGAACTGTCGTTTCGCTCAAAGCCGCCAAAACTGCTTCTGTCAATGTGACCCGCCGTTTTAGCCATCCTTTGTTCAAAAAATACGTCAGTCGTAATAAAAAATATGCCTGCCACTACGAAAACCTAGATTTGCAGATAGGGGATACTGTCGAAATCGTCGAAACCAAACCCATTAGCAAAACCAAGCATTTTAGAGTTAGTCAGGTGATCAACAAATAAAGGATTATATGATACAACTTCGCTCAGTTCTCAATGTCGCCGACAACTCCGGAGCCCGACAAATCCGTGTCATTCAAGTACATGGCGGCTCGTGGCGAAGATTTGGAGGCGTGGGCGATGTGGTGGCTGCCTCAGTGATTAAAGCCGATGCTAATGGTACCCTCAAAAAAGGTGAAAAAATCAAAGCCGTTATCGTCCGCACCAAAAAAGAGTTTGTCCGCCCCACCGGAGAGCATGTCCGCTTCGACGATAATGCTGCTGTCATCCTCCAAGCCCGCAATAACCCCGAGCCCGTGGGCACTCGCGTTTTTGGCCCCGTGGCCCGCGAAGTAAAAAATGCTGGCTTCACCAAGATTTCTAATTTAGCTCCGGAGGTATTATAAGAAAGGTTTTATGATGAAGTTCAAAGTTGGCGACCAAGTACTCATTACCGCTGGTAAAGATAAGGGCAAAAAGGGCACTATCGAGCGTGTTCTTCCCCGAGAAAATAAGGTTGTAGTCACCGATCTCAATCAATATGTCCGCCACGTGCGCAAAATGGGCACCACTGCCGGTCAAAAAATGATTTTATCTCGCCCTCTCCATACTGCCAAAATTGCCATCATTAATGATCAGGGTAATCCCGATCGCATCGGCTATAGATTCGACAAAGACGACAAAAAAATCCGCATCTATAAAAAAACCGGCCAAGAAATTGTCATTGCCGCCAAAACCACTGCCAAGGCCACTGCTGCCGCCAAAGATAAAAAAGTTGTGGCCAAAAAAGACGAACTCTCCAAGGCAGTAGCTCCCAAGAAAGTAGCCGACAAAAGTGATAAAAACATTGCCAAAAAAGTGGTCAAGATAAGTAATAAAAGCAAATAATATATGAACCGACTTAAAGCTAAATACAACCAAGAAGTAGTTCCTGCTTTAATCAAAAGTCTGCAGGTCAAGACTAGCTTTCAAGTGCCCAAACTCCAAAAAATTGTCGTCAATATGGGCGTGAGCGATCCTCAAGATCCCCGAGCCCGCAAACAAGTCATGGAGAATATCGCCGAGCAATTCAAGATTATTACTGGCCAAAAACCCCAAATCACCAAAGCCAAAAAAGCCATTTCTTCCTTCAAATTACGCGCTGGCGATCCTTTAGGGTTAATGGTCACTTTGCGCGGCGAAAAAATGTGGCAGTTCCTAGACAAGCTCATCAGTATTGTTCTTCCTCGAGTAAAAGACTTCCGTGGTATTTCTAACACCGCCTTCGATGGTCGAGGAAATTATAGCCTTGGCTTAAACGAACAAATCGTTTTTTCCGAACTCAGCTATGATCAAATCGAAAAAGTCCGTGGCCTACAAATCAATCTCATTACTAATTTCGGCGCCAATGAGCCCGTCCGAACCATGCTCGAGCTCCTCGGCCTGCCATTTGCGAAAGAAAATAAATAATTATGGCTAAAAAATCCAAAATCGCCAAAGATATCCGTATCGCCAAACAATACGCAGCACACCAAGCCTCCGACAGCACCAAAAAGTGCCGCCTTTCCACCCGCAAACGCAACCGCTGCCAGATCACCGGTCGTCCTCACGGATATATGCGCTTTTTTGGCCTCAGCCGCCTCACTTTCCGCGAATTGGCCGCCAAAGGCGAATTGCCCGGAGTAGTTAAAGCATCTAAATAATTAATAATTAATCAGGAAAAAATATACAAGCAACTATTTATAAAAATAAAGTACTTGAATAAATAAATATGACCGATCCTATTGCCGATATGCTCACCAGAATTAGAAACGGCCTCGCCGCTCGCCATCAGAGTATCATCCTGCCTTATTCACGAGTGAAACATAATATCGCCAAAGTATTATTAGACAATGGCTATTTAGCCGATGTACGTCTCCAAGAGGAGAAGCCTTTTTCCAAATTAGTTATTGATCTTAAATACGTTAACGACGAAGCGGCCATCACCACCATCAAGCGTATCTCCAAGCCCGGCTGCCGCGTTTATGTTAATGCCAAAGACATCCCTACCATCTTGGGCGGCCATGGTCTTTGTGTCATCTCCACCAGCTCCGGAGTCCTATCGGGCAAGGAAGCGAAAGCTAAAAATCTCGGCGGTGAACATCTCTGCTCCCTCTGGTAAATTATCAATCAATCATGTATAATAGCAAATCTCATGGCAAAAATCTCTAACAAACCCATCACCATCCCCCAAGGCATTGCCGTCTCCCAAGAGGGTCAGGTTTTGACTGTGAGCAATAATAAGGGTAAGCTAACTATCGACATTCTCTCTGGTATCGCCGTCACCATCAACGCCGACAGTGTCGTCGTCAGCAAACTCAATGACGAAGACCAAACTCGAGCCTTTGAAGGCCTCATCAAATCCCTGCTCAAAAATGCTTTCATCGGCCTAACTGACGGCTATCAAAAAACCCTCAAGTTGGTAGGCACCGGCTACCGAGTGGCCGCCTCCGGCCAAGGACTAACCCTCAACGTGGGCTATTCCCATCCCGTCGAGTTTCAAGCCCCCCCTAATATCACTTTAGCCATCGAAGGTACCAATCTTATTAAAGTTAGCGGCTTTGATAAACAACTTGTCGGACAAGCCGCCGCTAATATCCGCGCCCTTCGCCCGCCCGAGCCCTACAAAGGCAAAGGCATTCGCTATGAAGATGAAGTTGTCCGCCGCAAGGCTGGAAAGACTGCTGGGAAGTAATTATGTCAAATCAACGCGCCCTTCGCACCAGAAAACACTTGACTGTCAGCGCCGACCGCCCGCGCCTGACCATCCATCGCTCCAATCAACATTTCTATCTCCAGCTAGTTGATGTTCATGGCAAAACTATCACCGCCGTCTCCTCGGTTAGCAAAGAAAAGAGCAACACCAAACTCACCAAAACCCAAGTAGCCCAAGAAGTCGCCAAAACCATGGCTGCTATTCTTAAAAAACAAAAAGTTTCCGCTTTAGTGATTGATCGCGGTAGCTATCGCTATCACGGTCGAGTAAAAGCGGCTGTAGAAATCATTCGCCAGAGTGGCATAGAAGTATAATTATGATCGAGAAACAAGCCCTAGCTCCAGTGACAGACTTTGAAGAAAAAGTTGTTCAGGTTTCTCGTGTCTCCAAAAAAACCAAAGGTGGCAATCAATTCAGTTTTTCCATCCTAGTAGTTACTGGTGACAAAAAAGGTCAGGTCGGGGTTGGTCTAGGTAAAGGCAAAGACGTGGTTTCTGCCATTCGCAAAGCCGCCAAAAAAGCCAAGAAAAATCTCATCACTGTCCCCATGAATGGAGCCACCATTCCTTTCTCCGTCCTAGTCAAAAAAGGTGCTGCTCAAGTCCTCCTCAAGCCCGCCCCTCAGGGTTCGGGTGTTATCGCTGGCGGAGCTGTTCGCGCTGTGGTCGAAGCTGCCGGAATTAGAGATTTGTCTAGCAAGATTTTAGGTACTAGCAACCAAGCCTCCAATGTTTACGCCACTTTTGCCGCCCTCAAAAAAATCAATCAGATGGTCGCTCTTAAAGGCTTGAAGCTCAAGTCAATTAGCGAAATGGAGGCCGAAGAAGAAAAGAGAGTACAGGCTCTCCAAGAAAAAGAGCGGGAGGGAAAGAGACCAGCTCCCCAAAAGGCTCCCCAAAAACCAGCTTCCCCCAAAGCCCCTCAAAAACCAACCCCCAAGCCCGCCGCCAAACCCAACCCAGCTAAACCAACCCCACCCAAAACACCAAAAAAGACAACTAAAAAAACCTAAATTATGTCGAAACTTAACCAATTAATCTCCACTAAAACCCGCTCCGCCAAAAGAGTCGGCCGTGGCTACGGATCCGGAATTGGCGGTCATACTTCCGGCCGCGGCAGCAAAGGCCAAGGCTCCAGAAAGAGTGGGGGAGTGGCGCTTTGGTTCGAGGGCGGACAACTACCCCTCACCAAAAGAATGCCCATGATCAGAGGTAAGTCGCGCTTAAAAGTGGTCCGTCCCACTATCGAAGTCAACCTCTCAGCCCTAGAAAAACTCACCGCCACCGACATCACCCTCGAAACCCTCAAACTCGCCAAAGTTGTCCCCCCCAGAACGAGCAAAGCTAAAATCATTGCTACTGGTACTATCACCAAAGCTATTAAAGTAACTGGCATCAAAGCAACTAAAGCTGCGCAGATCGCCATAGAAAAAGCGGGAGGGAGTTTAGCTTAAACTTTCTTAAGCGATGCAACAATTAATTGAACTTGTCCAAAAAGTCCGTCGCAGTCGTGACCTTTCCCGTAAGTTTCTCTTTCTCGTTTTGGTTTTTGCTCTCTGTCGTCTCCTAGCCTTCATTCCCGTCCCCATGATTGATGCCGCCACTTTGCGTAGCATCTTCGACAACAGTCAGCTCCTGAGTATTTTTAACATTTTCTCTGGCGGCACCCTCGCCAATTTCTCTATTGCTGCCCTAGGTGTGAGTCCCTATATCTCCGCCTCCATCATCATGCAGCTGGCCGGTGTCATCATTCCCAAGATCAAAGAAACCCAAAAAGACGGCGAAAGCGGCCGCCAAAAAATCAATCAGTGGACCCGCCTCCTCGCTCTCCCTCTGGCTATTTTCCAGTCAGTCTCCATCATCACCCTTCTGCGCGTCAATAACCTCCTGCTCAGCGACAGTTGGCTCGTGCTCATTTCCATCAGTCTCATCTTAACCGCCGGCGCTTTCCTTATGACTTGGCTGGGAGAATTGATCACCCAATATGGCCTAGGCAACGGCGTTTCCATGATTATGACCGTCGGTATTGTCAGCCAAATCCCCACCACCATCTCTCGCGTCACTGCCAGCGGAGGCGGCGACCAAAATTGGTTTAATATCATCATGATGATTGTGGTCATGATCGGAGTTGTTGCTGCTGCCATCATTTTCAACGAAGCCGTCCGCCAAGTCACTCTCCAGTATGCCAAGCGTATCCGCGGCAACAAAGTCATTGGTGGCCAATCCACTTTTCTGCCCATCAAAGTTAATGCCACCGGCGTCATGCCCATCATCTTCGGCCTCACTCTCCTCGCCTTCCCTCCCTTCCTAGGACAGCTCTTTGTTTCCTCCAATATTGGCAATCTAGTCGCTTTTGGCCAATGGCTCAATTCCTTCTTTAGTCAAGGCTCCGTCTCCTATATGCTCATTTACTTTGCCCTTGTGTTCACTTTCACCTATGTCTCCAATGTCATTTTCTTTAATACCGAAGACCTAGCCGACGAATTAAAAAAGTCTGGCGCCTTTGTCCCCGGCATTCGCCCCGGAGAAAAAACCAAAAACTTCCTCAAGGCCGTCACCAATCGCCTCACCCTCATCAACGCCATTTTTATGTCCACCATGGCCCTCGTCCCCTATCTCCTCCAGTCCCTAACCAAAGTCAACTCGCTAGCCATTGGCGGAACCAGCATTCTCATTTTAGTCTCTGTTATCCTAGAAACCGCTAAACAAATCGAGGGAGCCACCATCGAGCAAAATTACGATAAATATAAGTAACTATCAATTATTTATGGAAGTTTTCACCATATGAAAATCATTCTTATTGGTATTCAAGGGGCTGGTAAATCTACTCAAGGGAACATGCTCGCAGAAAAATATGGTGTCCCTTATCTCTCCTCCGGACATATCTTCCGCCAAATGATCAAAGAAAAAACTAAAATGGGTCGCTGGCTCAAAGAGACTGTTAACTCCGGCGCCTTGGTTCCAGACGATGTTACTCTCGAAATCATTCTCTCCTACCTCAAAAAACCAGAATATGCCAAAGGATATATCCTCGACGGCTTCCCCCGCACAGTCACTCAGGCCGAGGCTTTTAATGGCGCTGTTGACCATGTGGTTTTTCTCGACGTCAGCGACCGCGAAGCTCTCTGGAGGATTTCTGGCCGTGTCAGCGATCGCGACGATGAGACCCTCCAAGCCATCCGCCGCCGCATCGAAATGTTCCATAACCACACTCAGCCGGTCATTGATTACTACAAGGAGATTGGCAAGTTAGTCCATGTGGACGGAGAAAAAACCATTGAGGAAGTTTTTGAGCAGGTCAAAAAGGTGATTAAAACGGCGGGTGACGAGCAGAAGGGGACCCCCAAAAAGAATTAGCAGCGAGAGCGAATAATTTTTTTGGGGGAGGAGCGAAGGCAGGACCCGCCGAAACTTGTTACCACTTCCGGACTCGCGCCCACAATAACTGTCTCCTCAAAATACCCCGTCAGCGACCCATCTTTTGTTTCATAAGTCCAGCCATCTTCCGCCACCAAAAGCGTCGCATTTCCCGCTGCATACATCACTTCTATGGCCAAAGCATCGCCAGCTTTAATAATCTTGCTTTTATCTCGCCCATCAGCAATGCAAGGAATCAGCGGCTCCTCATGTAGTTTTCTCCCAATTCCATGTCCACACAACTGATAAACCATGCTATAGCCATGTTTAGTCAGCGCTTTTTCCATCGCCAAGCTAATATCGTATATCGAAGCCTCTGGCTGCGCTGCCGCAATCGCCTTTTTTAGCGCCAGTCGCCCCCGATTTAAGAAAACCTCCCTTTCTTGCCTCTCCCCAGCATCGCCTCCCGCCACCACCCAACTCATCGCACTATCCACCTGCCAGCCGTCCACCCCACACCCCATATCCACTTTCATCAAATCTCCTGCTTCCACTTTTAGATAATCATGCGGAATGCCATGACAAATCCCCGCATTTTTATTAACACAAATCGCATGTCGATAACCCTTTTCCCGATCAAAATTAGTTTCCGCCCCCTCCTTCTCAATTTCGCTTCGCACCCAACTATCAATTTGCGCGAAGCTCACTCCCGCTTTCGCCACCTCCGGCAGCTGCGCCTTAATCCGCGCCATAATTCCCCCTGCCCTCCGCATTGCTTTTAGCCCAGACATATAGGATATATTATAACACGTATTGACAAATCCAACTTTTATCTTCATAATGAAGGCTAGAAAAAAACTTAAAAAAAGAGCCTATGTCATCCAATTTCATCAGCCCCTTTTATTTCAACAATTTTTCTTATATATATAAGAAAATAGCCCGCCTAGCGGCAATATCTCTCTGTTTGTTTTTAGGAACCAGTTTTTTTCTTTTAGGGATAAATCCCTCTATGGTCTCCGCCCAAACTACCCTCGGCAGCATGAGTATTGGCCAGATTTTCCAAATCGCCCCCAACTCAGGAACATATATGTGCGGAGCCTCTACCTGTACTTCCAATGGCGCTGCTGCCGAACCCTACAAACTCATGTATTCCGGCCTCTCCGACGGAGCAACTCGCGGTTTTATCATGATCGATAACTATTGTGCTTGGAGAAGTGCGGATTGTACTGCTTACGATGGGACTAAGTACTGGTATGGAACAAGTTGGAATGGAAATGGAACTACTAACACCACTGGTAGCACCACTGGTTATCATAATGACCTTGGGGGATCACGCAAATCAACCAATATCCTCCAGCAGCTCGAAAACTTCTATAACTCTCTCCCCGCCGCCATCGGTGGAGTAGCTAAAGCCACCGCCATCCCGTCAAGATCTTTTGATATGTCTACTTTCAGCTTTACAACAGGCACTCCCATTAAAACCTGCCATACCACCACCAACTCTACCGCCTATGGCAATATCGGAGCTACTTTTAATGGTGTAGCTTGCACCATGACCTCCCGCGTCTCTCTGCCCTCATACGAGGAATGGTTGGGAGGTCTCTATGGTTATGGCTACCATCCACCCTCCGGAACTTTAGGTTACGCTTTCTGTCAGGCTAGATATGGTGCTGTTGGATGTAATACTGCTGGCACCGATCTTAGTACTGGAGCTAGCCTAGCTGCTAATGGCCTTTTTGATACCAATACCACCCTTAAACGCCCCTACTACCCTTGGCTTAGAAGCCCGTCTTCGGGCAACACGGAATCGTGGGTATTTCATGTCCAAGCGTACAGCACGCTTTCGCTCTACAATACTGCTGCGCATATCGGTATGGGGGTTCTGCCCTGGCTATATATCCAATCTTCAATCCCAATCTCGTCTGGAGCAGGCACCTATACCTCTCCTTATGAACTAGGCATTCCCAACACCACCCCCGTCCTCTCCCTCACCAACCCCATTGCTTCTAGCAGCCTTGTCTCGCCAGTGACTATCGCGGGGACGGTTACTGATTCGGATACGCAAACGCTGACTATTAGATATAATGTAGATACGACGGCGGGGAATGGGACAAGTTCGGGAGGAAGTGCCTTAACTACAGTAGCAGCTCCAGCAACTAATGGTAACTTTAGTGCTAATGTGGTAATGGCTGATGGAAGTCATACTGTTTATGTTTGGGTTTGTGATGGAGTGGAGTGTAGTGGAGTGGAGAGTAGGAGCTTTACTGTTGATTCTTGTCTAGATCCGGCTAATGAGGATAGGTTGATGTGTTTGGAACAAGGAGATATTATTCAAATCAGGCCTTCATCAGGTACTTTTATGTGTGGTGCGCAGGTTTGTGATGATGACGGCGCCTCCGCCGAACCCTACAAACTAATGTACTCCGGCATCTCCGATGGGGCTACTCGTGGTTTTATCATGGTGGATAACTACTGCGCTTGGAGGAGCGCGGATTGTGCTCTTGCATATGATACTATGAATACCAAATACTGGTTTGGCACCTCATGGAACTCTAACTATGGCGATACTACTATAAGCAATGATCTTGGCGGCAGCCGCCAAAGTCAGCATATCCTGATCCAATTAGAAAACTTCTACAATTCTTTACCCACCACCATCGGTGGAGTGGTCAAGGCCACCGCCATCCCCTCCAGAACCTTTAATATGATTGGGATTCCTCTTACCTCCGGTACTGGAGCTATCTCCTCAGGAGTTTGCCAAACCTCCACTAACTCTACCCCCTATGGCAACATAGGAGCTACCTTTGTAGGAACCATTGGTTCCTCAGGCACCTGTACCATGACCTCCCGCGTCTCTCTCCCCTCAGTAGAAGAATGGCTAGGAGGACTTTATGGCAGCGAATACCATCCTCCTTCTGGGACGCTCGGCTATGCCTTTTGTCAGGCTCGATATAATGCTGCTGGATGTGATGCCGCTTCTGGCACCGACCTAAACACTGGAACTCCTCTTTCCCAGTATGACTTCTTTGGCCGCCATTACGAAACCCCCAAGCTCCCTTGGCTCCCTTGGCTGCGTAGTCCGCGTGCGGACGACACGACGGACGTGTTCTATGTTTTTGAGTACAACTACGCTTCGCTCAGCCCTTCCGCCTCGCGTAATGACAATGGGGTTCTGCCTTGGCTCTATCTTAACTCCTCAATCGAAATAGAGGCCGGCAGCGGAACCTATGCCGATCCCTATTGTTTCGCTGGGGACTGCAACACCTCTCCCGCCCTCTCCCTCACCAACCCCATCGCCTCCAGCGATCTCTCCTCACCAGCAACCGTCGCCGGAACCGTCACCGATCCCGACACCCAAACTCTCACCATTAGATATAATTTGGATACCACTGCCGGAAACGGGACGCTCTCCGGAGGCAGTGTTTTAGCCATAGTCAGTGCACCCGTAATTAATGGCAGTTTTAGTGCTAACGTGGTGATGGCCGACGGGGCCCATACCCTTTATGTTTGGGCGTGTGATGGAATGGATTGTAGCGGGGTAGAGGGCAGGAGTTTTACTATCTCCCCTTGTGCTGATTCCGCTAATACGGACAAGCTGGCGTGTCTAAATCAGGGTGACATCATCCAAATCGAGCCGGTCTCGGGAACATATATGTGCGGAGCTCAGATATGCACCTCCGACGGCGCTCCTGCCGAACCCTACAAACTGATGTACTCCGGCCTTTCTGATGCCACCACTCGCGGGTTTATTATGGTAGATAACTACTGCGCTTGGAGAAGCGCGGACTGTACTTACTATGATGGCACTAAGTACTGGTATGGAACAAGTTGGAATGGAGATGGAACTTTTAGCACCACTGGTAGCGCAATAGGCTGCCATCATGATCTCGGAGGATCCCGTAAATCCATTAATATTCTCCAACAACTAGAAAACTTCTACAACTCTCTCCCCGCCACCATCGGCGGAGTAGCCAAGGCCACCGCTATTCCAACAAGATCTTTCGATATGTCTCCCCTTCCTTTTAACCCTGGCACAAGCGCTATTAGTAAAGGAGCTTGTAATACCACCACCAATGCTACAGCCTACGGGAATATTCAAGCTACCTTTAATGGCGACTTTTGTACCATGACCTCCCGTGTCTCTCTCCCCTCCTATGAAGAATGGCTAGGAGGACTTTATGGCCATAGTTATTATCCCCCCTCTGGAACTCTAGGCTACGCCTTTTGTTTGGCCAGATATGGTTCTGCTGGATGTAATGCCACTGGCTCCACAGTAGATGGTATTGCTACTACCGCCGCCAATAAGTTTAATCAAACTGCATACCTTAAACGTCCTTACCATCCCTCGCTTAGAAGCCCGCTTTCAGGCGACTCAGCGCACGTGTTCCGTGTTTATGCACTCGACATGACGTATTCGCTCGACAGGAGCAACTCGTTTAACTACTATGGAGTGCTCCCTTGGCTATATATTGATTCTTCTTTAGGAATAGCTGACGGATCAGGAACATATGTGGATCCATATACCTTGACCTTAGCAAATCCCACCCTAGAAAACTCCACCCCCAACATCGGCGCCTACGCCTCCTATGTCTCCGGCTTCAACAGTTTAGTCCTAGCCGGCTCTGCCAAAGATGAGGATATCGGCCAGACCCTAACCATCCAGTACCAAATAGATGGCACATCAGGAACTTGGTCTAACTTGACCACAGTGGTGGCCGATGGCACTAACCAAAACTGGAGTGGAGTAGTTACTCTCCCCGTAGGATTAACTGATGGCACCCACACTGTCTATGTCAGAGTATATGATGGTTATGGTTACTCAGGTAATAAAACAGCAAGTTTCTACCTAGATGATATTCCTCCCGCTAATACAGCTAGTTTAGTAGGAGGAGTTTTATGTACTGGAATCCCCA
>Ga0099364_10011882_pt1 | contig 11814 bp, 11 predicted proteins | sample TergutTh196P3_FD_73070 | JGI IMG/M metagenome (GOLD analysis project Ga0099364, IMG submission 73070) | Microcerotermes parvus P3 segment gut microbial communities from Pointe-Noire, Republic of the Congo - Th196 P3 | ecosystem: Host-associated > Arthropoda: Insects > Digestive system > Gut ...
GCACGGCAATAATTTACCTTTTCCCCTTTGTGTCTCCTTTGTGTCTTTGTGGTTAATCCTTTTTGAACCACAAAGGCACAAAGAACACAAAGATTCACAAAGAAAAAAGTGCAATCATTGGCATTGTACAGTATATCTCCTCGAGAAAAGGGTCAATGCAATGCCATTCCGCCGCTGACATCGACGCTGGCACCAACCATGTAACTGGCGTGATCCGAACAAAGAAATGCAACGACTCGGGCAATTTCTTCAGTTCGTGCGATGCGTCCCAAAGGGGAACGTTTGTTGAACCGCTCCGGGTCAGCATCGATGAACTTCGCAATGATTTCCGTGTGCATAATGCCGGGCAAAACAGCATTGACAAGGATACTATCTTTCGCCGTTTCGAGTGCCAGTGACCGCGTGAAGCCCAAAATACCTGCCTTGGTCATGTCGTAAGCAGTCTTGCCGCTGGCTGACCCTCGCAACGCCGCCTGTGAAGACACATTGACGATGTTTCCCGGTGCCTTACGGGTTCGCAAACGCTGCACCGTTTCCCGGCAAACGAGGAAAGTTCCCTGTAAATTAATGTCCACACATTTTCGGAACTCTTCGAGCGTCAATTCGGCACACTCTGGGTTGGCGCAATACGCTGCATTATTGACGGCAATGTCAACCGGTCCGAGCGTTTTTTCGATCTCCTCAAACATGGCACGAACATCCTTTTCGCTGGAAACATCGGCATAGACGACCATTGCTTTGATGCCGTATTGTTGTTGAATCTGCTCTGTGAGTGAATCTGCTTCGGATTTTCTGCTTCGATAGTTGACGGCAATATTCGCACCTTCTTCTGCGAGGGCGATGACGATGGATTTTCCAAGTCCGCTTGCTCCGCCGGTAACAAGAGCGATTCTATTTTTCAGGTGCAAGTCCATGGGGTGATTCCTTTTGTGATTGCGGCATTTTACCACAAGAAAGTGAATTCGTGTTAGACTTCCGCCAGAAAATATCGTGCCCATTTTCGTCTTTAACTTGACAAATCCCAGCCGCCTCTTCTGTATAGAGCGACCTTGCCTAAAATCCGAGGCTGGAGCGTCCATTTTTTTTGCAAAATGGGCAAAATGGACAAGTGGGAGGTACATAAGTGGAATCAAAGGGATAAATCCTATACGTTAAGCACCGCTGCGCTTGCGCAATAGATTTTTCTTGATCGGCTGCAATACCTGTTCGGCAATATACGCCGTTTCCGAAATCAACGTCGCTATCCTGCTGACGAAAAAAGAATGAGCCGCCAAACAGGGAATCGCCACCAGCAACCCTTCGATAGTCGTGATCAATGCTAAATAAATTCCTCGGGCAAGGTCGGCGGCGCGACCATAACCGCCTGCCGATTCCGACATCTGCTGAAACGCTATGACCATTCCGATGACCGTACCAAGCAATCCTAACATCGGTGCAATGTTACCGATCACGTTCAAGTATTCCACCTTGCGGTACAACCGGGACGCTTGCTCTGCCGTTGCCTCTTCCGCCGACTTCTCGACGGCATCCCAGCCGAATTCGTACTGCGTCATTCCAGCATACAAAACTTGTGCCAATGTACTCGGATCGTTTTGGCACTTCTGTAACGCCGCATTCGGCTGACCTTGCATGAGCAATTTAAGCACATCATCTGCGAAGTTCGGCGGCATTAACACTGTCCGCCGAAGGGAAAGAGCGTATTCGATCATCAAAGCGACCGCGACCAACGACAACAAAATGATGATGTAACCGACTATGCCGCCTTCCTGAATGAGCGACCACAACGTCATTTTCTGCCTGGGCGTTTCCGATTCCGGCAGCGCATCCGCTTGCGGAGAGTCGGCAATCGGTGCCGGTCGTACCTCAGCGGGGACGGTTTCGATACCATCAAGATTAAGTCCGCCCCCTTCCGATTGAGCATGAACACTCGAAACGGCAGCAATGCAACAGAGCAGTGTAGAAAGCAGAAAACGAGTCATGAGTCATTATCCCACTTGGCTAAGTTCGATAATTGCTCCTTCGTGTTCGATGAAGGCGATCCGCAGACCGGGCATGGGGGACATAGGGGCAAGCAAAATCGTCTTGCCAGCAACGGCGGCATCGAGGTCATCGACTTGAAATGCGGCATGCGGTTTGGTTTGAATCGCCTTGTGCATGGGACTATCGGGATCGAATTTGAGCCACTCGATTCCAAAGGGATCGGCGGCGGGGTCGGTAACGTGAACGCCGAGTTCGGCAATGTGTCCCATCCAATTTTTTTCTTGCGTCGTCGGTACGCCAAAGTGCAGATATTTCATTTGTTTTCTCGAGGTGAAGAGGAAAACTCCGAAGGGTCGGAGCCGCAATCGAAAGACTGCGTTAGTACCCCCGGAAGGGTAGAACCCGAATTATATCACACTGAAAATACCGATGCAATACCCGAATCAGCAGAATCGCAAGGCGAGGAAATTTTGCAAGGTTTTGGACATTCCGAAGACTGAGTGTCCCTAGAGTGTGTCCGCTTTCGGTCTGGACAAATACCCGTCATTCCCGCGCAATCGGGCATAACGACGGGGCTATCCGAAAATTTCCCGATCATAGACGCGGAACGTTGTGAAACCAATTCGACTGTACAGATTGACTGCCGCAAAGTTGTCCTTCGTGGCTTCGAGAGTTACACGTTGGACACCCGTAACCTGAAATCCCTGTAACGCTCCCAGAACGAGAGCCTGTCCAACCCCTCGCCGACGGTATTCCGGCAGTACGGCAACGTTTTGAATCGCCCCAACATCGTCGGAAAGTTTCAAGCCTTGGATGTTCGCAACGTACTCGAACATGTCCTGCTCACCGTAAGCGACTAATAGTGTTGCTTCTGGTAAGAAATGGGGGCTGCCTGCGAGCATTTCGATTAGGCGCAAACAGTGAGCGTACTGACGAAAGGTTGTGAACACAGCCCCATCGGAATCATGGCGAAAACTTCGGTGCAGAACGTCGGCATGCGGTTCGACGAGCGTCGCCGACCATGGGACGAAGGAAAAGCCGGGCGGCAACTGCGGCGGCGTGAGAGTCGTCTTCGTAAAGTCGAAGACCATTTGACTGCGTTTGACGAATCGCGAAGGGAACATAAGGGTATTCCATTCTACTACCAGCGAGGAGAATCCGCTAGTATGCCCGTTATTGCGATTCGTTTCCACTTCCCGCCAGTTGACAAAAAACAATTTTACCGTAGAATCTACCGGGTTGAACAAAGGTGTTCATCAGATAGACGTTAGGCACGTCTTCCGGTGAATACCTTTTTTTTGTTGCCATACAATATGTAACACCATGCCGTCAATTCAATTAGAGGGACAAGTCAGGATACCTTCCGGTTGCGCTATATCGGGAATCATCAACAGGTCTGGTCGGCGTGTGAGTGGAGAGGCGATCATCAAGTCCATTGCCGTTATGCACGACCGCTCCAATGGGCTCGGCGGAGGATTCGCCGTCTATGGTATCTATCCCGAATACAAAGATTACTACGCCCTGCACATCTTTTATGAATCCGCTTCCGCTAAAAAAGAGTGCGAAGAGTTTCTGGATCGGCACTTTGATATTATCAATCTCTCCAAAATACCGACTCGAAAGATCAAGGCGATTACCGACGAACCGCTGATCTGGCGTTACTTCGTAACACCGTTGCCGACCAAACTTGCGTCAAGCCAACTGGACGAACGTGAGTTTACTGCCAAGTGCGTGTTCCGTGTCAATATAAATATCGACGGTGCTTACGTCTTTTCCAGCGGCAAAAACATGGGAGTGTTTAAGGCGGTAGGATTTCCCGAAGATGTGGGCAGGTTTTACCGCTTGGACGAATACGAGGGCTGGTGCTTTACGGCGCATGGACGTTATCCGACGAACACACCGGGTTGGTGGGGCGGGGCACATCCCTTTGCGCTGCTTGATTATTCCGTTGTGCATAACGGCGAGATATCTTCTTACGATGCCAATCGGCGTGCCGTTGAAATGTACGGTTATAAATGTACGTTGCAGACCGACACCGAGGTCATTACGTACATCATTGATTATTTACACAGGAAAAAAGGGTTGCGGTTTGAGGAGATCGCCTCGGTCATTGCGGCACCATTCTGGCAGACCATTGAGCGGATGCCGCTGGAAGAACGTCAGACGCATGAGTATTTGCGTGTCATGTTTGCGGCACAACTGATTACCGGTCCATTTTCTATTCTTGTCGGTTTTGAAGGCGGATTGATCGCCTTGAACGACCGCTTGAAATTGCGAAGTATGGTGGTCGGCGAAAAAGAGGACACGGTGTACATTGCCAGTGAAGAGGCGGCGATTCGCATTATTGAGCCGAATCTCGATACCGTTTGGGCACCCAAAGGGGAACAACCGGTGATTGTTTCTTTGCCTCAATCATAAGATGGCGTGTTAGCCGAGTACGTATGTTATCGAACAGAGCGAAATTTTCAAGACCGGTCCCGGTCGGAATCCAGTCCGTCGACACGTTTGCCTAATGAGGTAGGTTGCCGACCGCCGGTCGGCAACGTGTGGTACTCCGCACTAGAATTCCCAGGTCGGCTATCGCCGACGCAACCGCCCGCGGTCGGTTGTCTACCTTTTCCGCTCCAACCCTGAAACGTGTCGACGGACTGGGTCGGAACGTCAACAAACCTCACCGCGACTGTGCCGTACTCTCCAATCGGGACATCTGTGAAAACTGCTCGACGGACATTTCGATTTGATTGCCGTTCTTCGCCTCAACAATAATCCGGTCAGCCGCTTCGACGGACTTTTTTCGCGCCAGTTCCACAATCGTAAACTTGGCAAGACGCTCTGTCGCGGTAAATGCTCGACGCTTCAAAGAAACAAAATCAAGCATTACCGAAGGGCGCGACCAAATATTTCCAAAAATCGTGCCGGTAAATCGAGCCGCCCCTTTGTTCAAACCCGCCAGTATCTTCGCAATGTCTTTGGGGATGCGGTCATTGACCGTATCGAGAATTACCCGAATCGAAACAAAAGGAACTCCCCGGATTCGGCACACATCGGCTACGGCAAAGGTTTCCATATCGACGATTTCCGCACCGGTTTGCTCGTGCAACATCCTTTTTTGTTTGGGTGACTCTGCCACATCATTCACCGTAAGGAGCGACAATCTATTGGGCAGCGGCACTGTTTTTTGCGGAATCGAATTCGATAGATCGAGGGCTTGCCTATCCGATCCTCGAATGACCTGCTCTGGAACGCAGATATTTGCATGTTTGAGCCGCGAAGAAAGACCGCCAGCGTACCCTGCCGAACAGATCAATTTTGGTGCAAATACGTCGATCAGAACTTTGGTTGCTTCTTCGGCATTTTTCTGTCCGACACCAGACAGCACCAGTGTTGTCGAGGTGTCGCCGATTTTTCCTGTATGAAATGTCCAGCCGTTACCGCTAGTCGTTCGGGAACGTTGGAGACGATCCAAAATTCCGACAGCCTCCTGTCGCAGTGCAAAGACAAAACCAGTATCAACGGAAAACATTGTTCAATGGTATGGTAGCGGTAATATAGCGCAAAATGCCAATGATTGCACTTTTTTCTTTGCGAATCTTTGTGCTCTTTGTGGTGGTTAAAAAAGGATAATGAGGTATCCGGTCTTTTCCTGTTTCACCGCTTCATAAAACTGTCAAACACCTGTAAATCAAGAATGAAACGTTTTTGTTGCGACTAAATCAGCAACCTGTCGAAATCTTGACGTAACTCATTGACTCCAAAAGAGAAACGTGTTTTCTACAGGAGAAGACCAGATACCCCATTAAAAGGATTATACCGTAAACGGGTAGTGACGGCAACTAAAACACGGGAATTTTAACACTTTTTCGGAAAACACATGCCATTTCCCATGCAACCGCCGACAAAAACCTGAAGAGGCACACAAAAACAGCCTTTTCGGACAACACCCATTCTACTTCTCCGACGTTCCTCTGCAAGGCGAACTGCACCCGTCCTTGTATACCGTCGCAGTCCACTAACAAGTTTTTTTGTATCCGATTCTCATCGCCGTTTCGCTTGGTTTTATTGCCGCCCTCTTTTTGGGTTTCTTTTGACTCTTGTACTTCCGTTTGAAGTGCCGGAATCGGAGAAAGGTTTTGAGTTCGGGATAGTGTATTTCTGCCCATCGTTGGATTTCGGCGAGGGTGGTGATATTGCCAATGAGTCCGAGAAAGACGATGGCGAGAAGGGTCGAAAAGGGATGGGATTGTCCTTGTTTGGAGCGCGGATCGCGGACTTTTTTGAGACAGCGGACGAAGTGGGAAAGGGATTCGATTTTGAACATAGTGACCTCCGTGAGTGGGAACAAAGGGCGAAACCATTTCGCCGCTCTCTACGACTACGTGAAAAACAGAGAAATGTGTGTCAAAATTAGGAACAAAAACGAAAAAAACACAAAAGACTTGTTAGCGGACTGGATGCGACACACCGGAAACTTGGCAACGGATTGACAATTCGCAGATGGTACGTTATACTCCTAGCCGCTATGCGTAATACAGTGACCATAACAGACGAGTTTCAAAGTCAAGAATCGGCAAACGATGAGCCACAGGAAAATACTGCGCCCTTTGCCATTAACGTTTCCGAACGGGTAAAGCGATTGCCGCCGTATCTTTTTGCAGAGTTGAATAAACTCAAATACGAAAAGCGGCGCACCGGTGCCGATGTCATCGACCTCGGGATGGGCAGTCCCAGCGACCCGCCGCACGCGATCATTACCGATAAACTGGTCGAAGTCATCAAAAATCCAAAACTACACGCTTATAGCCACGCACGGGGAATTCCGCAGTTGCGGAGAGAAGTCGCCGCCCGGTACTTGAAATACTATGATGTGCGTCTCGATGACGAAGCCGAAACCATCGTTTGCATCGGCTCAAAAGAAGGACTCTCACACCTCTGTCTGGCACTGCTCGGTGCAGGCGACACCGCCATTGTGCCAGCACCGCATTTTCCGGCACACCTTCATGCCGTGATGCTCGCCTCCGGCAATTCGCTCGTGTTGGATGTTACCAAGCCGGAGAAACTCCTCTCGAACATCGCAGTAACCTGCCAGACCATTTACCCGAAACCCAAGGTAGTCATCGTCAACTATCCGCATAATCCGACGACGACGGTGGTGGAGCCGGAATTCTATGTGGACCTCGTCAAACTGGCGAAGCGGTACGGTTTTATGGTCATCAGCGATATGGCGTATGGCGATGTCTGCTTCGACGGTTACCGCGCACCGAGTTTCCTTTCCGCACCGGGAGCAATTGAAGTCGGTGTCGAAACAACAACGATGAGCAAGGGGTACAATATGGCAGGCTGGCGTGTCGGTTTTTGTAGTGGAAATGCCGAGATTGTCCGGGCGTTGGCAACGGTAAAAACATACTACGATTACGGGGTTTTTACGGCACTGCAAATATGTGCGATTACGGCAATCCGGCATGCGGGGGATGCAGTGGAAGCGCAGGCGAAGGTGTATCAAAAACGCCGAGACGTTCTCTGCAACGGTTTAGAGCGGCTGGGATGGAACGTTACAAAACCGAAAGCGTCGATGTTCGTCTGGCAACAGGTCCCGCCGGAATGGCAGGCAAAGATGAGTACGTTTGATTTTGCGATGAAGTTATTGCGTGAGGCGGATGTCGTAGTGAGTCCGGGTTCGGCTTTCGGCGAGGCAGGCGAAGGATACATGCGGATGGCTCTGGTCGAAAAGGAAGATCGACTCCGTCAGGCGATACGGCAGATCAAGCGTGCCCTCGGTTAATGGAACTGCAAGTTTGACCGACGGATAAAAGTTCACAGAGCCCGTGACGTAAGTCAGGGAGTCCGTATCTTGTATGCTAACCCTTTGTCGTTTAGGGCAAAGTTGGTAACATCGCGTAAAGTGAGTTTTTTTCCTTCCCCTTTTTGAAGAGGAAGAAAAACAGTGTAAGAGATCGTTCGCATCTAGGGTACAAACCCGGTCAGTAGCCGGATCCTTACACCATCCTTCATTCCAAGTCCGAACAGTCGCCAGGGCAAAAAAACCGGATAAGCAAGGAGTTAGGAGTTAGAATAGCAACAAGAGACCTCGCAAAAGGACTCGGAGAACTCACCAAAACCGATGCCGCAAAAAAACAGAAAAGACTACCACATTTCAACCTCATTTTTCTGACAAAAACAACCTCAGTAGCAAGATGCCGCCACAGACAACAACCTCATTTACCTTATTTTCCCGCACAAAAATGAGGTAAATGAGGTTGGTGTTTTCACAAATAACAAGAACGACATCAATCGTTGAGATGTGGTCGGACGTATGTTCGAGCGGCATTGTATAGGGCGGCTCTCAATGCGATTAAGTATTGTGTGCCGCTCAAGATGTTTTACGAAAGATTGAGAGAGAAGGGCAAGTTTTTCAAGGTCGCGATTGTTGCCGTGATGCGAAAGTTGATCACTATACTCAATGTCATGGTCAAGACGAACACTTGCTGGCAAGAGCAAAAAACGAACAGCGAAAGGAACTAAAAAATGAAACATTCATCCCGAAGCCCCCTTGACCAATACACAGTCGCTACCGATACGGGCTCTGTTTGTTCAGCGTTAACATTTTTCCGCCAGGGCAGTACAGTTGTACAGTCCGTCGACACGTTTCCCCCTGCCTTACGAATGAGGTTTTGCCGTTCATTTCTCTTTCGCTTTATAATACTCCCTCACTGCCTGCATCGTAGTGTCCGGAAAATCGGTGGCGAAACTGGCGACCCCCAAGTCTAACAGACGTTTATAAACATCCCCCTCTTTGCCTCCCCACGGAAGAACCTGATACAGAATTTTGTATTCCCGCAACAGATCGCCCGTCTTGCGCAAAAAAGCATCGCTGGGAGTAAACACTTTGTCTTTGTCCAACTGGACATGGATCTGTAACTGATCAATGCCTCTAAATCCATTCCGCTTGAGTTGTTCGAGACGTTGAGTCAGTGCCTCTTCCGTGCCGCCCATCCAGTGTAACGTGAAGGAATCCGGTGCGACCTTCTTCCAATGTTCTATTTCCTCGTACCTGGTGCTGGCAAGAATCATTTGCGGTCGGACTCCTTCCGATTCCCTTGCCAGTTGCCCAAAATCGACATTTTTAATATCGACGTAAATTTTTCGTTTCGGATGCTTTTTCAAAACTTCGACGATTTCCTGCAAACTGGCGATTCGCTGTCCTGCAAATTCGCGTCCTTTCCAAACACCGATGTCGAGTTTCTTGACTTCCTCATAAGTGAGGTCTTTCACTCCTTTCCTTTTCGTTTCTTCGGAAGCGTTGGGCAGAATCCGTGTGAAATTGTTATCGTGAAACGCCACGATAACTCCGTCTTGGGTCATGCGGATATCCGCTTCGGGAATAACGCCGAGTTTCCAAGCGATTTCAAACGCTTCCATAGAGTTTTCGGGTGCCAACTCACCGGCACCGCGATGCGCCTGAACCGTGATCTCTTCGAGCGGAATATGGTCTCGCACATCCCATACGGGTTCGTTGGCGAACAAAGGAAGGGTTAATGCCAAAAGGGCAGCACTGCAAAGTAACGTTTTCATAAAATGTCTCCTGTTGGGCGATTGTCTTTGTTAACCTTTTACCAAATAATTGGAAAGACCAAATCAAAAAAAGCGTGAACGGTTACGCGCAACCTTCACGAGACGGAAATGTCCCGCCGACAAGACAGACGTGTTGTTGTACCACTCACCGGGAAAATGTCAATGGTTACGGTATGTCAAACGTAAACACGTTATCATCCTTGTTTGCCGTTACCGTGGCATTGAAAGGCGTTTTCGAAAAGTTGCTGTATTGTGGAGGCAACAACTGCGTCGTTTTATCATCCCTACGCGGTTCTTCATCTGGATCGCCCGGTCTCTCAGGCGGAAGATAAGATTTACCATCCCATTCATATTTCGTCTTTACGACAGTTACTTTGTATTCACCCGGCTTCGTTCCCGAACCTTCTTTACCAGAAGAGGTTGTTAACACAAAATTGCCGCTTTCATCCGTCTTGCCGCCTGCACTTTCACCGGTCTGGCCAACGGGAATAAAAACGACTCTTGCATCTGCAAGCGGTTCTCCCCCTTTTGTTATTGTTCCGGTAACGAATGTGTTTCCGTCATTTTTCTCTCCGCAACCTGTCAGAATAATCAACGACAGGAGTACAAATGAACTCGCAATATATTTCATAGAAATCTCCTTTTGGTACGTTTGGGTAAAAACGGCGAAATCTCAACACATTCCCCGTTCGCTAATAGACCTTTTCTCTAAACCACCACTCCGGCGCGAACCGGACTTACACCGGAATGACGCTTTTGAAGTTAGACGAAAGGCTCAATGATACATACTGGAAACGGGAAAAAACACACTTTCTCCTTCGCATCCCTCGATGCACAAAAGGAACGAACAACAAGGAGTGCGGGCGGCAAAAAGTACCATTTTTTCCTTCGACGTTGCCTGGTTGTGAAACCAACTCTTTTATGGTCTTCCCGATTCACCACCGCTTGCGGAGCCCAAAGATCCCCAAACGCCAAACGTTGATGGACCGGTGTACTCATTCGGTCTTCCGGTGTGCCCCCGGTCGTATCCCAGTAACGAACCCTGTGTACCGCAATTTATGCTGTCCGAAACAAAGGAGACGGAACCATCGCCGTATCCTACATTGACACCGCCAGTATGATAACTGCTGGCTGACATGTTGCCCCACTGGTCCGAATTTGTACGGCAAGAAACACCATTGGGGGGCACGAATGTACAAAACGACGTAAATTCGACTCGAGAATCTCCCCACCGTTGCGATTTTCCTCCCAGATAACCAGTTGCGGTGATGTTTCCCTCAAGTTTCAATAAGTTGTTTGCGTCGCGATGCGATTGGCAATCAAGGGGAGTGATGAACGTAAGCACGCCGCCAGTATAGGGATCTCTAAAGCCTCCCGAGGTTGCTGAATGCGTCACTATTCCTGATTTGGCATTCATATCGGAACCGCCGCGTCCGATGGCTGCCTCCGAGAAAACAACCGTATTGCTTGTCCCATCCGACATGGTGGCTAAACTGGTCTTTCCTATATGTTGGTGAGACCTGAATGCGCCGCGCTGGACCCAGTCCCAGGCAGGCGGGGAATCGCCCATGCAGACCGAATAATTTGCCGGCTTGATATCATCTGTGGCACCACGACCTCCTTCCCCGTCCGAGGGACATACAAACACGCTAATTCTTGCCGCAAACGGATTCGCAACTACCCGCTCGCCGCTTGCGTCGTAGAGCAAACCGCTTTTGCTAGGTTCTGGAGTCATATTCCGAGCATTGTCAGCAACTGTACCCACATTTGCCAATGCATTCGACAAGCAGGAAGCCAGGGCTGAATGAACTGCAGTTTGCTCAATAAAGGGGAGCAAACTAACAAACACACTGTACACGTCGGTTCCATTCAACCGGTTAGCAGGAACTGCTGTACCCATTTGCCCAGTAGTTGAATACGCCGTGGTCCACATAGGATCATAGGCAAAAGCCGGAAGGCGGTTGTGTGCGTCATGGAAAGTATGCAGTGCCAAGGATAGTTGCTTCACATGATTCGAGCACTGCATCCTCCTTGCGGCTTCGCGGGCAGCCTGCACCGCAGGCAAAAGAAGGGCAATCAACATTCCGATGATTGCAATAACGACGAGGAGTTCGACGAGAGTGAACGCACTGCGTTGACGTAAGTCCTTACGGTTTAAGGGTTTACGCCCCCCCCCCCCCCCCCCCCCCCGGCGGTCGGGGTGAGCGTAGAGCTATAATTGTTTTGCTCTACTTCCTTTTTTTTGTTGCGTGTGTGCCTGCGGTC
>Ga0099364_10011883_pt1 | contig 11814 bp, 12 predicted proteins | sample TergutTh196P3_FD_73070 | JGI IMG/M metagenome (GOLD analysis project Ga0099364, IMG submission 73070) | Microcerotermes parvus P3 segment gut microbial communities from Pointe-Noire, Republic of the Congo - Th196 P3 | ecosystem: Host-associated > Arthropoda: Insects > Digestive system > Gut ...
TGTGTCTCGACATCGAAGAACGAAGGAGGACGATGGTGCATAAAAAAGCGGATAAAGAAAGGAGTTTCCAAAAAGAATACTCCATTTTTAAATCCTGTCGAGAGGCCCCGTATTTTTAGAGGTGCCCGTCAGACATTCTGACATTGCCGCATTGCTTGACGTGCCGCCTCCGTTTTGGGAGAATGACAGCGTTAGGTAACGGTCTCACAACAACTTTATGCAATATCTTATCACCGGCGGGGCGGGTTTTATCGGATGCAATCTCGCACGATTTATTCTCGGCAAAGGACACGAGGTTATTGTACTTGATGATTTTTCTACGGGAAAGCGGGAAAATCTTACGGAAATCCTCGACAGAATCACACTCATTGAAGGAGACATTCGATGCCGGGAAACCCTTAAAAAATCCCTGCAAGGCGTTTCGGCAATTTTTCACCAAGCCGCATTGGCATCGGTTCCCGCCAGCATTGCCGATCCCGCAGCCGCTCACGATGTTAATGTCAATGGCACGATCAATGTTTTGGAAGCCGCCCGCAGTGCCGGTATCCAACGAATCATCTTTGCCGCTTCCAGTGCCTCCTATGGAGATAATCCCGCAACGCCGAAGTTGGAGACGATGGCTCCCGTGTCCATCAGTCCGTATGCCGCCAACAAAACTGCCTGCGAATCTTACATGCAGGCATACGCCGCTGCTTACGGAATGGAGACCATTTGTTTGCGTTATTTCAACGTGTTCGGTCCTCGTCAAGACCCCTTTGGTGCCTATGCCGCTGTGATACCGGCATTTGTGACCAGTCTTTTACAAGGGGAGCATCCGCAAGTCTTCGGCGACGGCGAACAAACACGGGATTTTTGCTACATCGAAAACATCTGCCATGCCAACTGGCTTGCCGCCCATGCACCGGCAGAGCATTGCAGCGGCATGCCCATCAACATTGCCTGCGGAGAGGCGGTATCGCTGAACCAGATTTTGGGCAAACTGAAATCGCTCATGCGGGAATGGCGGAAAGAGGGGGACATAGAAGCAGAATATCTACCGGCAAGAGCCGGCGATATTAAACATTCGCTTGCCGATATTTCCCTGGCGAAAAAAATGATCGGCTACACACCGCTCGTCTATTTTGACGAAGGTTTGGAGCGGGCGATTGACTGGTACACGGCATGAAATTATTCCTCGCGGTTGTTCTTTTTTAACCGCAAAGACGCAAAGAAGCGCAAGGGGCACTGGGAGTCCCAACTTCAAAATTGTGCAAGGCAGCACAATCACGGCTTCGCCTTCCCTAATACCGGACGTACCTGCGTTTTTGTTCCGCAGTCAGGACAGGTTTGAAACATGCCCACACGTTCCGGTGCCGCATACATCAGAGTCCGGCACAGTTTACAGTACACAGGTATTGTATCTTTGTATTCTTTAACTTCATCGGCAACACGTAGTCCATAGATTTGGTCAGCAGCCTGTGCCGCCTCGATTTTTTCATTCGTTTTGGGCGGCGGAACGCGCAACCATGTGAAACAACAGGGACAAAGCACATGTTTGCCCACCTCGTCGTCCGGCGCAGAAACTTCGTAACGACACCCGCAACAAGGAAAATGAATCATTGGAACTCCATTACAAATTAACCAGTACGCCAAGTATAACTTAAAAAATGAAAAATGCCAGCGGTGTACTGCCAACGGTATATGCGGAATTGCGGAATAGGGGTATGCAAAGGGAACCTCTAAAAATAGATTCTTTGCGTCCTTTGCACCATCTTTGCGCCCCTTGCGGTTAACATGGTTCGGATTTAACCGCAAAATACGCAATGGGTTACGCAAGGGGCATAAAGTACAGATTGGGTGTGTTTCGGCACCAAGTCAAAGTGCAAAAGTTGATTTTAGAGTTCCCTCAAGAATACTGAAACGAAGTCTGTGCCGAGCCGTAGGACTGATTGAGCAGTGACCGCACGACAATCCGGCGGACAACGACCGAAAGATAGGTGGTCAAACTGCTGCGGGACTTAAATTCACGAAGCAACCGGAACTGGTCGTGCGCCAACGCGGCAAAGACGCGTTCGCACAGGGCGTTGCGTTCATCCATCCGCAGCCGGATTGCCCGCTTGGACACAGTATGGTCAATCACATGCAAGACAAGTCCGAGAAACCTGTCCACAAAATCTTCCCAAGAACGGGGCTGCTGTTGCAAACAACGTTCTAAAAACGCGTTATCTAAATGAGTGGATGACATGACTGTTCAAATATGGTATAATACATGGAAGGCTGGAGGCTTGAGACCGTGGGAACCTGCGGTCTCAAGCCTCCAGCCTGAAGCCTATAAATTTTTCCCTATTTCGTCAACCCCAATTTCGTCCAGAGAGAAACTCCCGACGAAACAAACAACAATAAAAACAATGAGTGATACCATTCCCATGACCCCCAGCGGTTACAACAAACTCCTTGCGGAACTCGACCGGATGGAAAACGAAGAGATGCCGGTTATTCTGGAACGGCTTGCCAACGCCCGTGCCGAAGGGGATTTGAGCGAAAATGCCGAATATCACGGTGCGAGGGAGAGTCAGGGATTACTCCACGCCCGAATTAATGAGTTAAAAAGCAAACTCGGACGGGCAACCATTATCGACACGTCGCAAATGCCGGAGGGCGAAGTCCGATTCGGTGCAACGGTTAAGGTCAAACGAAAGGGAAGCAAAAGTCCGGAAACATACATCTTGGTCGGCGCAGGGGAAGAGGACTACAATTCGGGCAAAATCCTTGTAACCAGTCCGCTGGCACAGGGGATTCTCGGAGCCAAAAAGGGGGATACTGTAACGATTCAGTTGCCGAACAGGACGAATGAATTTACGATTTTGGATGTGAGTTACGAGTAGGATGTACACCGTAAACAGCGTGAAGTTACCTTTTGCGTCCCGGAAGAATTTAACCGCAAGGGGCGCAAAGATTATGTAAAGGACGCAAAGAATGTATTTTTAGAGACTGAATTTAAGGGAACCTCTAAAAATACCTTTCAGAGGGGAATTATCCAGTTGATTACCCAGTAACCTTACGCTCCGCCCTTTCAGGGCGGTTTTCCTCCTCTTGCGTTCAGTTTCTCCCCGTTTACAATATAACCTCCTTACAGTTTTTGCCGCCGACTTCCCGTACGTAGACCGGCAGAGCGTAGCCCGGCAGCCGCTCCCGGAGTTGAGCGAGGATTTGTAATCCCTCTGCGGCCGGAACTTCAAAGTGTGCCGAACCTGCCACGCGGTCCAACTGGTGAAGATAGTAAGGGACAATCCTTGCGTCGATGAGCCGGCGAAACAAACGGCAGAGTGTTTCCGTATTGTCGTTGACCTTTCGCAGGAGTACCGTTTGTGCCATCAGGATCGGTTTCGTCAGTAATTCCCGACGCTCCAAAAATTCACCGCTCAATTCGTTCGGATGGTTGACATGAAGCACCAGATAGACGGGAAGTGGCAACGTCAAAACCTCCGCTAATGCCGGTGTCAACCGGCTCGGCTGAACTATCGGCAGCCGGCTGTGAATGCGTATCCGCCGGATATGCTTGAGCGGCAACATTGATTGGAGTAAACAATCCAGCGCGTCGTCGCTCTGCATGAGCGGATCGCCGCCGCTTAAAATGACCTCTTCTGTGCCGGTGTCCTGCCGGATGGATGCGAGAAGGGATTCGATGTCGGTGTCGTTGTGTGCTTTCGGCAGTATCTTCTTTTGAATCTCCTTTTGAAAGTGCCGCCGAAAGCAAAACCGGCAATGGATGCCGCATTCTTGGGATGCCAGCAGAAGGGTACGCCCGGTGTATTTCTTGAGGGCAACGCTGCCTTTGGTCATGCGGTCTCTGGTATCGGCGATCTCTCCCAGCGGGTCTTTGGAGAATCCCCGGACAGTTTCTGCCTCTGCGGAACTGGGCAAAACCTGTAACAGAAGCGGGTCGTGCGGGTTGCCCCGTTCCATCAGATCGGCGAACGGACGCGGGACGAGCAGCGGATAATCGGTGCGGACAGAGCAAGGCGGGATCGCCAGAATCCGGCATAGTTCGCCGGCATCGGTGATGACTTGTGCTGCTGCGTTCGGGTACATATCTTGAAACAGCGTGAAGTGCTCCTTTGCGTCCCTCGCGGTTAAAATAGTTCGGATTTAACCGCAAAGGACGCAAATGGTTACGCAAGGTGCGCAAAGTACAGATTAGATGCGTTTAACAGACTGACCTGTGTACCGGCAACGGTTAAAAACAAGGGGTGTAGGCATAGGGATAATTCCAGCCGCCCCAGTAGGGATAGGGAGCAACCGCTGCCGGACGGAAAATTCGGTGCAGGAGCGGAGTGCGGCAGACGACCGGCACGTGATAGACCACCGGCACATGATGGCACGGGTAAGTATAATACGGATAGCCGTAATATGGGTACGTTACCGGCGGATAAGCGCGGGCAGCCCAAGGCATGGCACCGCCAGCAACGCACGGATACGCGGCTGAGGAAGCCGCACAAGGGCAGCAGACGGAGCCGGATACCGCCTCAACAATAGGCTCCGGGGGAGTCGCTTCCGGCTCCTGGGCATTAATCATGGTCATCGTGCCAATGGCAAAAAGTACAGCGGCGGGCAAGTAAAGTATTCTTTTTTGCATAATGATTTCTCCTGTAACAATAGGAAGGTTAGCGGATGTACGCAGATTATCGATGATAACGATTATTTGTCAAGAAGGGGATATAGCGATTGTATGATTTATTCCGATTATGCTGATTATTGCGACTGTACCGGCAATGGATGATTTGATGTACTTTGCAGTAAAACCTGAACTATCTTAACCGCAAAGGATCTATTTTTAGAGATTCCCTCTTCTAACAGCGGAGGCTTTACTGTATAATCGGTGCTGTTGGAGTGATTGGTCTCTCTTTCACGTACATAGGTCAATGGGAAAAAAACGAGAAGCCCCGCCCGAACCCGAAGCACCCTTGTGGATGTGTACCTTTGGAGACCTTATGTCCTTGCTCCTTTGCTTCTTTATTATGCTCTTTGCGATAAGTATTATTTCGGAGCCGAGATTTCAAGCCGTTTCCGAGACGCTTAAGCAAGAGTTTACGGGACACCCAGGTTCCAGCAGGGAAACGTCCCCAAGAACCAAAACAACGACAACTGTTGCCGAGACGGCGGCACGGAGCCGACGGATCGCCGCCCTGACCGGCGGGCAGCCGACACCGGGACCGCAAGGTGCCTCAACGGAAGTCTATGCGATTCTACTCGACAGCGACACGGTCAGGGTTATCCGCTTTGAATTAGGCAGCGATCTCTTGACGGAGCAAGCCCGGTGGGAATTGCGGACAATACTTCCTGTTTTACAGGGTTCTCCTTACAAAATTATGGTTAAAGGTTATTCCGCCCCTATGGAAGAGGGGGACTATCAGCAAAGTTCCGACTTGGCTTTTTTCCGTGCACTTCGTGTTATGGACCATCTTGTCGAACTGGGATTGGAACAAGACTTTTTTGAAGTCGTCGTTGAACCGACAGGGGCACCGCAGAGCATGTTTTTGCCGCCCGGCACAGCCCCAGAACATGCGGGAGCGTCCGTCGAAATTCTCCTGCTCAACCAAACCTCACGCTCGTTGAGAGAGCGGTAATTTTTTTTAACCGCAAAGACGCAAAGAAGCGCAAGGTTCGCAAAGTGCAATTTTATGCTGTTTACAAAGTTACCCCCTCCTCACCTTTCCCCCAGTCCCGCTCTTGCGCCGGTGAATAAAAATGCTACAATGAAACCGGCTGAACAGGCTTAACGAATGGAGGGACGGCAATGGCAGACGACGAAAAAGATAATCCCGATGATCGTTCCGATGTTTACCAAATCAGCGGACTGTCCGCGCCGGCAGAGACTCTCGTTACGCCCTCCGTGAACCAAGATATTTTTGCGGTGAAAGAGGAGAATACCGACCGGCTCGGTGCGATTATCGGAATGGCACTCAGCGAAGGTGTGTTTTTGTGTAATGCGTATCGCCTCGACAAGCGGATTTCGCGTGATGAAATGGGGGAAGTTTGGCAAGCCGCCGATTTGCAGAAGAGCCGAAATGTTGTTCTTTATTTGCCGCCGCCGGAAATACGAAAGGATGAACGCTCTATTGAACCGGTGAGGCAAAATGCTAAGCATGTGGAGGCGTTGGAGCATCCCCGTATCGTGCCGGTTTGGGAAAATTTTATTGACCCTGAGCATGGCTTTTTTGTGGTACTGAAACTTGTCCCCGGAAAAACCCTCGACCTTTATTGGCAGGAATATGTCCGGCAGTACAAAAAACCTGCTCCGGTCAAAGTGGTGAAAATGTTGGGGGACATTGCCCACGCTCTGGATTATGTTCATGGAGCGGACATCGTTCATGGGGATCTCTGTCCGAAAAATATTACAGTCGGGCTGGACGGCGAAGTGTATCTCGACAACTTTGCTCTTTTGCCGGGTGCTGCTCTTCTGCCGGCGGGAGCGGAGAACATTTCGATGACGCGAAAACCGTATCTGCCGCCGGAAGTTCTCGAAGGGCATCCGCCGACGGTTGCCTCGGATATTTATGCTCTTGCGGTGATTGCTTATGAGTTGTTTTCGGGGGGATTGCCCTGCCAGGCGGAACATGGTATGCCGTTGCCCATACCGGGTGTGCCGAGCAGTGTGGATGCTGTTATTCGTAAAGCGATGACGAAAGACCCCGATGACCGGTATGACTCCTGCGGTGCTTTTCTCAAAATGTTGGAAGCCGGTTTTCGGGAGCCGACGACGATGAAGGCACCGGTCATGAAGCCGTTGAAAGGCAAGCCGACTGCTATTAAGCCTGTGCCGGGAGCCATGCCGCCCAAAAGGAAGCCTGCCTCTTCTGCTTCGCTCCGGGCAATGATGCTGTTGCTCGGATTTCTTTTGGGCGGCACGGCGGCATGTTTTGTTTATGATGTGGGAGGGTTGCGGAGTCACTACTTTGCCCCGCCGGTTTTAGAGCCGACACCAGAGTTGATTCTGGAACCGCCCGCAGAAGCCAAGGAGGAACTTTGCGAACCTTGCGGTTAATTTTTTTTAACCGCAAAGACGCAAAGAAGCGCAAGGTTCGCAAGATGCCATTTAACTTGTTGGAAACTGTCATTCCGGCGCAAGCCGGAATCCAGACGAAAGACGTGCCCCCTGTTTTATGGATTCCGGCTTGCGCCGGAATGACGATTAGGGTAGTTTCCGAACAACTCTATTTCATGCCGCTTGCAGTCTATCACTCGACGTGATACAACTCCAATTCCCAAATGCGGGCGAGGTTTTCCGGTGTGGCGGTAATGAAGAGGCGGAACGCGTTACTTGTTACCGTTGCGTCGAAACGCTTGCCGATGTCCGCTGAGGTGTTCCCTTCCGTTTTTGTGCCCGGAATATCAACCCAGCGATTGCCGTCCCGTCGCTGTAAAACAAACGCCTGAATCGGTGTCCTCGGTCCCGTCTGACCGGAGAGAATCCGAACAGCATTGACCGATACCGGTGCTTCAAAAGTCAACTCGACCCAATGCTCGACCAGGTCGTTGCCGCTCGTCGTGGCACTGACCCAGCGTCCCGCGTTGTCGCCGAGGTCGAATTTGCCGTCGTTGACATACCTTGCATGGTAGCCGCCCTCGGCACGCGTACTGGACACAGCAATTTTGGCATCCAGAGCAAAATTCTTTCCCGCTCTGGGTAACCAATCCGGTGCCACCGCAGGACGCACGACGTTGCTTGTAGGATAACGCGGTTCCGCAGAATGCCAATACTTCTCCGGCTCTGGACCAACTCCCTTTTCCATCAGGGCTTGGAGTTTGCCGAGATGATTTTCAAACACACCGCGCGGGGTTGTGTTTTGTTCCCGGCAGATCGATGCCGCCATGCCGACGACTTCCCCCATCATGCCGGTCGTCCGCATTACGCGGATGGTGCCCAGTGCCACGCGGGAGACGCTGATGTTGCGCCCCGCCATAAAAAGGTTGGTTACATTGCGGGAGTAGAAGCAGCGGTAGGGAATTGCATAAGGTTCGATCCGTTGATGGAGTGCAATTGCCCGGAACTCTTCGCCAGGGAAGTGCCGTGAATTGTTCGCTTCAGGAACATGCAAGTCAATTGTCCACGATGTTACCACACTGGCATCGGGGAAGATTTCACGCTGGACAATGTCCTGTTCTTTGAGCATAATGTCCCCCATTAAGCGGCGGGATTCCCGTTTGCCGGCAATGTAGGCGACCCAGCCGAGTTCGCGGTTATCGGCTCTTGTCCGCCATTCCGGGGCACTGTGGTTCTTCATGTATGCCCAGTGTCCAAAGACGGCGCGGAAACCATTGTCGCGGATGCGTTCAAATTCCCAAATCTGGTCAAAGTTCATACCGGTTTCCCAGTCCCATTCGCCGTCGAGTGCCGGACGGATACTTTCCGGGGTAAATTGGAATGCCCAGGGAACTTCGGGAAATTCCGTTTTGACCGGATTGCCGGCGGCATCTCTTGAGGGTGTTGAATACCATTGAACGGAAGACCCCATTGTCATTTTGTCGCCGACTTCCGGGGCTGTAGGTTCACCGGTTTCGGCACGTGATTCCCGACCCATCCGCCATTCGGCACCGGCAAGATAACCGAGGTTGGCATCGCCGGTGCAGTCGGCGAACAGAGTGCCTACGAATTTGGTCTCTTCGCCGGTTTCGATGTTTCGACCGATGACCGATTTGATGGTGATGGAACCATCGGCGTTCTCTACTGTTTCGACGGCGACCATTCGGGTGCTGAGATATAAGGTGATATTTTCTTCCGCTTCAACGACACCATGTTTTCTTGCATCGTTGTATCTGTCTGCGGTTTGAGCATTCCCTTCGTGCTGCGGGTCAAGTTCGTGAACGAGATTTCCGAGGTTCGGGAAGGGGGGATACCCCATGCGTCCTTGAAGGTGAACGCGGACTTCGGAACTGTTGTTGCCGCCGAGAACGGGACGGTCTTGAATCAGGGCAACCTTGCATCCCAGCCGGGCGGCACTCACGGCAGAGCACATACCGGCAATGCCGCCGCCGACGACCACGAAATCGAACGGACCTTCCTTTGCAAGAGGAGCGTCGAGCGGGTCTTCGGTGAGACCGAGAGCTTTACGGCGTATCGCAGCGATTGCCTGTACCTCTTCCGGCGGCGTGTAATTTCTGTCCATCGTGAAAATGATGGCATCAACGCGACCATTGAAGCCGGTTAAATCATGCAGGGCAAGTTTTGCGGTGTTGTCTCTGACGGTAACGGTTCCGCCGGGCTGCCAGTGCCAGGGATTGCTCACGGTGCCGAAGACGGTATTTAATTTTTGACCGTCAACACTCAACTGAAACTGACCGGGAGCATGTGCAGGGTCGGTTGTCCACGGGGATGCCCAGTTGCGGGTGCGGACAAAGACGCGGTACTGACCGGGACGCGGAAATGTGACTTCAGTCGTTGCATCAGCGACCGGTTTGCCCATCCCGTGTGCCATGAGAATCGGTGAGCCCATGATGTCCATAAATTGTTGATCGACAACCCAGCCGCCCCGTTCGGAGAAGGACTCCGCTTCGACAAAGACGGTAGGATTGTTTTGGGCAAGGGCAACGGACGTGCAGAGTAGAAAACAGAGGGTAAAAAGGGTTCGCATAAAGGTTTCTCCGTGGTTAAAAAGGTTAAAGGGTAGGATTAAATTATAGTATAAACGGATACGAATTGTGAATTTGTTGACAGGATTTCAGGATAAGAAAAAAACCTAAAAAATTCTGTCCAATAAAAAGACCAATTTCACGCCGTTATACGGTACATCACTACGTCCCCGGTCGGATGGTATCCACGAGGACTCGCACTGGCGCACCGATTTCGAACGTTTGCGTATTGCGTTTCTTTTCGATAGTTATTTCCAACGTGCTTGTTTCTGGTTTGGTATATTCCGCGGCGATGAGTTCATAAATGTCTGCTGACGCTGAACTATATTCATCTCTTGCAGCGGCTATTTCTTCAGTGACTCTTTTGGAAAGAACGACCGTGTACTCTCCGGCAGGAGCACCGTCAAACTGCCCATAAGTAACGAGTTTTGCTGTTCCAGAGGCGTTCGTGGTACTTGAAACAGACCACTCGCTGGGTATTTTGGGAACTAACCGAATCGAAACGTCGCTCGCAGGCTTTCCTTCCTGCGTAATGGTTATCGAAGCGGGATGTAAGTCCGGCAGTCCCGGCGGGCGGTTCGATGGTGCACAGCCGCACGTAAACAGGACGAGGAGCAAAATCGAGAACAGTGTTGTGAGTGTGTTGTTCATTGGTTATTGTAAAGTTGATGAAAATAGTTGTCAGTCAGCCGCCGCACAGGGGGGGACGGCTATTAACTACAGTGTCGCCGATTCGCTCCCATTAAGCGAGCCGAGTGCCCCCCAAACGCCAAAGGGACTTGTGGTGCCGAAGTATTCACGGGGCTTGTAGGCTGCATCCAGAGTGCCGCAGTGTATTGTTTCGGTGATAAACCGAACTGAACCGTCGCCCATTCCTGCACTAACTCCGCCCGTGTGATAACTGGACACAGAAAAAATACCCCATGAATTAACATTATCACGGTAACAGTTGGGAGAGTTTGGCGGCAGTATTGTATTGAAGCCGGTAAACCCGGGACGGCTATCAAAAATCCGTTGTCCGCGCCAGTTTCCGTCGGTGTTTCTATATGTCGCTGCAATGAGATTTTTGTTCACGGTATCGCGAACCTCCATACAACGCTGCGCATTGATGTCATTGACACCGGCATAGATATTGCTCCTATTAGCGATTCCGCCCTTAATGGTAAAATCGGATGTAAGAGAAGCGGAGATGGCAGACTCACTGACCACCACAGTATTGCTTGTGCCGTCGCGAAAAGAAGTCATCGAATGTTCCGCCCATTCAATAAAGGGTGCGCGGGCAAGCCATTGCCCCCGGTCAAAATGGCTATAATTACCATGTTCGACATTGTTGAGCACAATATCAGCAGTGGAGAGCCGAATACTTGATCGATACATAGGACCTCTGTCCTCATTACCCGCTCTCGTATCCACATACGGAGAACGCCCGTTAGGGTCAGAGGGACAAACAAAAGCAGGAACCGACCATGTCCGTAAAAAGACGATAGAACGTGCATCCGGTTCGGGATCAGTGCGAACTGTGCCTCCGGGATCCGCCCCATGCCGGATCCCGTCATAAGCCGATTGTTGTTCAATGAAGGGCAAAATCTGGTACATAGCACCAAAACCATAATGGGGGCCTGCATTTGGATTGGTGCTTATCGGTGTTATCTCTTGACGTATACGTCCCCGCTGTTGCGGCCATCGCAGATGAATGTCGTGATAATTGTGCATCGCCAAGACAACCTGTTTTGTTTGGTTGGTACACTGCATTCTTCTTGCGGCTTCGCGGGCGGCTTGCACGGCGGGCAGCAACAGAGCGACGAGCATTCCGATAATTGCGATGACGACGAGAAGTTCGACGAGGGTGAAAGCATTTTGGCGGGCGTTTTTGTTTTTGCCTAAATTGCCCCCCCCCCCCCAGTTTAACATTTTGTTCCGAGAAACCATCATATTTGAATCTCCTTATGGTTTAAGACCGAGTGAAAAGACCACCCGAAGAATACCCCAGTGTACCACACGTCGAGTTGAATGTCAATAGACTCTATGAAGCCCTTGCATTTTGTCACAGACCGCCAACAAGTTTCACAAATTTCTGTTTTTTTCAGATTTTTTGCCTTACAGGGTTCTTTTTGAAACGTATTAACTTCTGTATGCGATGGAGTGTTTCCGTCGTTTTTTTCCTTTTCTTTCCATACGGAGGTTACTATGTCCCATCCCCATTCT
>Ga0099364_10011884_pt1 | contig 11814 bp, 6 predicted proteins | sample TergutTh196P3_FD_73070 | JGI IMG/M metagenome (GOLD analysis project Ga0099364, IMG submission 73070) | Microcerotermes parvus P3 segment gut microbial communities from Pointe-Noire, Republic of the Congo - Th196 P3 | ecosystem: Host-associated > Arthropoda: Insects > Digestive system > Gut ...
TCAAAAAATTATCAGTCGTTATTACAAGTCAATAGCGAACTGTATTTTATTGTCGCAAATAGTTGATAGACTGTATGTTTATGACAACTCTGTTGAAAACGGACTGATAGAGTTATTGTTCAGGGCTAACGATGGAAAATTAGTAAAACAATATGCAGTAATGCACGCATGGGCGAATTTGATTTATGAAAAAGTACTTTGAAAAGAGTTGGTACGAATGGGCTGCCTACAACTGGCGGTTTACCTTCCGGCGCCACCACGAAGTAGCGCCGAAGGCAACCCGCTCGGACGTTATCTGTCATTATAGGAGAAGGCGACACGGTACAAAAAAAATTATAAAACGAGATAGAAATCTAAATCAAAAGCAATTGAATAGTTATGAAATATAAATTTTTATTTTTATTGTTTATTTCTCATTTCGCGGAAGCGCAGATAACTACGCCATACCCCGAAACAATACAGTTGAAACAAATCAATAGCGCCGGAAAAGAACGCGCTCGGCTTGCGCAATGGTTTACACAACTTGACCGGCAACCTACCGGCTTTTTTATCGAAGCCGGAAAAGAAATTGTAATAAATGTTGAAATATTGACGCCAGCTGCAGATGGCGCTGTTCCACGTATAACTATTGGTACTCCGGGTTTTCATTTTGATAACCGGCTCCCCGCTTCGGGCGCCTTCCCATCGCAAGAAAGCAATATCCGTCCGGGCAGACATGCGCTCACGGCGGGCATAAACCGCATTACTCCAAACTATAGCGGACTGATTTACTTCAGTTTTGTTTCCGGCGCTGAAGCCGAGCCAACAGGAGAAGCAAGGATAACGTTTACTAATGAAAGCCAACACACACGGGCGCCACGATACGTATTCGGCGTGACCTCAGATTCAGAATTTGCATTAATGATGCAAGAGTATCAAACTCAGGATGTAATTTTCCAGTCTGACTATGCTGTTGTTACTGCCTCGCGCGAAACTGTTTTGAGTGTTTCGCTTAGCGAAAACAAAAACCAATGGTTTGAAGCCTTGCACCATTTGATAGAAGCTGAACACAACTTTAGCGGCATGGACGCCAACGACCCAAACCCTGTGCATCATCCCTTGAAAGGCGGCGAGATGCGCTATCTGTTAACCGAAAACCTTAGCACTGCTGTAGCTCATGCAAGTAACGAATATACCGGATACAACTCAAATAACGCGATAGGTAGGGGTTTTTTGCGAGTAGACCTTGGCGAGGTGGCACATGAGATAGGACATCAAAGCCAACAACCCGCTTATTTGATTGGCGGCGCTGTAGAAGGCTCAGTGCATCAATATGTTGCCGCTGTGCAACGTGCAAGAGGTTTGACTCCTACACGTGTGGGTGAATGGACTTGGGGCTTGATGCAAAGTTTTTGGAATGACCGTACTATACCGGTAAGCAGACTGAGGTACGAAATGACGGAAACAGAAATTCATGAACTGATACGCTACGAAGCAGTGATGAATTATACAAGTTTTATACGCATGGTGTGGGAACAACTTTACTTAATTTTCGGCGATGAATTTTACCCGCGTCTGCATCGCATAACGCGAGAAGAAGGCGTACAGGGCGGAAATAATATTCACAACCCCACAGCTATAGAAAATGATGAACGACGCGCATACCTGATATGGAAAGCATCGCAAATAACTGGTTACGACCTTACTGAATATTTTAACCACTGGGGAATACGGGTTACTAACAGTCAAGTGAAACAGCTGCTTAGAGCGCGAATTTATACAGCCTTGGCAAATGGCGACATAGAGCCATTGCCATATCCGCTTAATGATGTTCTATCCGTTAGCGGACAACAAATACCTGATTGGGCTCCACTGCAGCTAAAAGGAATAACATCATCGATGCCTAAGGAAGAGATTTTAGAAATAGAAAAAAATAGTTTGCTAACGCCGTCTGAGCCTTATAAATTTAAAGTGATAGTTGAAGCAGAAGGCATTGTTGCTTCACATTCGGGCGAGTTGCAAGTAGACGAAGACAGCGAATTAGTGATAGAGTTCACATTATTAACCCCGGAGCACAGGCTCAGAGAAGTTATTATAGATGGAATGGCATTTCAACCAACAATCAGCGGCAATGTTTATACCATCAGACGTCTAATAACCAACCACAGCTACATATATGTGACAGCAAGCGTAACATTATCCGATGACGCTTCTATTGCCGAAATTTTGGTGGACAACAAACCTGCTATAAAAAGTCCTTTCAACGCGTCAATATATGAACTAACAATCGATTTCGCTACACATATCACTATTTCAGCTACTCCGGCGAATCCGTTGGCAACCATAAATGCAAACGATATAGGTGTGAAGTCGGTGCGCGAAGGCATTAACAGATTAGATATAAGAGTGATAGCTGAAAACGGAAATATAAGTTCCTATCGTTTAGAAGTTTTCGTTAACGAAGACCCTAACAAAATAACGACGAGCATAGACGACAATCTTAAAAACAATATAAAAATATTCCCTAATCCTGTAGTATCAGGTCAAATGCTGACTATTGACCTGTCGGGCGCAAACCTTCAGACCGGAATATTGAGAATTATTGGAGCCGACGGAAAAATTTTAGACCAAATAAACATATCTAACACAATAGAAATGATAGAGATGAACTATGTGCCGGGCGTGTATTTTATGCATGTAAAAATAGACGACGAGGATTTGATTTTTAGAGTTGTAGCGGAGTAATTGATAAAAATCTGCAAAAACCATCCAATCTGCGTCACATGCATGCAAAAACTAAAAACTAAAATATTTTTGCCCATATCTAAAATTTTTTAACCCATAGTATAGCCTGTCTAAGCAGTGTTGAAAAATTTGGGTTTGACCACGATTGATTATCGTGTCCAAGTAATATTGTCACCACTTTTGAGTTCCCATATTTGCGTGTCCAAGCAATTTGTGGCGTACTGGAAGGCTCGTCAGTTGTGAGCAGCACGTGCACATCAGGGTTAACGCTCCCTCTTGCGTATGTTTCGTCGACGATAACGAAATCTCTTATGCCTCTTGTTACAGGATGTCGTCTGTCTGCAACTTTGACAGGAATTTGCACATTGTACTTGAACGACGAGGCTGGCTGCTGCACACCGTTGCTGTCCGTCCACGGCTCTTCGTGGTATCGTCCGCCGATAATCTTTTGATACTCACTCCAATCCTGATACGAACAAAAAGCGTGGTGCATAACCACAATACCTTTTCCTTCGTTCAGCATGTCGATAAAGTTCTGTTTTTCATACTCTTCGATGGTTTTTGGCATGTCGTAAAACAATACAACGTCGAAGGAGGCTCTGTTTTCGGAACGAAACATTTCGTGAGCGTTGGGATGTCTCACTTCGGTAACAGTAATTCCATCGAGAGAGTTCATCAGTTTTTCAAATGCCTCACGGTTGAATCCATGACCGCCTGTTACCAACAATACCCGCACCGGAGGAGGCTGATTTCTTCGCTGACTTAAGGAAACGTCGGCATTGAAAAGCATTATTAATGATATAATTACTAAAATTTTCATAACTACTATTAAAAATTAAAATTTTTGCAAATGTACGAAAAAATTTTATTCGCCAAAAAAAATTGCAGATTAAAAAAAAGGTGTTATATTTGCAGCAAATTTTATTATTATTTGAAATAAATAATTTAAATCAAACTTTTGTTATATGCATAACTATTTAATTTTACTCTTGCTGCTGTCTGCTTTTCCGGTGTTATTTTCATGTAACACTCAAAACCCCAACCTTTCGGAAAGTAAGTTGCAGGAATTAATGGACGAGATAATAGCAGAAAAGGAGGCTTTTGTTTTACCTGATACAACTTACGTTCCTCCCGACGGCATAAGATACAGAGAAGTACGCGCTATTGATACTGCAAATCCCCCCGCAATTATTGACATTGTCGGAAACTTGAATAATAAAAAGCTGTTCAAACTCAGTGATTTTGCTTCATCGACACAGTATATTTTTATGCAATCGCCACCTGATATGGAGATTACAACAATCAAAAATATCGTAAGCGATGATGAACATATTTTCGTCAACACGATACAGGGTCTGTTTTGTTACTCCGCTGAAGGGCAATATTTATATGCCGTACACATAAACCAGTTAGTCCCATCACTATTAAGTACAGGTTTTCGTATCGTTAAAGGAGTTTTAAATAATATTGATCTCTATAACGGAACTTTGATTTTCCGCACAAAGCGCTGGCCCTCTTTAGAGGAAAGGCTTACTGACGTTAGATTAAATGTTTTTGACGTAAAAGATCTAACTGCACAAATGCTTTTCAATACCCAGTCCGGTGAATTTAATCCCGAACCACAACCAAAATACCAAAGGCAATTGAGCCTTACCAGAGATATAGGAGCGTTTTCTAATTTTTTTTTGTTGAACGCTCATTCTTTATTCATAAGCACCTCATTTACTAATATTGCCTTATATGGAGATACAATTTGTAGATTCAACAATTACAATCGTCCTGTACTTCGCGCTGGCGCCGGTACTATGGTCGTTATGCCTCCAAGCGTTTATCGTATTGATGGACAACTGATGCTGCGAAAAATACATAACGACACTGTTTTTCGTGTAATACCGCCCAATCGGTTAGTTCCCTCGTATATATTGCAATGGGGAGAATATAGACCGGACATGGACCTGTGGTTAGCCGGTTCGGACTTGGAAGGAAAATTAGTAATAGGCAGTTGGGTTGAAACGCTACGATTTATTTTTATTCGGTATACCGAAGGACGTTCTTATCCGGAACGACGAGATGAAGGAAAAGTAAAAGACCACTGGGCTATATATGACAAGGCAGCGAAAACTCTTACGCATCATATCACATCTGCTCAAAGATACGTGTTGTTCGAAAATGATATTGACCCCGTTGGTATGCCTTTCTATCCGACAGGACTAAATCACAGAAACGAGATGTACAGGCTCTTTTCAAAAGAACAGGTTAAAAATTATATTGCCACAGGAAATTACCAAAATGATAAACTCCAAGCAATACACGATAATATGCCTGATGGCAGTTTTTGTTTGATGATAGTAAAATAACAATAGTGGGTCGTGTCTCAAATAATCGGAACTCAACATAATTTCAAAATTCTCAAAATTTACATATTTGCCTTTGAATATGTCAATTATGTAAAAATTATGTAATTCTGTAAATTTTTTGCTAATCAGATTATTTGAGCCACTACCAATTTGCAATAAACTGCAATATTTAAGATTTTTTAAGATTTTATGTTACGTGAGGGTGGTAAAATGTTAAAGTTTGTTAAAAAACACAAAAAGATTTGGATATAAAAAAATAAAGTTGTCTATTGCAGTAATTTTTTGAAAGTATTTTTTTAAGACAAAAAAGGATAAAGTAATGACGTCAGTTAGCATAGTAATGCCGGTATACAACGCGCAAGCGTTCATAAGGGAAGCGATAGACAGCATCCTGCGCCAAACGTTCGAAGACTTCGAACCGCTTGCGCTCGACGATGGCTCGACAGACAGTAGCGCGGAAATTATCCGCTCCTACAACGCCCCCCGTATACATTATACTATATGTCCCCACGATTTTATTGCCACGTTGAACCGAGGAATTGACGAGGCGCAAGGCAAATACATCGCAAGGATGGACGCAGACGACGTTATGATAACCGAACGCTTACAGGTACAATACGAATACATGGAACAACACCCCGAAACGGCGGTGTGTGGCTCAGCGATTCGGATGTTTGGAGCGCAGCAGGGAGAAGTGATTTGCGAAAAGGAACACGACGAAATCGTAAACCTGATGGTAAAACACAACCCCATAGCCCACCCAAGCACGATGATACGGAAAAGCGTTCTCGCGGAGCACAACATCCGTTACAGGCAGGAATATATTCTCGCCGAAGACTTTAAGATGTGGTTTTTTTGTAACATATATTTAAAATGATACAGATTCGACATGTCTTCTGCGCGATTATTTTCTTAGTAGCATTTTTTGGAAGAGCTAATGCCAATAATGCTATCGGGAATGCCATTGGCGCAGATATAAAAGTAAAAATTAGTCGCGCCGAGGCGTCTGAAGCGCAGCCAAACGAAGGCATCGAGAGAAGTTTCGATGGGCTGCTGTCAACTATTTATCATTCTAAATGGTATGGGACAGAATTTCCGGTAGTTTTGACATACTATTTTGAAGATGTAAAGCAAATTGACTATCTTATTTATCATCCGCGAAACAGAGGCTCTACCAATGGTAATTTTATGGAATTTGAACTTTGGATTTTAGCTGGCGATGAGCAGAAGGAATTTGTAAAATATGGCAATTACGATTTCGCGGGCAGTTCGTTGCCATCGAAAATTGATTTTGTCGAAGGAATAGTTTCGCCTCACGCTATACGTTTTGCTGTGAAATCGGGCAGTGGCGATTTTGTAAGTTGTGCCGAAATGTCTTTTTTTCAAAAAAATACACAGACAATTATTCCCCCGATTTTTTCTGACAAAACATGTTCTGAATTACTGCCAGATGTTGACCTCAGAACAATTAAAGCTATTGAAAACAGATTTTACAGGCGACTTGCTTTATCGCTATTCAACGGCAACCATGCTAATTATCGTGTTCAATATGTTAATCCAAGTCAAGACCTACAAGGTTTGCATATCGCATCGCTATTTGTAAGAAAAGGAGATGTAGTCGTTGTATTCACTGAAAATATCGGCGACGGAGATTTGTATTTATTTATTGCAGAAAGCACCGGAAAAAATTTATTTCTAAGAACTTTTCTTGGAACAGGCTCTACATACATTTTGAATGTGGGAGTAAACAGCATTGTTGCCCAACATCACGGTTTGTTAACCATCAGATATAGAAACGGTGATTCTGAAGCTACATCTGCAAAAATTCATTTCGCTACTGGTGAAAGAAATAAGACTTATGATAAATTTGTCGAAGTGCAGGCTATGAGAGCCGAATTTGATGCTGAAGTTATCGATTGGTCAAAAACGCTCACCCCAAAACAAATGAAGGAAGATATTGACTTTTTCTTCGATTTTGTATCTAAGGCTCATGTTAATAAATATGCTTTTGTTTCAAAAGACAGTATAAAAACACGAAAAAGGGCGCTGTATGAAAAATGTGCAGAACCAATGACAGTTAAGGAATTTCATTTGCAAATTACACAATTGAACGGAATGTTTGACGAACATACCGGCATACCTTTTGATTTTAGTCAATACGTCTCTGCCAAATATGTGTTTCCCAGAGAAATAAAGGTAACAGGAAATCAACTGTTTATTGAAAACAATGATTCTTACGATAGAGTGCTGTTTATAAACGACTTGTGTGTTGAGGATTTGTTTTCCGTACTAACCAATATATTTCATCAACCAAGCAGGAACCCGCGTTCGCAGGACTTGACGCTTTCATTCGTATTTCCGGTATTGCTTTATCATTTCACCGACGCCCGAACACCATTTACATTGCGAGTGGAAACTGCTGAAGGCGAAGAAATTGAATATGTAGTAGAAGGTACGCCGAGCGAAGATATTGATGCTAATCAAACCATATTTCCTGATAGATTGAGAGATTTTAGGTTTTATCCGGATGAATCTGTTGCAATTATAGAATACAACTCTTCTACTGATAGCGATAACTTATCTGAATGGATTGACGAGGTATTTAGTATCATTTCGGATGAAGACATTCAGCATTTGTTTATTGATATTAGCCGGAACGATGGGGGCGGCTCTATTGCAAACAATGTGATATACAATAAAATAGGGCACGACGGATTTGCTCTTTCAGCAAATATAGAACTAAGATTAAGCAGACATTTTATAGACGCTGAACTTTGTTCTGGCGTATACCCATTCTTTCAACGGCTTGCTTATCGACTTATTTATGGATGGAAAATAAAATCAAACAATTATGAGTCTTTTTATCCTACCACCGGTTATGCCGAAAACATTTATCTAATACAGGGACCTCAAACCTATTCGGCAGCTGTAGATATGGCGGCTTGGTTTAAATATTCCGGTATTGGAACGATTATAGGCGAAGAAACGGGCGGACCAAGCGCGAGTTTTTCAAGCTCGATACGCAACAGACTGCCAAACAGCAAAATACGTATTAAAAGCGCCTCTAATTACATAGAATATCCGGGCGGAAAACCCGACAGAGGTATCATGCCGGATATTCCAATAGAACTTGATTATTCGAAAAAATATTTTGAGTTGGAAGACCTTAAACGTTTTCTTGAAATAATAAAAGCAGAAAGCAGATAATAAATTGAAAATTGAAATAAATGAATACAACACGCAATAGGCTTTTTTTCAAACAGATTAGTTATACCATCTGTATAACATTTTTCTCTGTAGTCTTTTCTTTAAAGTCTAATGCTCATGGGGTTGACATTGGCGCAGATATAAAAGTAAAAATTAGTCGCGCCGAGACGTCTGAAGCGCAGCCAAACCAGGGCGTTGATATGTCGTTTGACGGCTTGAAGGCAACTCTTTACCATTCAAAATGGGAAGGAACAGAATTTCCCGTAGTCTTGACCTATTTTTTTGACAATGTCGAACGTATTGACTATCTTATTTATCATCCGCGAAACAGAGGCAATAACAATGGTAATTTTATGGAATTTGAACTTTGGATTTTAGCCGGCGATGAGCAGAAGGAATTTGTGAAATATGGCAATTACGATTTCGCAGGCAGCTGGTTGCCATCGAAAATTGATTTTGTCGAAGGAATAGTTTCGCCTCATGCTATACGTTTTGTTGTGAAATCGGGCAGTGGCGATTTTGTAAGTTGTGCCGAAATGTCTTTTTATCAAAAAAATACGCAGACAAACATTCCCCAGATTTTTACCGACGAAACGTGTTCTGAATTGCTGCCGCATATTGACATTGAAATAATTCAATCAATTGAAAATAAATTTTATAATCGATTGGCAACATCGTTGCTCAAAGGTAATCATAAAACACAATATCGTTTATGGGAAATTAGTCCATTTCATACAGGTTTCAATTGCAAGTCAATATCTGTAAAAAAAGGTGATGAAATTATTTTGTTCGTTGAAAATACCGATGGCGGAAATATGTTTTTGGGTATTTATGGAGGTGGTGGCGATATATATCTTTTACAAGAAGGACCTAACAGATTAATTGCCGGTCACACAGGATTGCTTTGCCCTTCGTATATAAACGATAATGCTAATGCAAAACCTGCAAAAATACACTTTGCTACCGGAAAAATAGAAAAAAGACATTTTCGTCAATTAAGCCGTGGCACAAGAAATTCAGAAAAAATAGCCGAAAAGTCTTTAAAGAAAGCCGAATTTTATGCAGAGGATATTGATTGGTCGAAAACGCTTACTCCAAAGCAAATGAAGGTAGACATCGACTTTTTCTTTAAATTTGTATCTAAATCACATCTTAATAAATATGCTTTTGTTTCAAAAGACAGTATGAAAACGCGAAGAAAGGAATTGTATAATAAATGTTCGAAACCGATGACAGTTAAGGAATTTCATTTTCAAATCACACAATTGAACGGAATGTTTGATGCACATACAGGAATACCTTTTGATTTTAGTCAATACATTTCTGCTGATTTATTATTTCCTGCTGACATCAAAGTAATTGAAAGACAATTATTTATTAAAAATAACGATTCATACGAAAAAGTATTGTTTATAAATGAATTATGCGTCGAAGAGTTGTTTACAACTATTAGTTCCATATTTTATCAAAAAGACAAGAGCGAACAAATGCAAGATTTGCAGCTTACAGTTCTGTTTCCGTTTTTACTTTACCATATTACCGATGTCCGAAGTCCATTTACATTGCGCGTAGAAACCGCTGATAGCGAAATTACCGAATATACTGTTCAAGGAACGCATGGCGAGGAAATAGACGCTAATCAGACCTTATTTCCCGACAGATTGAGAGATTTTCGCATATATAAGGCTGATTCCATTGCAATTATAGAATACAATTTTTGTCGCGATTACGATAATTTTTCAAATTGGGTCGACAGCGTTTTTCAAAAGATTTCAGAAGAAGAAATACGGTATCTGTTCATTGATATTAGTCGTAACGGAGGCGGTAGTACTATCCCGAATAAGCTAATATATGATAAAATTGAGCAAATAGGATTTTTCTACTTTGTGTATTTGAAACAAAGAATGAGTAAGTATTTTCTTGAAAATGAAATTAATTCTACTTTACCAATGCCTGTTTTACAAATTTTAGCACGACTTAAATTTGGAAAAGTATACGAAGAAAAACATAAAGCAACCTATCCTGCTACTATTGGATACAACGAAAACGTTTATTTGATACAAGGTACTAACACCTTTTCTGCGGCATTGGATATGTCTGCATGGTTTAAAAATTCGGGCATCGGGACCATTATTGGCGAAGAAACAGGCGGTCTTAGCGGCAGTTTTTCAAACGCACTGCGCAACAGACTGCCAAACAGTAAAATACATATTAGAAGCTCCTCCAATTACATAGAATATCCCGGAGGAAAACCCGACAGAGGTATCATGCCGGATATTCTCATAGCCCTTGATTATTCGAAAAAATACTTTGAGTTGGAAGACTTGAAGCGATTTCTTGAAATTATAGAAGCAGTAAATAATAAACAACAGATATTATAAGTATCATCACAGATTTTCATGTAGATATTTACCCAAATATATTTGCAATTCTTCCGAACAACTTAATGAATAACAGCAACATACATTTTTCATAGGCATATATTACTCAAATTATTTGGGTATTTTAACTACAAACATTCGTCCGTTTTATCAGCCGAAATTGTTTTTTTTAGATATATAAAATGCCCAAAACAGCATTTTTATTGATTTTTTATTTTTTTTTGCATTTTTATTGAAATTTTTTATACCTTTGCAAAATATTTATCACATTTGTTAAATCGCCCAAATATGACGCCAAAAGAATATTTCAATTCCAGAGAAATCGTTGCCAAAAAACGATACGATGCTCTGCATGATTTTTACCACGATGATTTATCAGCCACCGAAGTGGCTGATAAATACGGATATACCGTAGAAACCGTTTACTCGTTAGCAAGAGATTTTCGGGAATATCTGAAAGAAGATAACGCGGAAGATTTTTTCTTCAAAAACGCTACATTAGGCAGAAAACCAAAGCAAAACGACGACTTGAAAGAGTTGTGTATCAGCATGAGAAAGCAATTTCGCTCAATAGAAGAAATTTTAAGCGTTGCCCACTCCAAGGGCTACGATACGTCTTACTGGTCAGTGCGGGAAACACTTCATAAAGAAGGTTTTACGTGTTTGCCAAGACGTAGTGCAAAGGAAAAAAAGCAATCGGAAACCCCGCCGATAAAGGCTCCTGTTGCCGAAAAATTAGACTTTACCAAGAACGAAAAATTTCATTCCACAAATACCGGTCTTTTCGTTTTTATGCCAATTATTCATAAATATGGCATAGACAGGCTAATAGAAGAATCCTTGTATCCGTTTACAAAATGCATCAGCAGGACGTCATCAATTTTGAGTTTTCTGGCGCTGAAACTTTCCGGCATAAAGCGTTACAGTCACGATGATCAGTGGTGCATGGACCGCGGAATGGGGTTGTTTGCCGGATTGACCGTTCTGCCCAAAACCGCGTGGTTGAGTTCGTACTCATGCAGAGTAGACACGCAGATGAACCTGTCTTTTCTAAAGTCGCTTCATCAACTCTGGTGCAGTCATGGGTTGCTCTCTGATACCGTAAATCTTGATTTTACGACTATTCCCTATTGGGGCGACGCAAG
>Ga0099364_10011885_pt1 | contig 11813 bp, 6 predicted proteins | sample TergutTh196P3_FD_73070 | JGI IMG/M metagenome (GOLD analysis project Ga0099364, IMG submission 73070) | Microcerotermes parvus P3 segment gut microbial communities from Pointe-Noire, Republic of the Congo - Th196 P3 | ecosystem: Host-associated > Arthropoda: Insects > Digestive system > Gut ...
TTTGTTCTTCGAGCAGACAATGCCATTGTAGCGTCAAGATTTTGTTTTGTAAATTGCGGTGTCATTCCTCTGGAGTTCGGCAGTACGACTTTTATTCCTTGCACTTTGCGTTGGTTCCTTGCGATTTCGAGTAGTTCTCTTTCGAGTTTGACTTTTTCGTTGGGAGCGTGAAAGCGGGTGCTGAAGTTTGGAGTTCGCACTTCGACGACTTTTTCCGTGACCGATTCATAGCCGGTGTTTTCAGGGATGGGTTCGCTCATAGTGTCCGCAATATAATGCGGCGAAAAGAGGAGTCAAGAGAAAATGCCCTCGACGGGACAGATATGTTTAACTGGCAGAAAATAGGGTAGAATGGGGGCGTTACCCCCCTCGTGGATTTCGTTCTGCGAGTCAGCCTCGCATTAACCTGCCATTTTGCGCATGTGAGCGAAATGGTCAGGGCGAGGCTTTTTGATTCAAAAACATGGGAAATAGCATGTGTTTTCCGAAAAAGAGGTTAATTCCCGTGTTTTTTGCCAATCCTATCTCCCGTATCGGGCTCTGTTGTTTTTTGCTAATTTTTCCCGCCGACCCTGTAACACACCCTAAAATTCCGTTTCGTCATAGATTGCTTCCTCCCCTGCCGGATAATAAGGAACATCCAGTGTAACCTGTATCGGCACAATCAAAGAGTAATAGACAGGTTCCCTAACTTCTATTGATTGTCCCCAAGACATCAAGGGACGACCGAAATCGGAACGGCGAATTCCTATTACAATCATCACCGCCGACGGCAACATCTGCATTTCATCCATGTCCCAATAATCGAGCCAATCCCCCATTACACTGAGTTGTTCTATCGTGGGGTCGAAATAGTAAAACTCTATCGACTCCACTTCGGGAGCGAGCAGTTCATCGTCTTGTTCGTATTCCCAGTCCAGTCCCATTTGAATCGCATACTGCATCGCTTGACGATCCAGTATGCGGCGAAATAGTCCGTAGAGCGGAGCAGTGGAATCGTATGACCTGCCTATCGAACCAATCAAACGTTCCGGCTGATACCGGGGATCGTCTGTCGCAAGAGTACCGGTATCTTCTCCGAGATAATAGACCACTGTTTTTGCGGCACTCAAGCGGTCCGAAGCCAGTGAGGTGCCGCGCCGGATTTGCCGAGAGCCGTACATTTCTCCGCGCGGCAACTTTGCAGTGTCGATTTGAATCCAACTTCTTCCTAGTTCATCCACTCCGCCGTAGATGCCGGGAAGGGCACCATAGACGAGCGACTCTTCGTAGTCGCCTGTTGTTTCTTCTCCTTCGAGTCCTTCTAATAGATCGTCGGCACCTTCTAGTCCCATCACGCCGGTAAGGGCGGAGGTATCGACTTCGAGCACTTCTTCACGCAGTGGAACGATTACGGAGCGGATGTCTCGGGCGATTTTTTCCAGGATGATTTTTGCCAGTCGCGCTTCTTCGACTTCGGTGCGGTTGACGACCATTTGACGCAGATGAATGTCGAGTGCCATACTGACGAGGAGCAATATCGTCGATAGCAGAGCTAAAACGATCATTACTTCAATAAGCGTAAGAGCACGGACAGCCCGAGTACACATCGCAGGGGGAGAAAAAACGAACCAGCGTTGATTATCGTCAATTAACAGCAATAATCAAGAGCCTTGCGTCGGACTGCACAGATTGATAAAAATGAACACAATACCAAATCCACCCCATTTAGAGTATAGTTCACATCGCACTCCGCAATGACCGATTTGCCGGTCTCGTTCCAGCCATTTCGCAGAGCAAACGGTGCCACTGGGCGATGGAACCCTGCGTCATTCGTCCCAGCGGCTTGGTCGTTTCGCTCCCCGTCAAATGCGGCAAATTGCCCGGCACATGATCGACAGCAAGCAACGTCAACATCGCCGTACACAACGCATCAAACGTATCGACCGGAATGCCTAACTGAGAAATAGACTTCAATGACCGCTTTTGAAGTTGTGTTATCAAGGAATTCATCAGCAAACCATGCTGCTGACCGGAACCCTGTATCAAAAGTTCCGGCTCGACATAACCGTTGCTTTTCATCAGACTTAACACTTGACCGGCAACCGTTTCGGCAATGAAACAACTCACGGTGCAAAGTATATCCTGATGCGGCAACCCCGCCTGCGACGCTTGGTCGGCGGCTTGCAAATACCGCTCCGGCTTTAATCCCGTCGGACTCCAATTTTCTTTCAACGGAACAGCGGCTCGAAGTGCCGACATCAGTTGAAGGTTTTGACAACCCTGCACCGCAAAACGACCGCCGGTATCGACCGCCGTTTTGCCGCCGGTCAACTGCCAAACCAATGTGTCCAAGAGTGAACCGCAAGGAACCACGTCGATCTGCTGAATTTTCTGGTGCGAAAAGGCGTTTTCTGCTTGCGGCAAAAACATCAATCGGGCTGTGCGTCCTAGATCAATAATGATTCGAGGTTTCGCTTCCGATTTGAGAAAAATCCACGCAGGCAGGGGGAAGAGCGGACCGCCGTTGCCCCGCACGGCAATGTCATGCGCCGAAAAGGAGTCGACGATATTCATGCCGGTCTGTTCCGCAAGATGCGGAGCATCGCAAAGACCCTGATAAAAAGTACCGCGGGGAGTCGATATGCGCAAGCCGGGATCGTGAATTCCGACTGCCAACACATCGCCAGCGGTGAGTTTGGACTCACTGATGAGTTCCTGAATCGCCTCTTCTTCGATGCAAGCGAGTTCGTGTGCGACGTGGTGAGCGAGGCTGGCGGGAATGTTTATCTCTTCGCTATTTCCGGCGGCACATTGTTGTTCTTGATGACTCAATGTGCTTTGAAGTTCGTTAAAGGGATCGACGATTTCTCTGGGAACGTCGAAGGAGATTGTTTTTCGTATTTCGACGGGGGCACCGCTGCCGCGCCCGTGGACTCCGATCATCGCGGATTCGATACGTTGGCATGACGTTGTAATGCAGACTCCGGCGAACCATCGGACATTATCCGTTGCTCTCCGGGTTCCTCGCGAAAAAAGGGTGGGAAACACCATCTTCATCAAAGGCGTTAAAGGTACAAAACCACAAGTACCGGCGATTCTAGCGATTTCGAGAAATTGAGTCCAGTGCAATTTTGGGCGAATTGCTGTGTTGGCGGGAAAATCATCAGAAACGCTATCGGTAGATGCGGTGATTCCGGTTTCACGTCGGAGCCGCCGCTCCAGAGTGCCGGCTAAATGATTGGGGGATTGTGCTTTGTCTCGCTACCAGACTTTCGGCTTTCCTTCCGGCACGAGAATCTCGACATTCTCGCCTGACTGCTGTACTACAAACATGCCTTCCCGCTGGGCAAACTTGCGGACGTTTTCTCTGACAACTCCACCGCCGACCGCCGCAAGAAAGCGGCGGTTATCTCCGCGACTATCGGCATCGATACGATACTTCTCCAACTTCTCTATGTGGTCTTTCAGGTCATCGACCGATAAGTTTGTTTTGACTTCGACGAGGCAAGCGAAGTCGCCGTTTTCGAGAAGAAAATCAATCTCGCCGCAGTAATAAGGCTCTTTAATTCTGAATTCTTTGTGACGGCAACAACTGGTAAATTCATAACCTTTTGCTTGAAATAGCCGAATAATTCCTCCTTCCACCATTGATTCGATGAGTTCACCAATTCGGCTGCCGAGTCTTTCGAACCGTTTGTTAAATTTGTCTTGGGATTCCTTTTGGGCACGCCGAAGTTCTGCGATTTGTTCCCCCGTTATGCGCATTTGTTCCCGCGTTTCGCGGAACATTTCCCTCAATTCTTCAAAGGTTGGTATTTGTGCGGACATTATTTCACTCCTGTTGTTCTCTCTTTGACGTGTATTCTACACAAAGCTCCATTTTTTGTGCAATCCGTCAAGCGGCAATCGCAGTAGGCGTGCAAGTCCGTTAACATGTTGTCAATCTGGGCGAACTAGGTAGGTTGCCGACCGCCGGGCGGCAACGTGCGTCATGAAAACTACTTGGCCGCACTGGAACCGTGAGTCGTTTGGTTATTCTCTGTCGGCTATCGCCGACGCAACCGCCCGGCGGTCGGTTGCCTACCTGTGTCGCCAAAAGAAAAACTTGCACGCCTACTGCCTCATTCCCAATAACAAAACAACCTCAGTAGCCGATGTGCCCCGGAAAAACTAACCTCATTTACCACATTTCACTCATGTCAAAATGAGGTAATAAGGTTGATCATTCTGGAACGTTTTGGCTACTAAGGTTTTCGTCAGAAAAATGAGGTTGAAAATGAGGTTGACATTTTGGAACAAGTCAATTACAGCGCACAAAAAAACCGCCTCGCATAAACGAGGCGGCAACGTTAGCCTAACGCTAAAACACTAACGTTTTTTTACCAACGCACAGCACCGCCGATATGCCCCGCATGCATCGCTCCGCCGCTGCGGTCAACCGCCGCCTGCATGTCATAGCCGCCGAACACCGTCAACGCTCTGCCGACACGCAAATCGCCGCCGACATTTAACATCAACACCTGACCGCCCATCTTCGGACCACGAAGAATCGCCCCATACTCCAAGCCCGCCAAATCTGTCGCCGAAACGCCTGTCTCGTACTTCTGATTGCGAACATCGAATGCATACGACATACCCGTATTAAACGTCGCACGACGACCTTGCAAACGAAGGTCAATACCAGGACGCACGAAGATCTGAGTCGTTCTCATCTTGTCATAGGTCAATGCCAAGTCAGAACCAAGACCGACTTGCTCTTCTTCTGCTCCTCGCAACTGCGAGATGTAGAAGTCTGTTCCGACATAAGGACGAATGCTCCACGCACCATCATAGTAACGCTTGCCCAATTCGAAATTGATCTCATGGGTACGTCCCTTAAAGTTGCTTTCGAAGTCGTTGCCGTCGAACCAGTCGCGGTACATGTCGAACTTCTGCCAGCCGTAGTTATACACGAATCTGACATCAACACCATTGCGAAGGACGCGTGCTCCATAGATACCGAGGTAGGTATCTTTTGAGTCAACGGTACCAGCGGTGAAAGTATTGACACGTTCTGCTTTGCCTCCTTCGTAACCGAAGATGACACCGAATTGAGTTCGGCTGGTGCGGAACAGGTCTGAACCCAATTGCACACCATTGCTGGTGATAGTCCAATCGCCGTAGGAGTCGCCGCGACCGACGTAGTTGACCCACGTGTTACGGGCGTTGTTGCCGCTGGCAAATCCGCCGAAACCGCCGCGTCCGCCAAAAGTTCCGCAAGGATCGCAAGGATTGCAAGCAATCTCATCGCACGGTCCCACCGGCGCACAAGGATCACAGAACACTTGACCACGGTAACCAGCACCGCGAGAACCCGAAATGAAGCGGTCACGAACCATGTTGTATCCCGTAAGGCGGTTGTGAATTGCACCAGCCACAAGATACTCACCCTTCATGTTCGCATACTTCAAACTGCTTAGGTTCATGTCGCCCGTGTATTTGCCGTTCGCATCGCGCTCAAACTCGTAACCTGTGAAGATGGCACGATTGACAAATTTCGCATCGTTGCCAATAACGGTAGCAAATGCAACGGGTTGGGCAATACTGGGGATTTCACTTTCGTGAATTTCACCATAGGCGATGAACGTTACAGCACCCTCGATTGTGGTATGACGGTCGGGGTAGAGGAATCCCAGCCCAACGTTTGCCATGTTCACGGCAACTTCCATTGTACCCTTCTCGACGGCTTTAAGGCTAACGCCTTCCGTTGCAAACAATTCATCCACGACTGCTTCGATTCTCCCCCCCTTGGTTGCTTCAAGGTTGAGATTGTCTGCGCCCAAAAAGACCACGTCGGCATGAATGAAACCGCCCTCTGTTGCGGAAAGGTTGACATCGTCTGCGAAAACTCCGTCGACCTTCACGGTAACCGCGTTGCCGAGTCCTAGTTCATTTTTCTTGCCATGGACTGCGACGTTGATATCGCCGTCAGCACTTACAAATCCCGCCGTAAGGCTTCCGCCCGAACCGGTAAGGTTTATGCCGTCGCCAGATACGATATCTTCAGCCCATCCATCTTTGGTGTCTGTTTTGACATTCAGGGCGTATTTGTTGACATCGAGAGTCAAAACTCCTCCGCTTAAAATACCCACTGCGTCTGCACCTTCGCCGGTTACTTTTGTGGAAATTGTCACGTCGTTTTCAAGGGTAATGGTTGCAGTGCCGCCAACGACAATACCGAAAGCAGCGGAATCTTCAAAGCCTACTGTGTCGAAGGGTGCGGCTTTCGGGACTGTATTCAGGACACCCTTAACATTAATGTCGCCTCGCAACACGAGGTCGTCTGCGTTTCCGCCGATCACAACGCCCGCTGCTTTCCATTTTGAGTCGGCATCAATCGTTCCGACTGCAACTTTACCTGCGGCGGCATTGTTAATCGCAATACCGAATGCAGCACCGCCAGAGTTCACGTTGATTTTGTCAACGCTGAGCAAACTGTTGGCTGCGGTTCCAGCGAGTTCCACACCGGTTCCATAAGAGGCGGAGTTTACATTGATGGTACCGATTTGCATTTTGCTGCTGGCGGCAGGTGTGGCACCTCCCAGGAGATTGCTTGCAAAAATACCGGTGGCACCGTAGGCGGAGTCGCCCGGAACGGTCGATTTAACATCGATGAGTCCGATGTCAACGGAACCGGCGGCGGCGATATCACCATAAATGGCTGCACCGAAAGCATACCCGCTGGAGTTGCTCACTTTAATGCTGTTCCCTTTCAGAAGACCGGCGAATGCTGTGGCACCATTGCTGTTGGCATAGCGAAACCCGTTGAATTGCAATTCGGGTGTACCAACTTTCCCTGAAGACGAACCTGTAATGCTCAGATCACCGAATGGAGTCTTGTACTCTGCATCTTCGGTAGCAATAACTGCAATACGGTAGGATTCTCCTGCCGGTGCGTTATAGGTAATGGTCTTGCTGTCTTTCTCGTCAACCCAAACCGCTACACTTTGTTCGCCGAAGTTGTCTTCGGTACCGGCTTGTTTCATACCGGCGGGTGTAGCCTGTGCCATCGCAGGTGTAGCGATGAGCATAGCGCCCAGCAACACGCTGGGCAAGAGTAAAAGTTTTTTTGTCATCTTGTTTGTTTCCTTTCGTGAGTTAAGGCTGTTAAGTTAATGGTTAATGGATAGTGGTTAATAATTAACCATTAACCATTACTTTTCGTTGCGTCTGGCGATAAAACTTCTCGCACGCAACATTTATCGGAGAAAAAGGAGAGCAAAGACCACCCCACGAAAGGAAAAAGACAAAGACCAAACGAAGGCAATACGATGCTCTCTTTTTTTCGATAACGTTGTGAGCGCGAAGTTTCATCGCGGACGCAAAATCGTGTTTTTTAGAGTTTGCACTCTTAGCGCGTTCGACGTATCGTCGTTGCAATGTCAGAATAACCGTAGTCGGCAGACAAGACGGGGTGCGGCTAGGATTTTTTAGTCCTACCCATTTTACCCATTTGCCCCCACCCCCCCCAAGTTAACATGGGGAGAGGGTATTTCAACAATTTAAGGAGCATTTTCTTTGAAACACGTTATCTTGCCTACGAGGCAAGAATTAAACACTGATAGGGGTATCGGCAGTTTTTCGAGAAGAGGTTGAGAGATTTTTTTATTGTACCGCATTTTTTGCCTATCTTGCCTATTTTGTTGTTCGGATTGGCTCGCTTTGCGCCGCACAAGTGCTTGCTCTACTCATCAGGATACTCCGCAAACGGCGACGTTTCGCTGACACTATCGTCGGCGGTAATCGACACAATACTGATATTGTGCCGATTGGCAAAGTCCACAACATCTTGACGATCAATGAAAATCGTCTTGTCCGCCTCAATGGCTAACACACGCGCTCCTGACTCGTACATCGCCTGCAATGTCAATAATCCGAAAGTAGGCACATCGAAACGCATATCCTGTTGCGGTTTGGCAACCTTCACAACGGTAAAACCTTTCCCAGGCCACAACGAACCGGCACGACGGATACACGCATCCGTACCTTCCATTGCCTCTACTGCCAAGATTGCCAGTCCGCTGGCACAGACGCTTTGTCCAATGTCCAAGCGTCCCATTTCTTTGGCAATTTTCCAAGCGTAACAAATGTCTTTCCATTCGGCGGCGGTCGGACCGCGGCGAGTCAATTTTTGACGTTTCATAAGCAAGTCGGGAATGAAATCCGTAGCAGGTAAAAGTTTGAATCCGTTTCGTCCAAAAGCGTCAACGACCGCTCCGAGAAGGGTGTCGGCGGCAGCATCTTTCCGCCGTGTGAGGAACATCGGCGCAAAGGTTCGGAACGTGTACCAGTCAGGCAGTTGTTTCCAAATCAACATGGGATCGAGCAGTAATCTTCTATTGACACCACCTGCCAGTGTTCCGTGTGTCAAGCCGTGGCGGCGAAAAAACCGGAAGGCAGTCTGCAAACGACCGAGTCCGAGCGGCGACCATTCGTCGCACATCGATTGCAACACCGGGGCGGCGTGATTGACGATTCCGAGACAATACACGCCGATTCCCTGCTGTTTCAGTGCTTCGGCAAGGTAAATCGGATACCGACCTCTGCCTGCGATGAGACCGATTTTGGAAGGAAGCGTTGATGACATATTACTATTGTACCCCGTTTGGAAAAAAAGGAAAAGTATCGGCGGGACGTTCACAGAGTCTTTAACGTAATGCTTTTACCAGAAACACATATACCCTTATTTCGTCGAGCAATCCTTTGCGTACTTTGCGGTGAAATCCTTTTTTTAACCGCAAAGTACGCAAGGGACGCAAGGAAAAAATCACTTCGGCTCCTGTTTGAGGTATATTACTTTCCGGCGGAAGCCCAAGTTAGGCATACCTCCTCGGCTTACGTTGCGGGCTCTGTTGGTGTGCATAAACTCTTGTCTTACACCGCACCTTGCTGTATCATTGCGTCGGCAACTTTTTTGAAGCCGGCGATGTTCGCACCGACAACAAAATTGTCTTTGTAACCCGCCTCCGTCGCAGTCGTTGCGATTTTGGTGTAGATGTTCGTCATGATGCCTTTGAGTTTCTGATCCACTTCGTCGAAAGACCAAGCGGTCATCAAGGCGTTCTGACTCATTTCCAGAGCCGATGTCGCAACTCCCCCCGCATTGGCGGCTTTGCCCGGTGCGAATAGCACACCCTTCTGCAAAAAGACCTCGGTGGCTTCCAATGTGCAGGGCATGTTCGCACCTTCGCCGACCGCGATGCACTTGTTTTTCACCAGCATTTTTGCATCGTTTTCATTCAACTCGTTCTGGGTGGCGCAGGGCAGCGCAACGTCGCACTTCACGCTCCAAATTCCGGTGCCTTCGACGCTCTTGTCCTCAATGTATTGCGCCTTCGGACGGTAGTTTATGTAATCCGAAATCCTGCCGCGTTTGACCTCTTTGATCTCTTTCACTGCCGCAAGATCAATGCCGTCGTTATCGACGATGTAGCCGTTGGAATCAGACAGAGCGACCACATTGGCACCCAACTGCTGCGCCTTTTGCGTCGCATAAATCGCAACGTTGCCCGAACCGGAGACCACGACGGTCTTGCCCTCGAATGACTTACCATGCTGACGGAGCATCTCGTCCATCAGATAGACGAGTCCATAGCCGGTGGCTTCTGTTCGGACGAGTGAGCCGCCATAGACCAAACCTTTGCCGGTCAGTACTCCTTCAAAACTGTTCGCCAGCCGTTTGTACTGTCCGTACATGAATCCGATTTCCCGTTCTCCCACGCCGATGTCTCCGGCGGGTACGTCGGTCAATCTTCCGACGTGTCGGGACAGTTCGGTCATGAAACTTTGGCAGAACGCCATGATTTCGCGGTCGGATTTTCCTTTGGGGTCGAAGTCCGCTCCTCCTTTTCCGCCGCCGATGGTTTGTCCCGTGAGCGAGTTCTTGAAAATCTGCTCGAAGCCCAGAAACTTAATGATGCTCAAGTTGACGCTTGGATGAAAGCGGAGTCCGCCTTTGTAGGGACCGATGGCACTGCTGAATTGCACTCGGTATCCCTTGTTGACTTGTGTCTTTCCATTGTCGTCGATCCACGGAACGCGGAAGAGGATAGCGCGTTCGGGCTCGACGAGGCGTTCGAGAACGCCTGCCTTTTCGTATTCGGGATGTGCGTCAACGAAGGGTTGAAGCGTGTCGAGGATTTCGGTCATTGCCTGGTGGAATTCCGGCTCGTTAGGATTTTTGTTTACCGTCTGTTCCAATACTCTCTTTGTGTAGGACATGTGAAAACTCCTTTTTCTTATAGGGACACAAAAAAAGGCGTTCATCGGCGCAATTACGGTCAGTAACTACGCCGATAAACGCCTTTGTCTATCGCAACGGGTAGTGATTGTAACAAAAAAAGCCCGACCTGTCAAGAGGGGGTGAATCCAGCGAGAACGGCCAAACGGCCCGCACTCGGGTGTGTAAAAAACTAGTTGGAGTTTTTAGCCTCCCGAACAACAAAAGCCGGAATGGAGCGGAGCGCAATGACGGACGCAGCACGTTGCACTCCATCCTTACGCCGCCCCATTAATGACCATACATTCCGGCTTCTGTTTCAAATACCAACTAATTTTTTACACACTATCCCGCACTCAACACCATGATCACCACGTCCGCATTTGCATTGGGATCATCGACAACCTGCCTATGATTCCGCGTGTCCAAAGGAATCGAAATGTGTATCCGTATATTCTTTTTCCGACAAAAATCCTCGAAGTCGGCAAGCGTAAGAAAGCGGACATCCGAAGTGTTATGCCACTCAAAGACCTCGCTGCCATGATAAAACTGCGGCGCACGCCCCTCTTCCAATAACCGGCGACGATGTTCATGATAACCCAAATTCGGAAAACTGACAATACAGCGTGTCCCTACCCGAAGCATTTCGTCAAGCACAAACTCAACATCCTTAATCGTTTGCAACGTCTTCGATAAGACCACAAAGTCAAACTGATTGTCCTCAAACGCCTTCAAGCCCGCATTCAAATCCGCCTGCACCACATCAATGCCGCGCTGCATCGCTTGCAATACGTAATGCTCGTTAATTTCCAAACCAAGCACTTGACTGTTTTCACGTTGCCGCAGCCTTGCCAAGAGTCCACCCTTGCCGCAACCGAGGTCAAGCACCGAGGCACCGCGAGGAATCAAATCGAGAATCTGTCCGTAGTCCAAACGATCCGGTCGAGAGAACGGCGGCACACCGCCCGATGTTTGTTCAAAGGCAATGCTTTTCAGAAACGCACGAATCATTTCGCCGTAAAGATGAAAATCATTTTCCAACAGAAACGCATCGTGTCCGCACTCGCTCGGCACATCGCAATAGTTGACCCGCTTGCCCAGTGCCAACAATGCCTCCGCAATTTCTCTCGACAAAAAGGGGGGGAAAAGCCAGTCGGACGAAAAACTGATGATCAACCATCGGCACATCGCCTTCCGCAGCGATTTTTTGAGTACCTCCGGTGAGCTACCCAAATCAAAGTTATCATTCGCCTTCGTAATGGTAATGTAACTATTCGCATCGAACCGCTCCACGAACTTGTCCCCTTGATACGCTAGATAGGAACCGACGGAAAACTTCGTTTCAAACTTGGTATCGACTTTACGTCCTTGTGTCCGCGTGGCTTCGAACTTTTTCATCATCGACTCGCGGGAGAGATAGGTAATGTGTCCTAACATTCGTGCGATGGCGAGTCCATCGGCGGGAATGGTGCCGTGGTCGTGATATTGCCCTTCGTGAAAGTTTGGATCGCTCTGAATCGCATTTCGGGCAACGATGTCGAATGCCAGTGCTTGACTGGTGAGGCGTGTTCCT
>Ga0099364_10011886_pt1 | contig 11813 bp, 12 predicted proteins | sample TergutTh196P3_FD_73070 | JGI IMG/M metagenome (GOLD analysis project Ga0099364, IMG submission 73070) | Microcerotermes parvus P3 segment gut microbial communities from Pointe-Noire, Republic of the Congo - Th196 P3 | ecosystem: Host-associated > Arthropoda: Insects > Digestive system > Gut ...
CATTGCTGACTTTTATTAGGTATATTTTTAATAAGACTGCGAGGATTTAATCCTAATCTTTTTGCCCGTGCAATATCTTCCGCATTTAATCGGCATTTACGTTTACATTCTGACCATAATTCATCACTATATGCCATATATTACTACTCCGTTTTTATTATTACATACAAATTATATTATGATTCTATAAAAAAATCAATAGTAAAAAAGGAGTTCAATCCATGCCAATAGAAATAAAAACTCGTGATACATTCAAGGATATTAAGGTTATCGACAAGGTATCAAGCTCGACGGCTCATACGAAAAATGCGTTTGTAGAAACTAAAGATAGAGCGGAACAAACGCAGGAATCACGGCACATCTCGCCATCGGAATATGCTAATAACAATCTTTCAAGCAGTGCGAAATATATTGCGCAAAAAGCGGCTTACTGCTTTAAAGACCCTCATAAAAAGATGAAAGAAAACTTGAATAAAGCGGAAAAGCATTTTCAAAACGTTAAACGTAATTTACCTAAACAACGAAAACAAGCGGCGGAACAAGCAAAAACAACAGCTAAGAACGCAAAAAAACAACTTATGCCTTGAAAACCAAAGCGGAAGATGCGCATAAAACCGCACAGAAATCGAAAAAAGCTGTTGAGAACACTAAACGAACTTTACAGCAGACTCGCCAAGCCGGACGTAAAACCCTAGAGGTTACAAAAAAGTCGATAAAATCAAGCAGACAAATTGAGAGAGGTATCAAAACCTCTTTCGACTATATCCGACATACTAAATTTTATATAATTAATATGTCGGATCATTTATAATATTATAAATTTAAAAATAAAAATGTTATATTCATTAATCGAATATAACTGTTAACTATCGCAAAGTACACCCATTTGCGATATATTATAAAGATGTTTTTGAATCTCCTCAAACGTATTATAAACTGCGTTTTTGATTTTGTCAACAATAATTTGGAAATATTTCTTAATATTTTATGCCATATTTTTCCTATGCCGCAACATACGGCTTTATATTACAAAATAATTATTGCAAATATCCTCATTTTTAGAGAGGAAATATAGTCGATAGATTTATTAGCAGTCAAATCTACCGTCAAAAAGTAAGGAAAGAAAGTGATGTTAGTATGGCGAAAACCGGAGGAAATATTTATAAACGTGGAAGTGATGGACGATGGGAGGCTCGCCTTATTATTTCATATAACGAAAATGGAAAGGCGAATTATAAATCTTTTTACGGAAAAAGCCGTCAAGAAGCTAAAATCAAAAGAGATGTATATTCTGCTGAGCGTACTCTTGGGATTGAAACAACATCTGCTCCTATGATTTTATTCAGTAAGCTCGTTGAGAATTGGTTACAAAATGTAAAATTGCGGATTAAAGAATCCACTTATGCGCGATATTATAATCAAGTACATAAACATATACTGCTGCGTTTCGGGAAATATCAAGCATCTAAGATAAGTACGGAAATGGTCGAGTATTTAGTGAACGATTTGTTGAAAATATTAGCACCAAAAACAGTGGGGGATATATTGATTCTTGTAAAGAGTATTTTTAAGTTTGGCAAACTCCATGCTGCTCTTAAATTGGACAGGATAAAAATAAAAAAAGAGAATAAACCCCCTAAAATAATATCGGAATCCGAGCAGATTAAATTATTTGTATTTCTTTCCGGAGTTGCCAATCTAACAAGTCTTGGAATATTGCTATGTATGAGAACCGGTTTAAGAATTGGGGAATTGTGTGCCTTAAGATGGGGTAACATTGATTTGGAGAACAAAGTAATCCATGTAAAGCACACTGTACAACGGATTCAAATTGTTGATGGTAACGATACAAGCAAAACAAAGGTTATTACAACGACTCCCAAAAGTAAAAATTCTGCCAGGGAAATTCCTATCTCCGATCTTTTGACGGCGATTTTCCGTAATTTCAAAAAGGATGATAATTGTTTTTTACTTACAGGGATCGAAAAACGCATGGAACCTAGAAATTTGCAATATCATTTCAAAAGAATTTTGAATCAATGTGGTATCAGAAAGTATAATTTTCACGCCATCAGGCATACTTTTGCCACGAATTATATAAAGGATAACGGTGATGCGAAAAGTCTAAGCGAAATTCTGGGGCATTCCAGTGTGAAAATAACTCTCGAAAAATATGTACACCCCTCACCTGAAACTAAGCGTGCGAATATAGAGAAAACGGAGAGCCGATTCAATTTATTAGCCGTCGTATCCGCCGTCAGTCAAATGCATGAATATGCGGTACATAAGTGATTTCTGCCCATATATCGCAAATGGGTGTACTTTGCGATAGAAAGTCATTCTATTTTCCCCATCAACGTTTAAATAATATGCAAAGAGACACATGGTGTCAAATATGAAAAAAAGTCTTTTTAAAACCGTTTGGAAATTCGCTAAACCGTATAAACATTTATTTTTTATTGCTGAAGTCTGTATATTGGGATTATATGCCGTTTCTGTGCTTCTTCCATTGAACCTTGCATTGCTTACAGATGAAGTTTTATATATCCAGAATAGAAATATTTTTAGCGTTATTATAAACTACATAATACTTTTTTCAGCATCAACACTTTGCAATTTATTATACGCATATACATGGCAAAAGCTTAACAATAAATATGTGGTCGATGTGAAAAATGCGATATTTAATCATGCTATCCGTCTTAAAGCATCCTTTATGTCAAAAATGAATACCGGTGATATGATGAGCCGTATAGACGAAGACAGCGAACAGTTTATACACTTAATTCAAAGAAATCTCTTTCATTTCATAAATTCTGCGATAATGTGTGCGACAATAGTAGGGATCGTTGGTAAAATAAATTTGATAATAGCCGGCATTTTAGTTATAGCAGCGATTATACCAATCGTCATTACCCATGCTTGCGGAAAAGCTACAGAAGAAACCTCAAGAGAAAGCAGAGATATTAACGGCGAATTGAGCGGAAAGCTATTTGAAATCATAAAAGGACATCGTGAAATAAAGATTTTAAACGCAAAATGGTGGGCATTCGATACCGTCATTTCAAAACTGAAATCTTTGGTAAAATTAGGAAACAAGATCCGCCGAATTGATTTCGGCGTCGAAAAAGGAATATATTTCGTTAATTTGACTACATCATTAAGTATATACGGGTTTTCTGCGTTTTTGATATATGAAGGGAAATTGAGTATAGGATTTTTTCTTGCAATATTGCAATATGTCGCTTTGTTACATAGAAAGTTTAACTGGATGCTGAGGATATACCTTGACTTGCGAGGACGAAAGACCAGTATAGATAGGGTTTCAGAAATATTGGACAGTGAAACGGAAGTAAATAAAGGAGAACCTTTCAACGAAGAAATAGAAAGTATTGATTTCAAGAACGTAACGTTTGGTTATGCAAAAAACGATGTTTTGACCGATGTGTCGTTTACAATAAATAAAGGCGAAAAAGTAGCACTTGTCGGTGAAAGCGGCGTAGGAAAAACTACTGTCCTGGCATTAATTTTGAAGCTTTATGAACCTGTCAGCGGCGAAATAAATATAAATGGCAGGAACATAAAAGATATATCTACCTACGATTTAAGGCGGAGTATAGGTATTGTTGGGCAAGATATTTTATTGTTTGACAAAAACTTAAGGTATAATCTGTGTTTTGATGATCATTCAATTACCGATAAACAATTATGGGATGTCTGCTCAAAAATAGGTCTTGATGAGCAAATAAAACTTTACCCCGAGGGATTTAATACCATACTAGGCAGAGGATTGGATATGTCCGGCGGGCAAAAACAGCGGATCATGATTGCACGGATATTATTAAAAGCTCCCAATATAATCATTCTCGACGAGGGTACAAATTCTCTTGACCTAGAATTGGAAGCGCAGGTCATAAGCGAATTTTCGAAGATGAACAGCACCATGATCATCATTTCGCACAGGTTAAGCACTATAAACAAATGCGATAAAATCATAAGATTTGAAAATAGAAAAACAGGAAGCGAGGGTGAATAACTTGAAAACGAACCGGCTTTATGTTTTTAAAAAGATCAAGCCATATCTGCTTAAAAATAAATTACCGGCGATGTTGCTTGTTGTTATGAATATAATTTCAATCCCTATTGTTATTATTTCACCAAAATTATTTCAAATATTAGTTGACGATGTAATGAAATCTGAGGAAATATCAAAGATTGTTTGGGTATTCATTGGACTTTTGCTGGTTTATGTATTGAGATTTATTATCGACGGAGCGAACCTTTATTGTAATAATAAGATGATAAATTCTTTTACGGTATCTATTCGTAGAGAACTGCTTGATAAATATTTAAAGCTTCCCGTTGAAAAATTTGAAAAATATGATGTTGGCGACATCAAAATGCGGATTTCAGAGGATGTGGATAATTTGGGAAATTTTGTTAAGAGCCAAATCGTAGATTATCTTTATAATATAGTTTTATTAATTGTTTGCCTATTTATATCGTTATCAATAAATGTTTACATGACGGTTATATGTGTTTTGATTATCCCCCTTGTTTTGATAGTAAATAGAATGATTGGGCAAAGAGTAAAGAAAGTAAACAGGGAAATACGAGATGTTTCTGAAAGATATTACACATTCGAACAAAATGCATTCTGTATATGGAAAGATATTAGATACAACAATTTAGAGAATAGTTTTTTCAACGCATTCAAGGGGTTCAGGGAAAAATTGGCAAAACTAGGCATGAAATCAATAAAACTTTGGGGAGTAGGAGAAGTTTTCGGCGATTTCAAATCAAATTATCTGACGACAATATTTGTCTATATCGTCGGCGGTTTCTTCGTTTTAGAAGGCAGTATTACAGTAGGCACGATCGTCATGTTTTCACAATATTACGCCATGCTGTTCACATCTATAGATATAGTAAACTCGAAGAGCGTGGAATTGAAGACGAGCGAACCGTTCTACGAAAAAATATTTGAAATACTAAATATTTTAGAAAATACAAAGCCAAAGAAAAATATCACTTCTATCGAAAGCATAAAAATCGAAGGACTGTCTTTCGGATATAATAAGAGGATTTTTTTAGAGAATATCAACTTAATTATAAATAAAAAAGAAACAATTGCCGTTGCAGGTAAAAGCGGGATAGGCAAGACGACGCTGGCAAAACTTTTACTGGGATTTTACAGGCCAAGCAAGGGGAGGATCCTGTTTAATGATATGGATTTAGAAGACATTCAAAAAGACAGCTTATATCACTTGACCGGTGTCGTTATGCAAAATCCGTACTTGTTCAATATGACTATAAAGGAAAATTTGCAAATAGCGAATAAAAACGCAAACATGGAAGAAATGATAGCGGTATGCAAGAAAGCTGATATATATTCCTTTATTAAAAACCAGCCTAATTATTTTGATACCATAATCGGCGAACGCGGCATAAAATTATCCGGAGGTCAGAAGCAAAAGCTGACAATCGCAAGGGCGCTGATAAGACAACCACAATTATTAATACTGGATGAAGCAACGAACTCTGTTGACCACAAGTCGGAAGAAAGAATAATTGCGAATATCCATAATGCTAACACGACAACAATAATTATATCGCATAATCCGAATGTGCTGAAACAAGCGACTTCGGTTATAAATATCTAAAACAAATTTAAAGTGTAGGAGTAAAAAAATGAATCAGTTAAAAAAATTCTTTAAAAAAGAAAACAACAAAAACATTTTAATGGTGATAATGTTAATTATAATGATAATATCTATAATCGTTTCTATTATTGCCATTACAGGAAACGGGCAAGAAAAACAACCAGAATACGGCGCATGGAATCCGGCCGACACAGTGCAGCCTGTGACCGATGATGAAAGTACTGTAATAAGAACAGAAGATACGGACACGCAAGAAATTCCGAATGATACGATTGTTATATGGGATATTCCCGGCAATGATATATTAATAAACGCTATCGAAGAATTTAAATCCAAGCGTAACAATGTCGAAATTATAGTTGAGCATTCAGGGTTAATGAATTCGCAGCAATTTGAAAGTGAAATTGCCGTGGGACGGGGACCGGATATCATATATCTCGATCAGGTATACAGTGTGAGCATGGGTGAACAGGGGCTGATAAAAGATTTAAATGAATTTGGGGCAAACAAATTGTCAAATCAATTCGTAAAATCCGCGTTCAACAGTGTTTCATATAATAAAAAGCAATACGCCCTGCCTTTTGATTCTAATACAATAGCTTTAATGTATAACAAAACCGCTTTTAAGGATGCAAATGCAAAAGTTCCTACTACATATAAAGAATTAATTGATGCCAGTAATAAATTAAAGAAAAAGTTTGGCGGCACATATTCCGCATATACAGCTCCATTTTATAAGCAAGAACACAAGAATTGGTTGGTTTTCAATTACTTCTTCTATTTATGGCGCATGGGCGGGGATGTTTTATCAGATGATTTAAAAAGCGCGGCATTCAATAATGAAAGCGGTATAGAAGCACTGGAAATGATTATAGATATGAAAAACAAGGGAATAATCGATGCAGAATATCGGGAAGAAGAATTTTTTGACGGACGGGGCGGAATGATTGATAACGGAACATGGCAGATGAATAATATTACAGGTAATACAAAAAAAGCAGAAATCGGTATCGCATTGCTTCCAACACTTAAAAAAGGAGTGAAACCCTATTCGGGATTAGGATTAAATTGTTATGCTATTGCGAAATCAAGTAAAAATCCGCAATTAGCGTATGATTTCTTAGAATTTTATTGTACAAGCTCTAAATATCAAAGCGATTTTAGCAAACTCAGAAATTTGATTCCGACATTAAAGCAAGCTCAAAACGACAATTTTTACAATACCCCTGAATGGGAAACCATGATAAAGCAATTGGATAATTCCAAATATCGACCAAGCGTACCTAACTGGGAGAAAATAGAGGAAATCATTGCTGAAGCGGTTATCTTATCATTAAACGGTGACTACAAACCTAAAGATGCGTTAAATAGGGCAGCGCAGAACGTTAACAAGGAATTAAAATAAAGAGGGTAAATAATAGTGAGTGAAAAAAATAATGGTTCAAATAACCAAGTTGGATTGAGAATGAAAAAAGAAAATGAATTTATCCTTGAATTATGCAAGTTTAAAAGTTTTGATAAAGAAAAAATAATCAAATGGATAGAAGATAACGATATGGATTACCCATATGTCCTGGGGCAGATTCTTTGGAACAGGGTTGGTTCGGTCGCTTATCACACATTACTCGGATGCAATGTCCTAGGCAAGCTGAACAGGGAATTTTGTAATCCGTTAAAATCTGTTTATTTTTCAAACACATTAAAAACCGAAAGTTTTATAAAATGCATTAATGAAATTTTAAATATATCCGCAAAGATGAATTTTCCCCATGCGTGGTTGAAAGGCTCTTGTCTTGTAAACTTGTACCCCAAAGGATTGCGGACTTCCAATGACTTTGATGTTCTGCTTGACTCAGATAATGTGACGAAAATGTCGAATTTGCTTAAATCAAAAGGCTTTAAACAGGGATATATTCGTAATGATATTTTTAAGCCTGTTGACCGGAGGATGATATTATCATCAAAATTAAATCGGGGAGAAACCGTTCCTTTCGTTAAAGAAATAAATTTTCCTTTAATGAAGTATATAGAAATCGATATTAATTTCTCTCTTGAATATAAACCTGAAAACAATTCCAATATTGTCAGGACTATACTGGAAAACATAAATGACAATGGAATAAGAACGCTCTCACAGGTGGATTTTTTGATCCATCTCTGCTCGCATCTTTACAAGGAAGCAACGGTTTACAACTGGGTTGAAATGGGGCGTGATTTATCTTTGTACAAATTTGTTGATATTTATTTGCTTATTACAAATGTTATGAGTAAGCCGTTTAGTGACGGGTTAACGGAGCGTATTATAGAGTTTGAATTGAATGAGCCTTGCTATTACGCATTATACAATACAAAATTATTATTCAATATCGAAAACCGGGATTTAGATAATATATTAAATAAGATAAAGCCTAAAAATATAGAATTTATGACCACAATCATAAATCCGTCAAATGGTGAAAAATATAAATATGACATAGATTTCATAAGTTGGCTTTTTATAAATAACCGGAAAAAGGAATTGACAGCAATAAAGTAAAAATGTTTTCATTTTATCGTTGCATTAAAAGGAGTGAAACGAAAAGTTGAGATTAAGAATGGTGCCGCACCAACACACAGGAAAGCTGATAACATTCTGCGGATTGGACGGCTGCGGAAAATCTACTATGATAAAAATGATGAGCGAACACTTAGGGGAGACGGCGAATGTTTTTATAACAAAACAACCAACAGAAGCGATGCGAAAAAGTCATATTTTCAAAAAAATTCAAAACGCTCCTGTTTATGATGAATATGATTACAGAAGTCTTGCTCTGCTTGCTTCCGGAGATAGAGTGCAGCATTCCAACCGGATTATCGTTCCGGCATTGAAAGAGGGGAAAACCGTACTCAGCGACCGCTACTTCTATTCATGCCTTGCCAATCTTTACGCAAGAGGATATGAGGATGATACATGGATTTATGAGGTTTCAAGTTTCATTCCTAAACCCGATATCGCACTATTCCTCGATGTTGATGTAGAAACGGCAATCAAACGGATAAGAAGCCGAAAATTTGAAAAAGACAGATATATCAATGTGAAATTACAATATAAGTTAAGAGCGCAATATTTGAAAATTGCACAGGAGAATAATTGCGTTGTTATTCCATCGGGCGATAAACCTGAAAAAACTTTCAATATGATTAAAGAAGTTTTGGAGAATATAATATTTATCAATCAAAAAAAGGATTTATCTTATGTCTGAAATAAATATGCCGCAATTGGCTCAGATATATGGTCTTTCCTGTATTGAGAACCAGGTGTTAAAAATAATGGATAACGAAAAAATTGATATATCACCGATTTATGCAAATAGCGGAATCCCGTTAAAAACACTTTGCAAGTATTTCATAGAAAATAAAAAATCATATGAAAATTTTGAAGAAATCCCGAGGATCCAAGATACATTAAAAAAAATGGGATTGATTTCATTGAAATTAATGCAATCCGATTCAAACAAATTAAAATCCATTATAACGAATACCGGGAATAAGGAATATGTATTCGCAAAAATCGCCCCGGAGTACGTTAAAAACAATCTTTTTGCCCGTGGTTGGCGAAACGACCATTTCGTTTTAATATTAAAAAAAGATGACGGTTATAAATTGATAAACGATATTCCGGCTATCACAAAAAATATTTCCAATGATGAGTTATTGAAAATTTATGCGGGAGAATATTTTGAGCTAAAAATCAACCGAGACATTTCGGATAGTGAAAAGCAATATTTATGGAATAACAGATTATTTAAGCCGGAAGAGGAAAACGAATATCACTTTGTGATAAACTACCATGGGAATATTCCCGGACTTGCAGAAAAAATCCGTGATATGGCAGTTGTGTATAAAATTAGCAGACAACGCATGAAAGTCTATTATTCCGCATATTTCAACACATCGTTTATGGGCGGATATTTGCAAGCGATTGAGAAATCTCTTGCAGGACTGGGATATATGTGTGTAAGGAAAAATTTTGAAATGAAAAAAGTCTTTGGCATTTTGAATGATTTATGTGATGTACATAACGATTCAATAAAACAGATTAAAAAGCTCATTTCTCTATCCCCTTTAGCAGGTAAGGTTTACGTCATGTGAGCAAACTGTAAATTTTTAGCAAGAAAAAAGGATGTATGAAAATGAATGAAAAAATTAATGATATAATTTTAGCACTAAGTTTTGCGGAGGATATAAGACCGGAATATTCCTTGAAAAACGATCTTGGTTTTGACAGTCTCAGATTGACTGAACTGTTAGTTGCGCTGGAAGATGGGTTTGACATACAGTTCGATGAAAGCGATATTGACTTCAAATATTTTCAAACAGTGAATGACACATATATTTTAGTGGAGAAATATATATGAAACTTTGGTGCTATGTAAAGAATCGGATGCTACAGAATCCAAAAAGGACAATATCCAACGCAAATATAAGCATTACATATAAACAGCTTATTAAATATGCTGAAAAAACAGCTGAAACTCTCACGAAGCATAAGTACGGTATATTATGTGATTCAGAATTGAATACTGCAAAAGCAATATTAAGCGTTATTGCCGCAGGAGGAACTTGTGTTCCAATATACAAAGGTTATGGTCAAGCCCAAATTGATAAAATATTAAAAAGCGCAAGTGTGTCATATTTAATTGATGATGATGGTGTTAAACAAATATCATCTGAAATGCCGGAGACAGAAGATTTATCCGATGTGATTTTTATTATGTATACGTCGGGTACGACAGGAATACCTAAAGGTGCAATGATAACCGAAAAAAATATCATCACGAATTTACAGGATATTCAAAAATATTTTAAAATAGATAATAATGATAGAATCTTGATTTGGAGGGCTCTTTGTCACCTCGCACCATTGACGGGAGAACTGCTGGTTTCGTTGATAAAAGGGCTCGATATTGTATTTTGTGAAAAAGGATTCGAGCCGGCCGTTATAAGCAAATATATAAATAAACATGGGATCACGGTCATCGCGGGAACCCCTAGCCTGTTTTATTATTTATGTAACTCACGAAACAATGCTTTCCCTGCATTGAAAATCATTGTAACAAGCGGCGAATGTCTGACGAAGTCTGTTGCCAAAAGGATGCTGGAAACATTCAAATATTGCGATATATATAATGTCTACGGACTGACGGAAGCAAGTCCGCGGATTAGTTATCTTCCACCAGAAATATTTAATAAAAAAATCACCTCAAGCGCTTTAAAGATAGATTCAAAAATAAATTCAACCGCAAAACTTTCATTTTGTGAAACGAATGAATACATATCGGTAGGATATCCCGTCGAGTCCGTTAAAATTAAGGTTGAAAACAACGAGTTATTGGTCAAGGGCAGCAGCATTATGAAAGGCTATTATAATGATAAAAAACTCACCGATAGGACAATTAAAAACGGGTGGCTTCATACCGGCGACATTGCAGAAATCGACGAACACGGAATTATAATGATAAAGGGGCGTAAGGATGACATGATAATCCGCGGTGGTATGAATATATACCCGTCGGAAATTGAAAACGCAATTACTCAGGATGCGCGAATAATTGATGCCGTTGCTGTAGGTGAAAACGATAATAAGTCATCGCAAAAAATCCGGCTCACGGTTGTATGTAATAAACTAACGAAAAAAGATGTTTTTTATATTTGCAAAAAATATCTTCAGCCATATCAATATCCCGAAACTATAGAAATTATCGATGAATTGAAAATGACGGGTTCCGGGAAGAAAATTAGGAATAATTAAATTAATAAAGGAAAATATGAACGTAGATATAGTAAGAAAAATATTAACTGATGTTTTGGAAACAAATAAAGTTGAAAATGTAGATATTGACTATGATTTAACGTCCTTAGGATTAGACAGTCTTAATTATATGAAGCTTATTGTCTTGCTTGAGGATCATTGCAACATATCGATCCCGATAGAAAAAATTAATTTTTCAAATTTCATATCCATAAGTGCTATTTGTAAACTTATAAAGGAGATAAATAATAAATGAAAAAAGTTTTGCCGGTCAATGATAATCCGCCGTTAAAAGCTCACCAACTTATGTCGCTGCCGCTTTCGATTATTTTGGCTTTGGACAGGAACCTCGATTGGTT
>Ga0099364_10011887_pt1 | contig 11813 bp, 8 predicted proteins | sample TergutTh196P3_FD_73070 | JGI IMG/M metagenome (GOLD analysis project Ga0099364, IMG submission 73070) | Microcerotermes parvus P3 segment gut microbial communities from Pointe-Noire, Republic of the Congo - Th196 P3 | ecosystem: Host-associated > Arthropoda: Insects > Digestive system > Gut ...
CCGATCTCCCGTGAGAGTGTCTTTTTGAAGCGCTTCTCTATGGCAGGAGGCGGTAGGCCACTGCCCATAAAACCCATTATTGGCTAGGAAAGCTTCAAAAAGCCACTCTCACGGGTACCTCCTGAGCAGTTACAAGCAAATAACAATATGGAGGTTAATATGGAAAAGGTGCGTTTTGGAAAAACAGAGCTGATGGTCAGCAAAATAGCGTTCGGAGGCATTCCCATACAGCGGTTGAGCATCACCGACGCGGCGGAGGTCGTGCGCGGTGTGCTCAATCTTGGGGTAAACTTTATCGATTCCGCCAATGGTTACACGGACAGCGAGGAAAAGATTGGCCTTGCCATCAAAGATGTGCCGCGGGACAGCGTAGTGATCGCGACAAAATCGGGAGCGCGTGATAAAAAGGTATTTTTGGAAAACCTGGATTTATCGCTAAAGCGGCTGGGTACGGATTACATTGACATATATCAGCATCACGGCATATCCTCCAGCGAGGATTACGATGTAATAATGGGCGAAGGCGGCGCTTTTGAGGGTATGATGGAAGCGGTCCGCGCAGGCAAGGTGCGGTTTCCCGCATTTTCCAGCCACAGTGTTCCGGCGGCTGTAGAGATAATGCGGAAAGGAAAATTCGCTGCGGTTCAACTACCCTTCAACTATGTCGATGATGAAGCGGCTAAAGAGGCCATACCGCTCGCGAAAGAGCTGGATATAGGATTTATCGCAATGAAGCCGCTTGGCGGAGGATTGCTGAGCGATGCGAAATTGTCGATAAAATATCTCGCCCAGTTCGACAATATCGTGCCTGACCCCGGTATTGAAAAGCTGTCGGAGATGGAGGAAATAGTCCGAATAGTGGAATCCGGCGAAAAATTCTCCGCAGATGACGCATTGGCTGTTGAGAAAGTCAAAGCGGAGCTAGGCAGCAGCTGGTGCCACCGCTGCGATTATTGCCGGCCATGCCCACAAAATATTAATATCAGCGGAGTTTTGAATGTCGAGAGCATGATCAAGCGCATGCCTTTCCAGCGCGTTAAAATGATGGCCGGACAGAACATGGAAACCGCGCGCGGCTGTACTCAATGCCGCGATTGCGTTGGGAGATGCCCGTATGACCTTGATATCCCGGAGCTTATCAAAGGAAAATTGAATATTTGGGATAGGCACTTGGCTGCGGGGGTTTAACACGGATACCGAAAATAATACGGAGACAAAACCCCCGTCCCCTTGTCTCCTAGGAAGGCTCCGCAACCATCGTTTGCGTCTTGTCAATCGGCATAATGTTCCGCAACGCACCTTGGACAACAAGCCTCCCATCATCGCCACCCCCTACGTAGCAAGTGGAAAGTGTAAGGATTTGCGTTGCGTCGGGCGGCGCACCGTTTCTTTCGAGAAAGGCGGCGGAAGATCCCGGCGCGCTGAAATCGAGTTGATATGCCTGGTCGTTTATATCGGTAATTCTTGCGGAGAATATCTCATACTCAAAGAGCATGTCATTCTCCACGAATATAATTGTCTGGTTAGCAGCAATAAATTGCTCATTAAGAAATTGATGCAGACCGTGAAATAAATAGCTATTGCTGTTCGTATCTACGGCGTTGTGCCCGTAAATTATTATATTCGGAACATTTTCTCCCACGCATCGATAGTCCATGAATATTGCACCGAATAGGTTCTCGTCTCCGCCATATGACGTGCTCAGATATTTGACATTATCGCTCCCGCGCACCACAGGATAATCAAGCACACCTTCAATCCTTATCAGACCCACATAATCGGGGTTGATTTCACGCATTCTTTTTTCATAGTCTTCAATGGTTGACCAAATCACCCCCGATGTGTCCGGCAACATGGGCAATGAAGACAGCTCCCTTTGGGATGCCGCTAGATCAGCCTTTTGCGGCAGAACCCTGGCGGCCAGCACAGTGCCGCATATTGTTGTAAGCGTAGCAATGCATATGAGAATTACTGTCAGACTGCGTCTTTTTGCTTTATGCCTGCCAGTTTCCTTTTTTTTGGCCTCGCGGAGCTTTTTCATGAGCTATATCCTTTGCGATTTCTGTGGATCCTGATAAAAATATAACTCCACAAGCCAGCTGAGAGCCCGAAAAAGACATACATCGCCGCCGTAGAGTCCGATAAATCGGGGATGCCTGTCGGAGGGTTCGTCCCGAAGCCGCCGCCTTCCGTGACCGTCAGCGTCACGGCGTTGGATGTCACGTTGTTTTCCACCCCATCGATTGTGTTTGAGACTATGACGCGGTACATATTTCCGTTGTGGTCGTCAATGGTTACATTCGGAACAGTCAGAGCGCCGGAAGTCGCGCCGCTGATGTTTTCCCAATTCACGCCGCCGTCTGTGGAAATCTGCCATTGAAAAGACGGCGCAGGTAAGCCGCTGGCCGATACGGAGAAAACGGCATTATTGCCTACTGTGACGGATTGACTTGTGGGCTGGCTTATGATCGTCGCAGCCAAATTGCCGGACGCGGGAGATGTGACGGCTTTGATCAAATTCGCGTTTCCTGTCGTTTCCGTCGTCGCGCCGCTTACCCCTACGTAAGATCTCCCGGAAGGAGTGCCGATCCTCGCTTGAGTGAGCGGGACCCCGTTTGCGTAGCTGACCGTTACAGCGAAACTCGAGTTGGCGGCAATTACTGGCTGCGATGGGATGTCTATTGAATAATACCCGACATAGTTGGCGTTAAAAGTCGCAATGGGCGAGTTGGCGGATATCGTGCCCGCGACTTGCGCGCTGGCGGAGTAATTGTTTGTCAAAAAAATCCGTATGTTGTCCTGCGGCGCCGAATTCACATATACCCTCACCTGGGTGAGCCTTTCATTTGAAGAAGGCCCCGCGTTGAAAACGTTTGTGCCGTATAGTGAGCCGGGGCCATATGTAAATGAAGCATGATCCCTGTTGTAATCATAAATTGTACTCGCTTGGTCATCGGGAGTTATCGGACGAGCGGGGGCAAAAACCCAGCTGTCATCGCCAGCATGTTTATCCTCATATGACATCCAGAAGTATCCGTTTTCGCCCCATCCCTCGCCCCAGCTGTTTTTCACTAGCCACGCGCCATTACCGACCGGCTGGTTTGCGGAATTGAAATTGGTCCTCGGGTAAGCATCGTCCCAGCCAACGATGAGGACGAGGTGATCAGGTTCTTCGGTTGTTGATGCCGGTTGAAAATACGCGGAGTTGCCCTGATGCCAATATCCCCCTGAGTAATTAATATTATTGCCGAACATTGATGTTGTGACAGCGCCATAATTCGTCACGGCTGTTTTGATTTCCGCCATTGTTGCCTTTCCGGTGTTGATATGATACGCGCCGGGAACTACGAAAGAGCGTTGGATGGCCTGAGTCTGTGCCACAGGGCGCTCGGAGATGCCTCCGGCAAGGTTTGTGGTGTCGTCTGTAAACCTGACAAAACCGTTTAGCAAGTCACGTACCGCGTAATGCATTATATGCACCGCGTTGCCGCCGGCATCCGGGGTTGAACGTTCGTTGAAACCGTATACGCTGTTCCCGCCTGCCGTGCTTAGGGCATGTCCGGCATGCACCGCAGAAAGCGAGGTCGCAGCAGCACCCGTAGCCCTTATCGTGGAAGCCTCAATAGCGCCCATGCTGGCAAAACTCCAACATAATCCGGTAGCTCCTTGATTCTGAACAGGGGATTGAACTTGATTTATCTGAGCAATTGTGGCCCCCATGTCAGTATACGTAACCCCCTCCGGCCATCGCGGAGCGGTATTCGCCCGGACAATACGCATTGGCTGCGGGGGGTACTCCGTGCCGGACGGGACATACCCGGTGCCATATACCGTGCCCGGTGGGTCAGGCGGCACTCGCCAATCTTCATTTTGATTTGCATGGGCTTTTGTGCTTATGTTTAAACAACCAAGAGCCACAAAAGCAGATAGGATGAGATAAAAAAAAATTTTTCTCATTTGTTACAACAAGTCCTTCCAAGCGCGGATAAGCCGCAGTTCTCAATAGACAAAAATATAGACTTTTTGCCATTTTGCGCAGAATTTCAGCAGTAAGTATCTATCATTGTAACTGCTCAGAACCCCAGTTCCGTCATTGCGAGGAACGCAGTGACGAAGCAATCCAGACAGTACAATAGTTGTGTTGCTGCTTATTTTAGTATTCTCGGTGTCTGGATTGCTTCGCTATCGCTCGCAAAGACGAGACTTGTATACACCTACTGAGTAGTTACCTATCATTTTATCAGTTTGAAGCTGTACTAACGTTCGATTAACAAATTTTAATCGGGTTTTATAGGCGGATAGACGGAGCAGGGGCAGCCACTCATAGTCTGTTCTTTTGCGTCTACCGGCTCACTCCATGTGCAAACTATAGTATTTCCTCTGCGTAGTCTCAATATAAAATGGGGAGTTTTCAAGTTTTTTGCGCAGAGACGAGATATGCACCACTACGGTGCGCACATCGATAGCCTCCCCCAGCCAAGCCAAGCCGTATAGCTCTTCGGCGGTGAATTGCCGCTCCATCCCGCGCACGAGCACAAGCAGCAGGTCAAATTCCTTCGGCGTCAGTCTCATATCTGCATCGTCCAGTAACATCATACGCCTGCCGCAGTCCACGAACAGCGGCCCTAATGCAAAGGTTCCCGCAGTTAATTTGCTGATACGGGCTCGGCGGAGCAGCGCCATAACTCGCGCTGCCAATATTTCCATGCTGTATGGTTTTGTTACATACTCATCGCCTCCGGCTTCCAAAGCAGCAATGAGTGCGTCCCCCTCTTCCAGACAGGTCAGGTACAAAATGGGAATGTCGGTAGATTGGCGTAATTCGGCGCAGAAATCAATACCCGACCCATCCGGCAGCATTATATCGAGTATGAGTAAGTCAATAATTTCCTCCCGCAGAACCGTCCTGCCATCAGCAAGAGTGGAGGCAGTATATACGGTATACCCTTCGGCCTCCAAAAATTCCTTATTAGTATCAAGGATTTTCACATTGTCCTCAATCAACAACAACGTATTAATAGACAACTCTCCTTTCTTAATTCTCATTTTTGTCTGCGGAGCAGACCACAACCGGCAGGCTAAAACTAACTGTCGTCCCGATCCCTACCTCGCTGTGGACGCTGATGCTTCCGCCGTGTGATTCAATGACTTTTTTACAGATGTGCAAGCCGATTCCTGTACCGGTGGATTTGCTGCCCGTATAGAACCTCTCAAAAATATGCTGTACTTGCTCCGGCGGTATGCCGGCGCCGGTATCCTCCACCGATACGATAACAAAATCCTCGTCGTGCTCGGCGTAGATTGAAATCTTGCCGTTGCTGGTAAAACGCACCGCATTGTCCACCAGATTGATTATCACGCCCGGCAGATGCGCAGTGTCGGCCCGGACGCAGGGGAGCCGGTCCGGCAATTCTATTATAAGGACATTATTATGTTCGTCCAGCGCCTGAAAATATGTTGATACTGTCTCATTTATCAGTCTGCGGATATCCACTGCTTGGAATTTCCACTGCTTTTCTGCGTCGTCAACTCTTGCAAGTTCCAAAAGCCGCCCTACTTTTGCTTTCATGCGCTGTACTTCAGTAATTGCTGTTCCCATCTTTTCCCGCACGTAATCATCCGATGTACGGCGCGCGGCGAGCTGAGATACGTTAGATATGACGGTTAGCGGCGTTTTCAGCTCGTGGGAAATATTGGTCAGCAGCTCTGTTTTCACACGGTTCATGTTATCAAGCGATTCGTTTTCCGCTATCAGACGCCGCTCGTTCTCGACCGCCCTGTTGTTCACAATATAAAGAGCCAGCATCTGGGCGAAAATAAACATCAATATACCTATCGGCGTCAGGTCGTAGTGCGTCATTATCTCTGTTGCTCCGAGCAGGTCAAATACGCCGCTGAGCATGAATACAACCTGCCCGCACAATGAAATGACATGTTCTGCCTTAAATGACTTTCTTCTGGCAAGGACGCATACAACGCATGTTATATTGACAGCAAATATGAAGGAGATGTGTAATATCGAAAAACGTAAGACTGTGTTGATCGGCAAGAAAAGCATGACTGCCAGCAATATGCTAATCAGGCAGACTGCAGTCGGCACTGCTTTCGGTATGCCGTAAAACGATCTGATAAACAGCGCGTATGTCACACACATTATCAGCAGTGTTATATTCGCAGCATAAAACTCAAAAACATACCCAATCCCCGGGCCCGGCAGCAAAGCTACAACAATACCATCGGATCCGGACAAAAAGAATCCTGTAATGAGCGAAATTAGCGCGAACCAGAGGTTAGCCTTTACGCTCGGCATAAAAATGAAGTATCCGAAGAAAAACAACATGCACGTAAAGGCTATGGCAACCGGAATCAAACGATAAGCCAATTCGCACATTTGCCGGTATCTGACCGTCTCAGGCACGCCTATGTAAATGCCGTTATAAGAAGTTACATCATGGATAATGCCGGCTATTTGCATAACAAGTTCTATTTCACCGTTTGACGGTCGAGCTATGATGCAAAATTGAGCCACGCGGTATATGTTCTTATCTTCATTATCTTCATCAAACCACCCGACCGCACCCGCCGGTTCCCCGTTAACATACATTTTGGAAGCATATTGCGGGCTTAATCCGAAAATCATGTAATCTCCGTCGGGTACGATAAAGCGGATCCTTACCGTATGATACCTAGCCGTGCTGTCATATTCATTGTTAACAGGTGCGGCTAGCGCAATTTCAGACGGCGTTAGAATCCGGTTTATATAGAATTCCGCGTCTTCGATATGCGCGACCTTCGATGCAAAGTCAAAACTCAGCAAGTCCGCAATGCCCCCGGAGCTTTGGAGGATATGCGCGGAACGGCGTTATCCAAAAGATACAAAACTGCCATTACGGAAAAAGAGAGCAGGACAAAAAGTGCAGCCGCCGCAATCAAACGCGGTTTTTTTATTAGCATGTTATGTTATTCCACCTAATCTTGTGAGTACGCTTAAAATGAGAAATGATTAAGTCGAATTATATCATACTCCAGCCTGCAGTCACAACTGTAGATTCGGCGAGCGCCGGGATGGGTTCGGCGTTTCATGGTTACTGTCCATGCCCCGCCGGAAACAGGCGTATTATGCGCCTTTTGTTCGGTCAGTTTCGGGATAAAACCGGAATTCCCTCACGGCAGTCGCTGGGCACGCCTGTTTCTGGCTACCCCGTGTAACCCCCAACAGCTTGTTTTTTCCGATTTTCCGGTGACGTATTGACAAATCTGTGCCGGTGAGATAATATACACAGAGAATTTGCTCAATAGATTGAATGAATTCTCTCAATCTATTGAGCAAATTCTCTATATGAGCAAAGTAAACGCAGGAGGGGCGCCAACCATGGAATACCACAGGCCATTACTCTATAAGCTGCTGACGCGCGTCAGGGAGCCACGCAAATTCATCCAAGTTATAGCAGGGCCGAGACAAGTGGGCAAGACTACGATGGCCATATCCCTGCGCGACAAGCTAGATGGGCTTGTAGAATACCACAGCGCCGATGATGTGGCCGCCTATGGCGCAAACTGGATCGACCAAACATGGGAATCACTGCGCATTCGCATGAAACTTGAAAAAAAAGACGGCGCTGTTTTAATTTTGGACGAAATACAGAAAATATCCAACTGGAGCGCAACCGTCAAGAAGCATTGGGATAGGGACGCTGCGGAAAACCGGGATATCAAACTTGTACTCCTGGGATCGTCCCGTCTGCTTCTGATGGATGGTCTATCGGAATCGCTCATGGGGCGCTACGAAATGAGCTATGCAGGACATTGGGGGCTTGACGAAATGGAAGCGGCATTTGGGTTTACCCCGGAACAGTACCAATGGTTTGGCGGGTATCCCGGTGCAGCAAAACTCGCGGAGGACGAGTTCAGGTTCAAAGAGTACATCAGGAACTCAATCATAGAACCTACGATGATCCGCGACATTCTCATGACAGCAAGAATAGACAAGCCGGCGCTTCTTAGGCAATTATTTGAAGTCGGAATAGAATACAGCGCGCAAATCGTGAGCTTCAACAAAATGCTGGGGCAGCTTCAGGACGCGGGAAACACGACAACTCTATCGAAATACCTGAAACTGCTCCAGCAGGCAGGCCTGCTTTCCGGCCTGAATAAGTACAGCGTCCGCGCCATTGAAACAAAAGGCACGATCCCTAAGTTTCAGGTCCACAATACAGCTCTACTCTCAGCGCTGAAAACAAAAACATTCGAGGAGGCATATTCAAACCCTATCCTATGGGGCCACATTGTCGAAAACTCGGTCGGCGCATACTTGGTTGAACAGGTGAATAAACATCCAAATGCTTCTGTGCACTACTGGCGCGAGAATAATGATGAAATCGACTACGTGATCCTGCTCGGCGAGCAGATTATCGGAATTGAGGTGAAAAGCGGGGATGCAAGCATACCGCAAAACACAGTTGAGAGATTCAAGAACCGCTTCCCGGATTCAAAGCTGGTATTAGTCGGCAAACACGGCCTCCCCTACGAAGCCTTTATGAAAACGCAGCTGATCGATCTCGCTTCCGCAATATGACTGTGAAAGCTGCCATTTTCGCACGCATTAACCACAACGCGAAGGTGAGACAGGAGACGGTTTATGGTATATTGTTCATACGCTCCGTTGCCGTATCGTACCTTTAAGAAGGGCAATGCGTCAGGACACGGGGGAGGGTGCGCCAAAACAACTTGTTTTTCGAAGTTGTTGCGGGGTAAGCGGCTATTAAGCCCATATATCGCAATTTGGCAGCATGTCCCGCAAAGCCTGTAACTGATCGTCGCTGATCTGGTTGCCACCTAACGTCAGCCAAGTCAGATTAGTCAGCGATTGCAGCGGCGTCACATCGCTGATCTGGTTTAACGATATAAACAGCTCTGTAAGATTTGTCAGCGTTTGCAGCGGCGTCACGTCGCTGATCTGGTTGTTGCTTAAATGCAGCTCTGTAAGATTTGTCAGCGTTTGCAGCGATGTCACGTCGCTGATTTGGTTGTAGCCTAAATTCAGCCAAGTCAGGTTTGTCAGCGTTTGCAGCGATGTCACGTCGCTGATTTGGTTGTAGCCTAAATTCAGCTCTGTCAGATTTGGCAGCGTTTGCAACGGCGTCACGTTGCTGATTTGGTTGTCACCTAAACTAAGACTTGTCAGATTTGTCAGCGTTTGCAGCGGCGTCACGTCGCTGATTTGGTTGACAACTAAATACAGCTCTGTCAGATTTGGCAGCGATTGCAGCGGCGTCACGTTGCTGATCTGGTTGACACCTAAATCCAGCATTGTCAGGTTTGTCAGCGATTGCAGCGGCGTCACGTCGCTGATTTGGTTGCTACTTAACCACAGCATTGTCAGGTTTGTCAGCGATTGCAGCGGCGTCACGTCGCTGATCTGGTTGCTCCATAAACCAAGACTCGTGACATTAAGTGGAATACTGCCATCAGCCACCATTGATGCAAGCCGTTCGTTTGTTATTCCACTGTCTGACAAATTCAAATAAAGATATCCCGGTGTAGCAGTTGCATCACCCGTTGGCTCATTTGGTTCATTGCCATCGCTCTGCCCCGGCGGGGCAGTCGCGCCATCTGCAGGACCACCAGTCCCTTCGCCATCGCCCTGCCCAGGCTGGGTAGTCTCGCCATCTGCAGGCCCACTAGGTTCATTGCCACCGCCCTGCCCCGGCGGGGCGGTTTCGGCAACAGTAGGACCGTCGCCACCATTCCGCTCCGGCGTGACACTGCTACCGTCCCGGAGTAAGACAAGTAGAATAATCAGCCCCGCAACCAGCAAGCCTGCGGCGCAAAGTATTGCAATCGGCTTATTCCTGTTTCTCTTGCGCGGCTTCGGATCATGCCGTTCTCTTTCTCCTCTTTCCGTCGCAGCATCATCAACATACCCGGCTTCAAACTTCGTCCCTGCGTCCGCTGTCGTGCCAAGCTCTACCTGTGTCTCTTGCGTATCAATCGCATCATCCACAATCTGCGTCTCCTGCGTATCAACCACATCTTCCGTAACCCACATATCCTGCGTATCAACCACATCATCCACAACCTGCGTCTCTTGCCCGTTGTGCACATATTCCACTGACCTCACCGGCACCTCGTCGCCGCCTGGGTATATAATCGCGGCTTCCCCGCTGCTGTATTGGATCGCCTCGAGCTCCTGCCTCATCTGCATGGGGCTCGCGTGCCTGTCACCCGGCCTGTAGGCGCAGGCCTTCAGCACAATCTCCGCCAACCTGCCGTCGGCGTTCTTCGGCCGGGGTATCTCCGCCCCGCTTATGCGCTTGGCAAGCGCGGCCTCACGGTCACTGTGCTTTATCGGCGCGGGGTAACCGGGCAGGAACGGCGCGCGGTTTTCGTTGAGGAAGCGGTACAGGACGATGCCGAGCGAGTAAATATCTACGCCCGACCCGTACGCCTCGCCCCGGTATATCTCCGGCGCCATGTATGTGTACGTGCCCTTCTTGGACAGCCCGCTCATCGTCTTCTCGACCGTCCTGGCTATGCCGAAGTCACCGAGCTTGAAGTCGCCCGTCTTTGAGACGAAAATGTTCTCCGGCTTCACGTCGCGGTGAACGATGTTGTACCTCTGGCACAGCTCCAGCGCCTTGCACATGTCAATGCCCAGTTGCGTAATGTCCTTCCTCGTCAGCGTCCGCCCGCGCCCGAAATGCAGCAGCGGCGTCAGCAGCTCCATGCGAATGATGATGTCCCAGCCTATCCCCTCCGTGTGCCGCGCCACGGTGTGGTCCTCGTAGCTGACCACATTGGCCGTACCCTTGAGCGTCGCCATAAGGGAAAACTCGTCTACCAGCTCCTCGACGAAGCTCCGGAAATACTCCGTGACGCTTTCCTCGTCCATGCCGTCCGCCATCGCGCTGTCGATCTCGCCCGTGTTCTGCGGTATGGTGATGATCTTTATGGCGGCCTCGTAAACGCGCCCAAAGTCCTCGCGCTCGGCCCTGTAAACTTTTCCAAAGCTCCCCTCGCCAACGAGCTGCACCAGCGTCCAGTTGCCGAGGACCACGTCCCCAGACCCGTATTGCCCGTTCATATGCTGCCCATTCCCCCCAATCAAATTGTGCGCGGCGCCAAGGCTCTCAAAGCACACGCGCCACAAATCCCGCGCCGCCGTGACCCGGCATTGTCCCAGACATTATAACAAACAATTCTCCATCTGTCCACGAATGTGAACGCGGGGACGGTTCTCGCGTTCACGCGTGGTTACAGGTCACAGGGTGTGTAAACTTTTGGTGCGCCGCTAGGAAAAGGTGGTACTTATGCGCTCCTTTTCGCTCAAAGGCGCTTCCATGCGCCTATTCGCGCGCTCCGCATCCTTGCTCCGCTTCTCGGATCACATAAATACCACCTTTTCCATGTAAGTCTGAACTGTAACCACGCGTGGTTACAGTTCATGCCCCGCCGGAAACAGGCGTATTATGCGCCTTTTGTTCGGTCAGTCAATGGGCGAAATCGCCTTCTTTCATTTTCTTGTGGAAAAACCATTGTGGAAATCGGACACGGTTTATGGTATCCAGAAAGGTTTAGCAAGCAGGGTTGTTCCTTTGGATGTTTTAGTAAACCGTGAATCAGATTTTATCAATGCTTCGGAGGGTACAACCCTTCAATCGCATATACAAAAAGAAGGGGTATTGCTATATGAAAGGCAATGATTATGAAGCATGGATTCAATATGCTCATAATGACCTGTCCGTTGCTATGCGTGAGATGGAGCGAACTGTGAATCCCAAGCTACGTCCGTAAATGCACCGCATTGTAAACAA
>Ga0099364_10011888_pt1 | contig 11807 bp, 10 predicted proteins | sample TergutTh196P3_FD_73070 | JGI IMG/M metagenome (GOLD analysis project Ga0099364, IMG submission 73070) | Microcerotermes parvus P3 segment gut microbial communities from Pointe-Noire, Republic of the Congo - Th196 P3 | ecosystem: Host-associated > Arthropoda: Insects > Digestive system > Gut ...
TTGTTGTCGCAGGTCAACTGAATAGGGAGCGGCCATAATATCTTCCGTGAAAATGTAATGAAATATGAGATGTGAATATTATACACAAACGCCAACTTTTGTCCAGGTACTATGTGGATACGCTCTAGCGGTGTGCCGACTTGCGGTGGAAACGCACGCAGGCCGCTCCAATTCAAGAAACGCTCTAATTACTGTAGAATATAATTACTGTAGAATATAATTACTGTAGAATAATTGATGACCGGTCGGCCGCATCGAATAAATGATAAGATAGAATTAGAAAAATGTCTTTTTTTTCCCATTTTTTTGACTTACTCTGTCCGCCGATCTGTATCTTTTGCAACAATGTTCTTGATGATACGGCACGCACAACGTACCATCTAAAAAGCACTTCAATTTGCCCCGCTTGCATCCAAAATGTGATTATTCCCAAAGAACAACTCTGTCCACGCTGCGGAGGACATGTTCATAGCCATATGAAAAGCACCAACAACTGTTTTCACTGCAAAACACTCAGGTTACATTTCAAAAAAGCAATCGCACTCGGTCTCTATAAAGATGATCTTCGTAATCTTGTCTTGAGAATGAAAACCGACAAGACAGGAATCCTCGCACGGTCGGCAGCCCGAATTTTGCTGGAAAGCCGACTCTCGGAGTTAGAAGCCGTGCAGGCCGACTATGTTGTGCCTGTCCCAATGCACCGTTCCCGCCGGGCAGAACGCGGGGTCAACTCGCCCGACTTACTGTCAGAAGAAATCGGACTTCGTCTAAAAATACCAACCATACGCCAACTTGTCGTCCGTTCGCGGCAAACGTATTTACAATACACACTCTCTCAACGGCTGAGAGTCTCAAACGTTAAAGAAGCATTTTCTTTGTCTGTTCCTCATTGTTGGACTCGATTGTTTTTGCGACGCTCGCCGGTTTCTCTAGCCGACAAGACCATCTTACTCGTTGATGATATTTTAACAACCGGTTCAACGTGCAATGAAATTACCCGAATACTGCGTCTCTCGGGTGTGCGATCTGTTTCCGTCGTTGTTTTGGCACGCGCCCTCGGCAATGTCCTCTACGGAACGCAAACCCAGTAGGTATGCCCAGTTGATATGCCCAGTTGATATGCCCAGTTGATATGATGGGCAGACAACTCAAAACAACCTCATGGCAAAAACTTCCGCAATGGGAAATCTTCAGGTATCGGTTTATTCTGAGATTGCAAAACGCCGGCGTAAAGCCGGGCAAACATCGACACGTCAAAATAAGCCGAATTCGTCGGATCGTGCTCAATGATAGGATAACGTTCCAAAATCATTTGCCAAGCCGCAAGGCCTGGATTGAGCATATCATACGCCTCTGCATAACGACCTTCTTCTATCAAAGGCCTGGCCTCAAACAAAATTGTATTCGCCGTCGCTACGGCAGGATCATGTAACAGCATCAACTCAATATAAGCACGGAGAATCAACGGTTCAGGAAACGCCTTGCCTTGCGCTTGCAATGCCCGGATGTAATACGCAACCGATTCCAATGTCCCGTCCCGAACGTCAAAAAACGGAGCATACTCCATATATTTTTCGCGATATTTCATATCTTGAAAACGATGAGCAACGGTCAGAAAATACTCTTCAACCCGTTCGAGAACTTCCAAACGCTTTGCCGTATCCGGCTCGGCCAACGCCTGCTCGTACTCTTTTTTTGCATACTCCAACGCTTCAATGAGCGGCGTAACCTCGTCATGCCCCGAAAACACACGATGCCGCATGATTCGGTGTAACGGTACTGGATCGCCGGATACGCTGGAAAAAATCTTATTGGAATCATCTAAAATAATCAGCAGCCGGTTTGCAATATCGACGTGATCTCGCACAAAATCCGGGTCAGAGGCGCGGTCGCTAAATTCTTCGAGATCCAAGATTTCATCCCATTTTCTCATGGCATCGAGCCAACCGTTAAGTGCCTGGGAAAGCCGACCGTCGTAGTAGGCGATTCGGGCATTATAGCGTAATTGTTGGGCTTGGTCGGCCTGCGTCGTTGTTTCGACGGCGACTTCGCGAAATCGGGCTTCGTAGTTGAGAATACCTCGAAACAGGTTAGACATCCGGGTAATATCCCGGTGAGTATCCAGTTCGGCAACGATTGCACGCGCACGCCCGCGTTGCTCTCGGGAAACGTCGGCGATTTCTTGAATTTCACCGGCAAGCAACGAAGGCGTAATCCACAGCATATCCATCGCACGATAATAAACTTGCGATATTTCCCCGTCGACGACGCCTAACGCTGCCCGATCTTCTTCCTCCAAAAAAAGCGGCGGAACGGCACGAAGAGCCGTTTGAGATTCGGGTATCAACGAGTCTCTGTCTTCGGCCAGGCGGGTTTGCCATTGCGGTTCATTCTCGTCTAACCATTGCCGAATGATATTGAGTTCTTGGACGGGGTAAAATCGGGGATTGCGATTTTCATATTGTTCTAGCAGAGGGAGCAAAGAACCTTGCTGGCCGGGAACTTGACCGAGTTGATGCCAGCGTTCAAGGGCGAGAGATTCTCGCAAGCCGGGGGAAATGTTATAAAGTTCGTCAAGCAGTTCACGCTCTCTTTCTTGAATCAGGTCGGTTGTTTCCAATCTTGCCCGATGTACCGGAGTGCCGCGCAGGACTCGAAAAGTTCCGTCTGTCGGAATAGCCGTCGCTAATTCCATTGTTCCGAAATGCCGCCATTCATCCCGGGCATTTTCCCAAGCCTTTATGGCTTCATCCCCGAAAATACCATCCCGGCGTTTCCATTTGGCATAGTTAAACAAATTGAGACGCGAATTGGCGAAATAGATAAAGTCGGATTCGTTTCCTAAACTGATTCCGCGCAAGACCAAATCTTCGCCCAAATGATACCAACGCCTGCCGAGCAACCAGTTATCCCGATCGGACGGGAGCGGTGCATCGTGCCGATTGCCGAAGGCTTCGTCGTCCCGAAGCAACCGTCGGTATTGCTCCACTTCGTCGGCAATTCCTATTTTTTGCGAAATAGTCCATCCGACGGAGCGGTGCAGTCTCGGCGAATTTTGATTTTTCTTTAGACCGTTAAGCAAAAAATCGATTCCTCGGATCACCCATCGGTATCGTTCCCGGTAATCATCGAACGTTGCGGATGCATTGTAGGCGAGGGACCATCCCAAGAAATCCCATATTGTAACGAAATGGGGTTCCAAAAAGATGATTTGGTTCCCTGTCGCGACAACATCGTTCCATTGATGCCGTTTTTGTTGTTCCATGGCTCGGTGCCAGAGCAAAGCGATGGCGACTCCCCGCATTCCAAAGGTTGCCAATTTGGCGGTCGTGCTGGCGGGATCAAGTTCTCCCATATCGACTTCGGCCAACCCTTCGGCAGATCGGAACTGTGCAAGGACTCCGCCGGGAGCGAAACTTACTTCGCCGCCGGTACCGGAAACGATGTGTGCCGGACGGCCAAGGGAGTAAAGCAAAAGCATCAAGACGACGAGTGCAACGCCAAAAACAATTTTGCGATGAACAATTTTGCGACGAAAAGAATCTTGCATCGTTGATTATTGAGTAAGCCCCGCTCGTATCATACCGTAAAAAGCCGCTGTTTTCAAGACGACTAACGGTGTGCTTAATTCCCGTTTTTACGGGCACGACATTGCGGTCTTTGTGTTCATGCCTTGACACTCCGATTCGAAATGGCGATAATGTTTTTGCAATGCACGATACTCAAAAGCACAGTACGCAAAAACACTGTATCATCCAGGAATTCACTTGGCGGGGGCTCATTCACCAGATGACTAGCCCCGACACGCTGGCCGACTGGCTTAGAGAAAAACCGAGAACCATCTACGTCGGGTTTGATCCGACAGCCGATAGTTTGCATGTCGGCCATCTGGTTGCCTTGATGAATCTTCGCCGTTTTCAGCAATTCGGTCATCGCCCCATTGCTCTGGCAGGCGGAGCGACGGGGACTATCGGCGACCCAAGCGGGAAAAGCGAAGAACGGAAATTACTTACCAAAGATCTCGTCGAAGAAAATATCAGAGGAATTGCAAAACAGTTCCAACAATTCTTGCGGTTTGATGACTCGCCGACCGGTGCCATTCTGGTTAACAATGCCGACTGGCTTACAACGATGCTCTACATTGATTTTCTTCGCGACGTCGGCAAGCATTTCCCCGTCAGTATGATGCTCGCCAAGGATTCCGTCCGCTTACGGCTGGAAAACGAAGAGTCCGGCTTAAGTTTTACGGAGTTTAGTTATATGCTCATGCAAAGTTATGACTTCGTGCATCTTTATAAAACATACGGTTGCGAAATGCAACTTGGCGGAAGCGATCAATGGGGTAACATTACCATGGGGTGCGAATATGCCCGACGTATCGGATTAGGCGGACAACTCCAAGGAATGACCAGCCCATTGCTTACAAAAAACGACGGCGGCAAAATGGGGAAAACCGAATCCGGTACGCTGTGGCTTGACCCTAATCGAACGCCGCCGTATCAGTTTTACCAATACTGGATCAACCTGGATGATGCCGACGTCGAAAAAACACTCAACATCTTTACCGACTTATCGCAGCCGGAAATACTGGATGTTTTATCCCGGCATCAAGCCGATCCCGGCCAACGGGTTGGGCAACGGACAGTTGCCGACGCTTTAACGAAGTTAGTCCACGGCGATGCGGGTTTGTTGATTGCGAGAAAAGCAACTGCCCTTTTTTTCGGCGACGATCAGAGCCGGCCTGCCGGCGGTACGCTCGAAGGTCTTGATGATGCAACGCTCGGCTCGATTTTCGCCGACGTGCCGAATAGAGAATTGCCGAAGGAAAAACTCACGGAAGGGTTGACGTTAGTTGATGCTCTCGTCGAATCCGGTTTGGCATCGTCCAAAAACGAAGCCCGACGGACCATACAGCAAGGAGGAGCGTATGTTAATAACTTGCCGATGAATGATTTGGAAACGGTTTTGACGCCGGAGCATCTTGCCAGCGAAAGCGTGATGATTTTGCGATCTGGCAAAAAACGTTATGCCCTTCTTCGGTTTGTATCGGGTTCGCGATAAGGCCGATAATCTGCGCCGACTTTGCCGATTGTGCGAAATATGAATGGTTATCCTCTAATAAATACCGGCGATAGGACAAAACCTCTAAAACTGACGCTCTGAAAAGTTCGATACCCCGAATGACGTAGGTTGGTTTTTGATAGTCAGAAACCGTTTTTAGAAGTCGAAAGGAGTCGAAAACGATGTCCAAATCAGTTTTTTATGCAGATGTTAGCCGTCTTTTAGATCAGACGTATACACTGATTCGTTTCGTCCGCGAAGCGGTTTATAACTGGTTTTTCTTCGTTGTCTGTGTGATTTTGTTCGCCCTGTCTGGCCCTGCGCACGCTCAAGAATTTGACTGGATCGAAGCCTATCCCAGCGACGGATGGCTTCAACAGTATGGTTTCGACAATATCCAGGCGGGTAATATCTTTTCTGTCGAAAACCACCTTAATGTCAACGGGGGCGTTTACAACAGCGGACTCTTACATGCCGGCGGAACAATCGAAAATGAAGGATACATTCTAAACAACAGCCTGATTTATGCGTCGGGATTGTTTCGTAATTTCGGAACCATTTCGGGCAACGGCGTGATTTATGTTGAAGACGCCAGCCCGACTCTACGGGGTAAAATGATCAACGAATCGACAGGCATCCTTTACGGCGGTCAAACCATCAACGGTAATTTCCAAAACAACAACGGAAGAATTGTGATAGACAATCCCAATGATATTATCCGTGTGACCCACGAAGGGACAGCCTTGATTTTCGGCGGAACGATTGAAGTCAACTTCACCCCGGAAGTCGGTCGGCAATACGTCTTCCTGCAAACGGATAACGAAGGCAAACTGAATGTGCAATCCGAACTGCAAGGGCTGGGGAGCGGAGTACCCGGCTCCGTACTTGATGTCGTCGCAAAATACGGACATTTCGACGGAGAGAAATATATTGCCGGAAGGCCGTGGTCGCACCTCAATCAGTATTACTGGCTCGAATACGAACGGGCATACAGTTACGGAGCACACGCCCGAACAGCGAATCAAATCGCCGTCGGAAACTATATCGATACAATTAGTTCCTCGCCCGTCGCCAACAGCCCGTTGTGGAATCTGCTACAACAATTAGACGGGATAAGCGACGGTTACGGGTCGGGTACGCAAGCCGTCGATGCGCAAGGGAATCCGCGATTCGATGAATGGGGTAACCCGATGATCGTTCGGGATAACCCGCATTATTTGAATACGCCAAATGCAGCAGATTATTCGGTACACCAAGGAGCGATTAACCCCGCCGCCCTTCGAGCCTTGGATGAGTTGAGCGGAACAATTTATGCAACGCTGGGGACAGCCAGTGCAAATAATGTCGGCATCGTCAATCGGACAATGGCCGACGTGCTGCGAAGTGATGTGTTCAAATTTTCACACGTCGGGAACCCGAACAATGCCCTTCGCGGCCAAGCCATCGCTCCGTTGCGGTATAGCCGATGGGGTTCACTGTTTGGTATCGGCGGTTCTACATCGCACGACGGTAACGCCGCCGGATACAACCAATCATTCGGAGGCGTCGTTGCCGGTATCGACAGAGCAACCTGGGTCGGATTGAGAATCGGCGGATGGTTCTCCATAGCGAAAGGCGACGTAACAATGAAAGGATTGCACGAAAATACCGATGTGACAAATTTCCTGGCCGGTGTTTATCTTCGCCAGGAAATGTATTACGGCTACGGATTGGTGTCGGGCGGATTCGGTGTAGATACATATAAAACAAACCGAAACATGACAATGGTCGGCCATACGGCAACCAGCAAAATGGATGGATGTATCGGTACTGCCTATTTCGAACGCGGAATCGACATCCCCATCTACTACGCTACATTGCAGCCTTATACCAGTTTCCAATTCGTTTCCGTCAGCCAAGACGGCTTCCGGGAAAAAATGCGAAATCAATATGATGTGCGTTCTGACGTCGGTATCGTCGGAAACAAAACCCGAACCGATAGTTACCGAATGGCACTCGGTGCCAGAGCCAGTTCAACACCCACAGTAACGCGATGGGGACAACTTGCCCTGACAACCAACATGGCCTGGTTCCACGAATTCAATGACAATAACAGCGAGTTCGTAGGCCGGTTTAGCAATACCAACAACAGCAATTTCAGTATGCAGTATGACAATGCCCGATTCAAAATCGCCGGCAACGCCCCCAAACGGGATTGGTTCAACTTCGGCCTCGGCTTGCACATGGATCGCAATAGCACCCGATTGTTCTTAGCAAGCGATTTATACACCAACAGCCGGCAAACCCTGTACAGCGGCGGCGGCGGCGTAGCAGTCAGTTGGTAATAGACGCTTTCGCCCTTCAGACAAAGAACATTACGGCAAGCAATGATGTACAGAGTCCCTTCTATCATCTAATGCCGGAGGAACAACGCCTATTCCATTTCACGCAACAGCATCTGTATATCAATCCACGTATCTTTTTTTGCGGCGGGATTACGCAGCAGATAGGCAGGATGGTATGTACACACGACCTTGATGCCGTCGGAATCCCACTCGGCTGGATAGTTCCAAACCTGTCCGCGTAATGCCCCAATGGGTTTGTCCGACGACAATAAACTTTTGGCAGCAATCGCACCGAGACAACAGATAAACTTCGGCCTGATAATTGCCAGCGTTCGGTCTAAAAACGGTCTGCAATGAGCCGACTCATCCGGCATAGGATTGCGATTCCCCGGCGGTCGGCAACGCAAGATATTGCAAATATACACATCTTCCCGGCGCATTAACATTCCTTTTTCGATAATGTCGGTCAACAGTTGTCCTGCCCGGCCTACGAAGGGTTGCCCCTGTTTGTCTTCCTCCATACCGGGTGCTTCCCCGATAAAAACAAGAGAGGAGTCGGGATTGCCCGACCCGAATACCGTCTGCGTTCGGCTTGCCGCAATATCCTTGCACAATGTACACATTGCAACTTCTTCGGCGATGTGATATAGGTCCCGGTGCTTGCCCGGCGGGGGCAGGGGAACATTTGCCGTCGGTGGGGGCGCAACCGCACGGGATATAGATGTTGGAGTCGCCGTCGCAGAGGGTTTTGAAGCAACAGTTTGCGGCGTCTGCCTGCCGGTTTCAACGTCGTTGCCAGGGGGAAGAGCGACAGAGGGAAGAGCGGCAGAGGGGGCGACAGAGCGAATGGGGAAATTTTCGTTCCCTGGTTTTACGCAAGCACGGCGCAATTCCGACACACCGGCAAGCCGCATAATGTCCAAATAGTCTGCGATTCCTTCGTACATTGCTAAAAGTATTCTGTTTATTCCCTAATTATTCCCTAATTATTCCCCAATTCTATCGAATGTCTAAACTGGTATTGTGCATTTAGCCCGTGTTTTTTGCCCGGTCGTCATACCCGAGTAGGCAGAATTAGCGTTAATTTTAGTTAGTATTAGGGAATTAGTTAGTATTAGTTTAGTGTCCTTTCATTTTTTTCATTTCTTCTTCTTTCATTTCCCGTTGTTCGTCGAAAGTAAAAGCCGAATCGTTCCGCTTGAGCGGCCTCAACAAAATGGCCAGGACGAGTCCGAGAAAGAGCAGCATAACGGCATACGATATAACCCAAACTTGCGGTTCATCTTTTCCTTCATTCGCCAGCAGGGGCATACTGTTACCGAACGTTACGGCAATAAACGGGATAATCAACGCCAAGCGGCTAGAAAGACGGCGGCAAAAAAGATAGTCGAGCATAGCAGCAACAAAAAAATCCAGGATTCGTGAATATGCGGGAAGTGGTTTAAGTGTACCGCAAAACTGCTCTGAAGTCAACGCATAGGCGTGATTGACGTTTGTCCATAGAAACACGCGAAACGCTCTATCTGCCCGAAACTCCCTCTCGGTTTACAACGCGATCATCCCCCTAAAATGCTTCTCTCCCGACAACGACCATCTCCTTGCAGCCCGACCCAGGAACCTCGCATACATACCGGGGAATAGCGTAGCCGGGAAGACGATGCCGAAGTTCTGTCATAAGCCGAACTCCCTCTTGAAGAGAAACCTCAAAATGAGCCGTGCCCGACACGCGGTCCAACTGATGAAGATAGTAAGGCAAAATACGAGCATCAATCAATCGGGAAAATAAACAATAAAGCGTCTGCGTATCATCATTGATCCTGCGAAGTAAGACCGACTGCGACAGCACGACGGGTTTATGCAGCAATTCCCGCCGTTGTAAAAACGCATCGCTTAACTCTCGCGGATGATTGATATGTAAAACCAAATAAAGAGGCAACGGCAACGTTAATATCTCCGCAAGCCGAGGGGTTAATCGGCTTGGCAGCACGATCGGCAGTCGGGAATGAATTCGGATACGCCGAATGTTGGGCCGTTGCAAAAGAGATTGCAGTAGTCCATCCAGTTCCTCATCGTCTAGCATTAACGGGTCGCCGCCGCTCAAAATAACTTCCTCCGATTCCGACAGCATGCCCGACATTCGCCCGGTTTGCATCGCCCCCCATTTCATTGTACTCCATTGCGTCGTACTCCATTGCGTCGGCGCTATGGTTTGTCGAAGATACCGGCGGAAACAAAATCTGCAATGAATACCGCACGCTGGGGATGTCAGCAAAAGCGAACGGCCAGTATATTTGTTTAAGATGCCGTCAACCGCATCATCTCTTTCGGTCAAAGGGTCTGTACAAAACCCCTCTGTTTGCATGTTTTCGCTGGGCTGCGGCAACACTTGCAATAAGAGCGGATCGTTCGGGTTTCCCTTTTCCATCATACGGACAAACGGACGAGGGACAAGCAAGGGGTAGTCCGTCGGCGTGTCGCTGTGGTGCGGAATGGCAAGTTGCCGACAAAGTACGTCTATGTCCGTGATGGATTCTCGAAGTTCTTCTTGCCAACAGGGATTGTTCATGACGTACCGATCGTCGTAATATAGTTGAAGTTTAGATCGTTCGCCTGGTTCAGTATCAGATACCAGATACCAGATACCGAATACCAGGCCAGGTACCGAGTAATCAACCGGGCTTTCTCCGTCTATCGCGTCTGCCCGTCTATCGCGATGTCTGTCTATCGCGCTGCCTGCGGTTGGGGCGGGAGTTCTTGCCCCGGTTGCATATCCGACTGTGTACCGGGCGGAGCGTATGGGTTTCCAATCGGTTGGCCGGGCATTGCGTAAGTCCGTTGTGCCGGCGGAGCGGGGATCGGTTCCGTGCGGACGACGGGGTGGCGGTTAGGGCCGTAGTTGACATCATGAGGCAACTGCGGGGGGCCGGGGACACCCGTCGTTGTTTTTGTCATGGGAACCCCATAATGCGGGATATTGACGCCGGCTATCGGATTTTGGGGAATACTCGACGGCATACCCAGGCGATTCGGATTGTTCGGAGCGAAGGAACCCGACCCTGCCCATTGAGCCGGATGCGGACGATTACTCAAGTCTTTGTTCCCCATCCGAATAACCGCAAGAATTGATCCCCGTTTGCTTGCTTCAATGATCGGGTCTGCGCCGGGTTGTAATTGGGTATTAACCAGCGTTCCCGCCCCGGACATTGCAATACCTTGAAATTCGGGATTAGGTAAATAAACGACCTTAGTGACGAAATTACCCGAAAACACTTGGTCAAAATCGTTATCATTAAACTCGACCGGCACAGAATTATGGGCTAAAAACGCCTGCGTTCTCGCGGCAGTCGGTGCAATTTCAAGAGTTGGGTACAACTCTTTACCGGGATGGCCGGGGATATTGGACAGTTTCAACCGGTAAATCGCTCCTTGCCCGAAATCATGGGTTGCCGGACAAACAAGCGGAGCAGAATCAAACGCACCGGGTTCTTGAGCATCGTATCGTATAACGAGGGATTCAACGCCGAGAAAGTTGATCTGCGAAGTCGGGATAAACATTGGGGGCATCGAAATATGCCCTGGCGGAGACATCATATCGCGTGATGTCATCGAAACATTTTGGTAGTGTTCGGGCAAGATTCCTCCTTTGGCATTTTGTCCCATATTGGACCCGATGACGCCGGGGCCGGGGCCGTCCACGCCGGGGACTCGGTGAGGAGATTGGTAAAAACCGTTATTCAAGCCGGGACCTTGGCAACCGGATACCAACATGGACACGAGAACAACTGCTAAAAAACGACACCTCATGGGTTTCCTCCCCCAAAAATGATTTGTTAGAATGACAAACCGGCTTTCCTTATAGGAACATCCGCCCGCTATTCCTTCGTTTTCGGCAAAACGTCGCCGGGAACTTTGAAAAATTCTCCCGGAAAGCCCCGACATGGCCTTGCCGACAGAAACGGTAAGCCGATACAATCGGAATATCCGATAAAGTAGAGAATCGGAAAGATGAAGATGTATGAATATCGATAGAAGAATCGTGAAGCGAGGGCACACCGCTGAAGGGGGGCATACCGCTGTCAATGAACACAACCCTTGCGATGCAGGATTAAAATAGCAAACGGTAAAAGGGTAAAAGGGTAGTAAAAGGGCATCGTTTTTTTATCGGGTTTTTTATCGGTATTGCCGATTCGCCTCTTCGGTGCTATAATCCCGAACTGCTCCTATTTTCGCACAAACTGATGAAAATACTGATCATCTTGGGACATTCGAAGCCGAATAGTCTTAATCATGCGATTGCCGACACGGCAATGAACGTATTGAAAACGCTCGGCCATGAAGTTGTTTTTTATGATCTTTACCAGGGAAATTTTGATCCCGTGTTGCCCGCCGGAGAATAAAATCTCCCGGAAGAGCAGTTGCCCG
>Ga0099364_10011889_pt1 | contig 11805 bp, 10 predicted proteins | sample TergutTh196P3_FD_73070 | JGI IMG/M metagenome (GOLD analysis project Ga0099364, IMG submission 73070) | Microcerotermes parvus P3 segment gut microbial communities from Pointe-Noire, Republic of the Congo - Th196 P3 | ecosystem: Host-associated > Arthropoda: Insects > Digestive system > Gut ...
CTAGTGAGTAGGCATTAGGCATAAGTTCTTACAGGAAAATAGATCCCTTTATCTTAAATAATACAATATGAACACTTTCTTGTCTAGAACAAAGGTAAACACGCTCTAATGTCAAACTAGAGCGAATCCACAATTTATCTGGACTCTATGATTTTCCATAACCAGCGTGTACTTTTTCTCATGGCTGGTGCTCTGGACTTGAGTTCTGTCCCTCTGCGGCTCGCCCCCAGTCCACCCGGCCTTGAATATACACGTCCTGCCCGACACATTGGACGGCAGAAGCATCCAGCAAGACCGACTGGGACATTTTGTCCAAACCCTGGCCGCCAAAGACGGGAATTGCCGACTCGCCGCCGAGTAACTTTGGTGCAATGAACGCATGAACTTCGTCTATGCGTTGCGCATCGAAAAATGAACCAAAAACATGCCGCCCGCCTTCGACGAGAAGATGCGTCCATTTTTTCGCCGCAAATTGCTCTAATAAACGGTGGACAAATCCTTCCCGACGCGACCAATGCAAAATTTCACAGCCATGCTGTTCCCACTGCCTGCATTTTGGTAAATCTTGCGTTTCGGTAACGATAAGAACCGGAAACTCGCGGGCTGACTGAACAAGTCGGCTTTCGACGGGGAGCATCCCAGCCGAATCCAAAACTACGCGGCATGGAATTTTTCGGCCTAATGCCGATTGTGGTGCGCCGTTTAACGTTTCAGGCAGACGAACAGTTAACCGGGGATCATCCCGCATAGCAGTCCCTGCTCCGACGAGGATTCCATCCATTCGGCTACGCAATCGATGAACAAGCAGTCGGGCTTCTTCGCCGGAAATCCATTGACTGTCGTAGGACTTTGCCGCTAATTTCCCGTCGAGAGTCATCGCCCATTTGGCATGAACCCAAGGACGGTTTTTTTGATGCAACGTCAAATACGGAGCATTAAGACGCCGGGCTTCGGATTCGAGAATGTGTTCGGTAATTACGATGCCTGCTTGTTTCAGAAGAGCAATTCCTTTGCCATTGACGTTTGGGTTCGGATCGGTCATCGCAATCACGACACGGCGGATACCGGAACGGATGATGGCGTCTGTACAAGGAGGCGTTTTGCCGTAATGAGAACACGGCTCAAGATTTACATAGCACGTTGCGCCAGTCAAGTCTAATGAAGATGACCGAATGGCTTCAATTTCGGCATGGGCTTGCCCGTACTGCGTATGATAGCCTTGCCCGACGATCTGTGAATTTTGCACGATCACGCAACCGACCATCGGGTTGGGTTCGACAGATCCTTCGCCCTTTTTGGCCAATGCCAACGCTTGCCGCATGAAAGTCTCATCTTGTGTTTTTTGCATATCGATCATGTCTATTCAGGCAGGTAGGAGTATGGTCGGGAAACTGTCAGGAAGAAATGTATGAAGAAACACAAAGACTAAAGTGTCGTTTATATTAAATCAAATTACAACACGTCCTAATGAAATATCTGCATATTATCCCGATGGATCACTTCCATATAGACGTTTTTGCCGATAATTTCCTGCAGTTCCGATGTTTTTTTTCCCATAATTCGTTGGACATCCTGTAAGGAGTAATTCGTGAGTCCCTGGCCGACTTCCCAGTTTTGGACGTTGACTAAAGAGACAACTGAGCCGCGTTCAAATTCTCCTTCGGCACTCAACACGCCGACGGGGAGTAAACTTTTACCCTTATCCGCAATCGCTTTAATAGCCCCGTCGTCTAAAACCATCTTGCCTTCCGTTTTGACCGCAAAACCCAGCCAGCGTTTCCTCGCCGTCAAATACTGCTTTGTCAAAAAGATCGTGCCGGTTTCCTGGCCGGATAATACCTGACCAAGAGTCTCTTCCCTGTCCCCGTTGGCGATAATCACAGTACCGCCGGAAGCGGTAATCATTTTGGCGGCCTTGAGTTTGCTTGCCATACCGCCCTTACTGCGTCCGTGTTTTAGAGAAGATGTATCAACTACCATCTGCATCAAGTCGGAAGACCAATTTTCAATGACAGGTATCAATTTTGCGTCGGGAAGTCTTGGGTCTTTATCAAAAAGCCCATCCACATCGGTCAATAACACCAGCAGGGGACGTTGAAAAAGATTAGCAACCAAAGCAGCAAGGCGATCATTATCGCCGAATGTTGTATTCAGCCGGGCAACGCTGACCGTATCATTTTCGTTAATAATCGGCAATATACCCAAACCGAGCAGAGTCAAGATAGTATTGCGGGTATTGAGATAACTTTCCCTGTTAGACAGATCATTGGCAGTCAATAAAATCTGAGCGCAGTTCACTCCGTAGAGGCGTAATATCTGCGAATATGTTTCGATCAATTTCCCTTGTCCAATGGCAGCGACGGCTTGAAGATAGGCGATTTCCGAGGGACGTTTTTCCAGGCCAAGTTGCCCCATACCGGCACCGACTGCCCCCGACGTAACGAGAACAATACGGCGTTTTTGCTGTCTCGCGATATGCAAGTCCCGGCAAAGTTGTACAATTCTCGGTTCATTGAGCAACCCGTTGTCGCGGGATAGAACGTTCGTTCCAACTTTAACAACGATTACGTCGCTGGTTTTTAGTATTTGTTCGTGAATGGTGGAGTGCATAGTACCTGGAACGTTTCCCGTATTTCTATGGGCAAAAAATCGTCAATCTCGCAGGCGGGAATCTAGTTAGCCGCCCCGGCCTGCGGGGCGTTCCTACGATAAATACTGCGTTACGCGAAACACTGCGGGTTGCCGGACAACACGGCTAATGGTGGCCGGCTTGCGATAGAATAACGAACGCAAGGCCCCGCTACAATTTTTGATATATTTCCCGAATTACGCAAACGGGTTATACACGCCCGGCACTGGAACGGTGCTTTCGTAGAATCCATTGGCGTCAGGTTGGACGGGGGCAGGTTGGTCAAACGAAGTTAATCCTCCATCCGGCATATAACTTCGCCCTTTTTCAACGAGTTCATCCCATTTGACAAGCCGGCCGCTGAAAGCCGCTTCACGCCCTAAAACGGCCGCCATACAAGCCATTGCAGAGTGATACCCATCGTGCAACGGAAGGTTTTCCCTTACGGCTTTGACGAGCACGTCGTGTTCCCATTGATAAGGACCTTTTTGGGCACGTTCCCGATTGGCCCAAATCTCGGTACCTGCCCGATCCAACAGACGTCCAACGGCTGCGCTGCCGTTGGTTCCGTAGGCGAATTCGGTATTTTGATTCCACACATTGGGTTTGTGCCGGCATTGGCTGTACATTCGGGTTCCGTCTTCGTAGGTAAATTCGACGAAGAACTGATCCCAGGCTTGTCCGTGCCGATTGAATCGTTGGCGGTTTTCTCTGTACCATGCATCCCAAGCCGGTCGGTTTGAGAATGGCGGTGCTTGTTGCATCAGGTCTTCCGGGCCGGCTTTGAAGGTTCGACCGCCCATCGCATTGGCTTCGACGGGGTGTGCCATCCGATCGCCTTTGCTGAGAATCCAGTTGCCGACGTCGATGTTATGGGCATGCTGTTCGGCGATATTTTCACCGCAGAGCCAAACGAAGTGATACCAATTACGGAGTTGGAAGGCCAGTTCGGATTCGCCCTCATTTCGGTGCCGGGTCCAAGGAGTGTTGCCGTTCCAAAAGACTCGGGTATAGTGTACATCGCCGATTTCTCCGGCGTGTATCTGGTTTATCCAGTTTACATAACGCGGTTCATAGCGTCTTTGGAAACCGACGCAAATTTTCAGATTTTTTTCTTCGGCCATCCGGTTTGTTTCCATGACGTGCCGGAAGCCGGGGGCGTCGATGCATATCGGTTTTTCCACGAAAACGTGACAACCTCGTTCGACGGCTGCCCGATATTGAAAGGGGTGGAAGCCGGGTTGGTTGGCAATAAGAACCATATCGCCGGGGTCGAGGCAAGCGATGGCTTTTTGATAAGCATCGAAGCCGCCAAAAACACGTCCGGCGGGCAACTCGACTTTGCCGTAGAGTGGATCATCGTCGACTTGGGAATCTTCCCGAATTTTTGCCGCTGCGTTTTGTGCCATATGCTCAAAAACGTCGGCCACGGCAACGACCTTAAAATTGTCTCCGACTTGTGCCCGATCCCGAATTGCTCCACTGCCTCGGGAACCGCATCCGACTAATGCGACTTTTATTTGATCGCTGCCTTGAGCATGGGCGGATTGCGAAATCGAAAGCCCGCCCGCCAGAGCGACACCGGATGCAAGAACGGTTGATGTTTTCAAAAATTCACGGCGGGATGTGTGTTGAGTCATCGTATACGTTTGGAGGGTTGATTCATTTTCAGGGGCTGACCTGCGACGATCCGTTCATTGTAACGCATAGAAGGTCGGTATGCAAGTCAACGTCACCCGATTCGTTTATCAACAAAACGGCCATCGCAACATAGCCCATTCTTTCCGAGACTATAAAATCCGAGACTATAAAATATGCGACGGCCATTCTTCTACTGTTCGGCATAACATCCCAAAAACACAAAATGATCCATACCGTTTTCTAATAAAGAAAACAACTTGGAAACCGCATTATCATAGACAGATAAGTCCAAATCAAAATAAAACATAAATTCAAAGTCCCGATCCGCTATCGGACGGCTTTCCAACTTGGACAAGTTGATGCCGAGAGTTGAAAATTTTGTCATCAGGTTATACAGAGAGCCGGGTTTATGCGGGATCGTCATCACAAGGCTTATTTTTCTGGCCCCGGGGTAAATTTCCAGTTTTTTCGATATGCACACAAATCGTGTATAGTTGTTTGCGTTGTTTTGAATATCATCGTCCAGAATATCCAGGCCGTAGAGTTCGGCACAGTTTGTCGATGCAATCGCCGCAATGTCGTCTCTGGGGGATTCGGCAACAAATTGAGCAGCGAGGGCAGTGTTTTCATGCACTTGAATTTCATAGTTTCGGTCTTTCAAAAAAAGACTGCACTGGGCCAATGCTTGTTCGTGCGAATACACGGCCTTCACATCGGTCAACTGCACGCCCGGCTTAGCGAGTAATGCGTGGTTGATTTTCAGTTTCAAACTGCGGACAATATAAAACTGATTTTTCTTCATCAAATCGTAAATGTTCGTAACAGAACCATGCAGACTGTTTTCAACGGGTAAAATACCGTAGTCGCACAATCCCTTATCGACGGCGTGAAAAACGTGGTCGAAACTGTTAAAATAAAGGATTGTCGGTCTGCTGAACAATTTTTCGCAGGCGAACGTTGAGTTGGCTCCTTCGGTGCCCTGGCAGGCGACATGGGCTTCTTTGGGAAATAACTGCGGAGTGTTTGCCAATGCGTACGCAATACTTTCGGCTGTTTTAGAACTTCTGTTCGTCAAGACGATTTGGTGCGAACGCGAGATATCAAAAATCGTCGTGAAGAGCAATTTGAGATAGTCGGCCGTCATGCCGTCGTGATCGGCCGTCAGCCGGCTGATGATTTCCCGCTCCCGAGTTGGTTTGAGAACGGATGCGTTGGTATCTTTTTTGACTTGAGCAACCGATTCGACCAGTTTAAGCCGTTGTTTAAAAAGAGCGGCGATTTCGTCATCAATTTTGTCGGTTTGCGAACGAATTTCTTCGAGGTTCATGATAATTGTGTGTAAGAAATACCGTCCGCCATTATACAATAAAAACGCCGGTATGTTTCATTTGGCATACAGCCCCCGTCTCTTTCTGCCGCCAACGGTTTGCCGTCGTCTGTTTTTCCCCTCCCGCCGCTCAAACGGCATAGTGAAGACCGAAACCGAACGAGTCCCTTCGCTTGTCAGGAAATAAAATTGAATTCCGCTCAGTCGGGAATCTAGACGTAAAGTGTTAAACCTGTTTCTCTGGATTCCCGTTTTCTCGGGAATGACGTAGACACACGGGAATGACGGGGATGGGGCAAACTTGCCGACGGAACGGCAGACGTCTATACCCTTTACTTTTTTGCGATACTAAAATACAATGAAAGAAACGGTGCTCGGAGGCACTGCGTTTTACCCATCGAGTATGCATCTGGACGACCTGGTTCTGCAAATCAGTCCCTGGCTTCAAAGTGAAGGCAAAGACGGCGACGTGGTTGTTTCCTGTCGGGTACGCCTGGCCAGAAACCTGTCGGGCTTCCCCTTCCCCGTTCGGGCAGCCGAACAAGACCGACGGCAAATTTGCCAGGACATCCAAAAAATCACCGAAGAACTTTGGAACATAGAAGACTTTTTCGTATGCCAACCAAAATCGCTGACACAAGTTGATCGCGATTTCTTGCTCGAACGGCACATCATATCACAGGACGTTGCCGACTCCGAACACGCCCATTCCGTCATCATTGAAAAGCAAGAACGATTCTATATCACCGTCAACGAAGAAGATCATATCCGAATATCAGCGGCAGCAAGCGGATTCTCCCCGCAAGACGTTTGGGAACAGGTCAACCAAATCGATGAATTGCTCGGCAGCAAACTAGACTACGTCTTTCACGAAAAATACGGATTCTTAACCTCCTGCATCACCAACACCGGCACGGGGATGAAACTGGACATCATGCTCCATCTGCCAGCCTTGGCGATGATCGGAGAAATTGACAAAGTCATGCGCTCCCTCACGAAGGCCAGTCTTATTTCACGCGGACTTCTCGGTGAAGGGGCCCATATTCTCGGCGATATCTATCTGGTCAGCAACCGTATCACAACGGGGAAAAGCGAAATGGAACTGATTGCTAAAATGAATGACCTGATACCGCAAATTGCCGATGCCGAACGACAAGCACGCACATTTTTGATGACCAATCGGCATGAAATCGTTGCCGACAGATGCAGTAGGGCATTTGGGGCTATGCGGACAGCACGGACAATCAGCAACGTGGAAACAATACAGCATATTTCGAGTTTGCGTTTCGGTATCCATACAGGCCTGTTAGATAATATCGGCATTGAGACCGTCAATGCTTTGCAGTTGCATACCCAGCCAGCCCATTTGCAAAAATTGCAAGGCGGTTTGATGCCCCAAGTTGACCTCGACATCGCCAGAGCAACGCTGATCAGACAAAGGATGGAGGAACAACTCTAAAACAATCATTGAAAACATTAAACAGCCAATGCTGTTTTTGCGGTACAATTACCACACGCAGGGCATTTCATTATGTTGCACACATTTTCCGTCGCTTTAACGGCGATTCTTGCCGTCGTTTGTATCGTCCTGGCGGGATTGTTTTTCCGGCGTGCCGGGCTGCTGACACACAGTGCCGAACAACCTTTGCTCCGCCTGACTGTCAATCTGCTGCTGCCTTGCTTGATTGTTGATCGAGTCATAAAAACCGATGCGTTTTCCATCCCGCAAAATATCTGGCTCCCGCCGTTACTCGGATTTGGACTTGCCGGCCTCGGCATCCTAATCGGACTTGGCATTGCGTTGCTCTCCAAAAAATTAACTGGCCTCGAAAACTGGGAACAACGGCGAACATTTGCCGCATCGGTCGGCAATTTTAATTATGGATTCGTACCCGTCCCCTTGGTGATTGCTATGTTCCCCAACGATGACCGCCTGCTCGGAGTCCTCTTCGTTCAAAATCTCGGAGTGGAACTCGCCGTCTGGACGCTCGTCTTGTTTACTTTAATGGGAAAAATCGACAGAAAATCCTTAAAACACCTCATCAACGTTCCAACCATCGCGATCATTGCCGCCGTATTACTAAACCTTTTGGGCAATAGCCGGCTCATACCGGACGCTTTTCACGAACACATCGCCCCTCAATTCGATTTCCTGCTGCTTGCCGTCCATCTCCTCGGTGCGGCGGGAATCCCGTTGTCCATTATCTTGATAGGAGCAATTTTTGCCGATCATTTCCGCCGAAATGCGATGAAAAAACGGCTGTCGATCACGGTCAAAATCGCTTTTTGGTCGATACTCATCCGGCTGATCGTCATGCCGTCTATTTTTATCGCCGTAGCCGTCTGCTTGCCAGCGACGATAGAAATTAAAAAAATCCTCATCATTCACGGCGCAACGGGTTCAGCCATTCTCACGATGGCACTCGCCAAACACTACGGCGGCGAACCACAGACGGCCTTTGACACCATTTTTAGCAACTCTATCTTGTCCATCCTGACATTACCCATCTGGATTGCCGTTGGACTATGGTTCATCGGAGCAGGTTAGAGCGTGATTCGTATTGCTTGGGACAATCCCTGCCCAGTCGGGAATCGAATTAGCCGCCACGCGGGGCCGTTCTTACGCGAAATACTACGCCCTGCAGGACAGAGCGGCTAACTTGTCAATGCGCATACGCCCTGCAGTAAACGACAGCCAACATGAACGACGGCTAACTATCCCCCGGCGGCGGCCGTTACGGGCGTCATCATCGTCGCCAACATCGCCTCTATTTCGTCCTCGTCATCAGAAACTCCCGACTCCGGCAACGCTCCCGATTCCGGCAACGCAGGAATCGATAGTCCTAAAGGAGGAACTTCTAATTGAGAAGCGATCTCGCTCGACGGCTCCGTGACCGACTCGGCAAACGAATCCGAACTCGAAACATCCGGTAACGACGCCACGTCGGGAAGTCCCGAATCCGACCAAGAAGGAATGTCCACATCGGAAACGATATCCGGCAACGACCCATCCAGCAAAGACTCAAGATCAGACGAGTCCTGCGATGACGAATCAATCCCCTCTGTCTCCTGTAATTCTGTCTCCGGCAATTCCGACTCCGGCAACGATTGCATAGCCGGTAAAGGAGGCAGAGACGACTCAAAAGACTCGATGGCCGCCGATCCTACCGGAGAAATGTCTTCGCTAACCGGTTCCTCGATAACGGTCTCTTCTACAACGGGTTCTTCAATAACGGTTTCCTCGCTAACCGTCTCTTCGCTAACCGGTTCCTCGACAACGGTCTCCTCGACAACGGTCTCCTCGACAACGGTCTCTTCGACAACAGGCTCTTCGACAACGGGCTCTTCGACAACGGGCTCTTCGACAACGGGCTCTTCGACAACGGGCTCTTCGACAACGGGCTCTTCGACAACCGGTTCTTCGCTAACAGTTTCCGCGATAAAGGTCTCTTCGACGACGTCCTCTTCGCTAACGGGCGGTGCTATGGGGAGAGTTGGGATGGTTGGGATGGATTGGCCGGATTCCTGCGAAAGAAATACCGCCTTGGCTTGATCCGTAAGCCCCATACGCTGGGCAGTTTCAAAAAACTGAGAAACCGCCTGAAAAGCCGCTCCAAACACGGCTGTCATCGTTTCACATCGCTGAAGATTTTCTGCCTGGCCGGCAACGAGTTGCTCACTCTCTATTTTAGACTCGCTGATCAGGTCTTGAATACGCATCAACCCAATTTGCGTGAGTTCTATATCATGCTTTACCGAAGCCGACTCTTCGGCTATGCTCGACAACTGCTCGGCAAAACACGCTACTCTCTGGTCTATGGCCGCTATGCGCTCCGTTAGCGGGGCCATCTTGGGTTGGATGGCAGCGACTTCCCGTTCTATGGCGGCTAGTTTTTCGACAACAGAATTCATGATTCCAATCCCCTGTCAGCAACTCGCTAACTCAACGTCCAGCATACAACACGATTCCGAAAAAGTCAAGTAAATCGGGCACATTTTTGAGAATGATCACGCCGGTCAGTAAAACGCCCCGACCGTTAGCCGCCCCGACCAGCGGGGCGTATCACGCCGGTCAACAGCCGACCCGACATGCGGGGCGTAGGGTGCCGCTGTTTTTTTGCAACAGATTTTTATGCAACAGAAAGTCCTCACTGCACGATTCCAAGCCGACGGAGTTTTTCATAACATTCTTCGCGTTCACGACATCGTTCAAGGTCTTTCCAAGTCGAATCTTGTGCCGTTAAAAACTGTTCCCGGGTTGCAGGAATGATGCCTGACTGCGCCAGCCGGCCTAGGACTCCCTGATCAAGACGGCTCAAACGCAAGGACTCCAGTTGATAGTCAACAAACGCTTCCCAACAATGCGGGAAAAGCGGCGCAACGATCTTCTCGCCTATCATCGTCGCATATTCCCGAATCTCCCACTGGGCGTTGTGCTCCATCCGAAGATTGAGAAAACGAAAAAGATTATGCAAGTCTATTTTCCAGTAGGCTTCCGTGTACGTCGACAACGGCAAATCTTTTCTCGCAAGTTCTCGGGCAACTCCTTGTTCGATGCGTTGTTCGTACACACTGCGGGCAAAGTGATGCAATTTCGTTTCCTCATCCGTAAGAATTTGACCGGCATCGGCATCAAGCAACCCGACGCTGCCCTGTTTGTTCGTTTCCGACTGCATCCGCCACGCCGTCGGCAAGGCGGAATAGACAGCGTCAATCGCTACAGAATAGCGGGTGCTGTACTCATTGATTGAGGCTGTCCGGTGACGAATCCATTGACGCCAGCAATCCATCGGAACACGAACAAGAAGTTTAATTTCCGCCATCTCAAACGGGGTGGTATGTTGATGCCGCATAAGATAGCGGAGCAGCGTCCGGTTATCGGAAACCTGTCGGGTTCCTTCGCCGTAACTGACCCTGGCGGCTTGAACGATAGAAGAATCTTCGCCCATCACATCAACAAGACACACAAATCCTTTGTCCAAGACGGGGAACTTTTGCCAGCGGAGCGTATCGGCGACGGATTGAACCATAACAAAAATATAAGCAAATATAAAGACCTTTGAGCGTATTATACCGTAAAATGAAAGCAAAAAGCAAAGAGTTGCGTTATGCCGTAACCGGGATCAAAATGGACGTTTTCAGCCGCAGATGACAAGGAGAGCACAGATCGTTTTATCCGTGCATATCCGTGCTATCCGCGGCTGCCAAAAAGACCATTGTCATGCCTTTTGCAGTACAGAAACTTACCAATCCAGCACACGAACACCGGAAACCACTTCTTTCTTGCCCCTTCTTTCTTACATCGACCTTACATCGACATTGTCTTGCAAATGCAACAGATATGTCGCGACAACGGCTTGTTCATCTATTTTTCCCAATAGATTATTTTTCCCGATAGATTATTCTGCCTCGGGTCATATCATACGGACTGACCTCGACCGTGACGTGGTCGCCCGGTACTACCCGAATACGAAACTTCCGCATCTTCCCCGCCAAACGGCACAATACAATATGATCCATTCCGTCTAACTTAACCCGAAAAGCCCCGCGAACTTCTTCAGTAACAACGCCGGGTAACTCAATGACTTCTTCTTTTTGTTTTGTTTCGGACATACAACCTGCCAGTTCCCATTTCTCCCTTCAGGGCATTATACGGCCAATTCCTCCCTTTGAGTAGGCGGGGGTATAGACGGGCCGGATATTTTCATAATATCTCATTCCATAACGTCCCATTCGCCGCCGTCCCATTCGCCTATTACGACCGCCGCCTATTACAAAATGCCGCCCATTACAAAATGCCGCCCATTATGACCGCAGTAAGCCCGGCGAAACGTCCAGGTCAAGCGGTTCGAATAAATCCGCCAGATAACGCTCGATCGCAATCGCACCCATTACGGCATTGTCCGTACATAATGCAAGAGGAGCGATGTACAACCGGATGTTTTTATCCCTTACGGCATCTTCCATTTTCTGACGGAATCGGCTATTCGCCGCCACACCGCCGCCGACACATAACGTCGATAACCCCGTCTGTTGCAAGGCTTGCAACGACTTACCGACCAAACAGTCAACGGCCGCCTCTTGAAACGAAGCCGCAACATCGGCAATTTCAGATTCACCAACCGGCGAAGCACCCGGCACCGAAGATTCCGGCGGCATCTTTTCCGACGGCATCTTTCCCTGCCCGAACAGATGATACCGTACAGCC
>Ga0099364_10011890_pt1 | contig 11804 bp, 5 predicted proteins | sample TergutTh196P3_FD_73070 | JGI IMG/M metagenome (GOLD analysis project Ga0099364, IMG submission 73070) | Microcerotermes parvus P3 segment gut microbial communities from Pointe-Noire, Republic of the Congo - Th196 P3 | ecosystem: Host-associated > Arthropoda: Insects > Digestive system > Gut ...
GTTTTTAGTAAAGTGGTGATCAGCGAGTAAACGGTGCTAACACTTCTACCACTATTCGCTGTCGAAAGTCTCTTTCACACGGTAGCTCTCCGTGTGTGCTCGCCAGCTTCCAAGTTTCAATTTTCAATGGGCAGTGTAGCATACAGCATGTTATAAAGCGTCAGTAATTTCGCTGACGGGTGTGGAGGAGTCCCTAACTGATGTTACGGGCTCTGCGAACGTTGCTCTGTGAGCGTGGAAACCTATTGACAAAACGAAAAAAAATGGCAAGATACTAGAAATCTGGGGGTGAAAAAGGATGTTGTCCCTTTTCGCCCGGAGAAATCCAGTGTCGGAGAAATCCAGTACCGGAGAAATCCAGTCTCTGCGGATGGTGTTTGGGGCAGCCAAGGTGGTTCCCCGCCGAACGCAGTTAGTTTCGTTTCGTTTTATCGAAGTCAAATCCAGGAGATTTTTTCATGGCAGACAAAAAACCACTGACCAAAACCCAAATCATTGCCGAAATTGCTGAAACCACCGAACTGTCCAAGAAGGATGTTTCAGCCGTTATCGAAGCCCTTTCCGAACTCATCAAGGCGAGTATCGGCAAAAAGGGAGTCGGCTCATTCACGCTGCCCGGCATTCTCAAGGTCTACAAGCAGCGGGTCAAGGCGAAGCCGGCACAGAAAGGGGTCAAGAATTCGCTTACCGGCGAGATTTACGACCGTCCCGCCAAACCGGCCCATGACCGTGCCAAGGTGAAGCCTCTCAAGGCTCTCAAAGAGGTCGTGTAATCGCTTGTAAGGAAATGTAGCGTCATAACTATCCAAAGAGCCGCGAGTGTCGCGTAGCGTAACTTGCGGGTGCATACCGAACACGCCTGCCACCCGCAAGTTCCGGCGGAGTACCGCCTACACTTGCGGCTCTTTGTGTGGAGTAGGGAATCAATCGAACGATTCCCTAACTGACGTTACGGGCTCTGTGAACGCGGCTTTGTGAACGTGGTTCCGTGAATGCTGTTCTGTGAACGCGTGTTTTGCTCTTGTTTTTCCGGCGGAAAATTGTTACGCTTCTCCAAACGACGTGTCCATCGGTGTAGATGAGAGTTTGTTGCATCCCCTTCTTGTTCGTGCTGTTCACGCTGGGCTGCGCTTCGCAGAACCAGACCGCAGAAGGGATGCGCTATTATGGACAAGCCCGATACGATGCGGCCTTGACCGCCTTTCAAGCAGCACAGAAAACGAGTCCGAATGATCCCAATGCCCTGTACAACATTGCGGCAACGTATCATCAATCCGCCAGGGCTACGCTCCGGCTGGGAAATGCCGCCGCCGCACAGCAGCAATATGAACAGGCCGCCCAGTATTATCAACTCTGTCTTGCCCGAGACCCTAATCATGCCGATGCCCATCGCGGGCTCTCTGCCCTGTATATGGATTGTCAAAATGGAGAAGCGGCGCATCAACTCCTCATCAACTGGTACAACCGGAATCCTGTTTCTGTCGAACCGAAACTCGAATTAGCGAGGCACTATCATGAGTTTGTGCTGATTTGTATGGCCCAAGGGCGTACCGCAGAGGGGCAAAATTGCCGCGATGCCGCCGAGTTCTATTTGCAACAGGTGTTGCAAGCAGAACCGAATAATTACCGTGCCTTTCGGGCACTGGGTTTTCTCAAGGAGCAAAGCGGCGACATTCCCGGTGCGGTCTTTGAGTACCAACGTTCCCTGTACGCCTTCCCGCAACAGAAAGACCTCGAAGAACGGATTGCCGCACTGACAAGGAGCGGCGGATGATATACTGCGGTTAAGTCTTTTTTAACCGCAAAGGACGCAAAGAAACGACAGAGCCCGTGGCGTAAGCCAGGGAATAACACGTACACGTCCCTGGCTTACGCCACGGGCTCTGTGAACGTTGGACTTTGTAAACATTTTCCCAGCGGCATTCGAGGGGCATCTACCACTTCGTTACGAATCCCGCCTCCCCGGCGTGCAGCGTTGCACGGTCGTACATTTTGGCATCGTAATTGACAAACAAAAACCGGTTGCCGCGGTTGTCCAGTTGCCAGTTGCCGCCGAGACCGAGATTGAGATAGTCCCTTCCTATCCGGCTGCCCCAAATCTTTGCAGACTCCATTTCTGTAAGTCCGCTCGCAAAGCGTACACCATGCACGGCATATTCCCGACCGTTCAGTTGCGTACCATACTGCATCCGGGCGTTCAGCGTCAGTCCATTATTCAAGGCGAAATCGCCGCCCAGCCCGATACGGAACATCATCCGTTCCAGTGTGCCGCCGTCATAGTTCAGTGCTGCCGACACAGTCTCTCCGTTGCCCCTTTCACGGTAGCCCCGCATCCACGTTTGTTCAAAATCAAGTGCCATCAGGGGACGAAGCAGCACACCGGGCTGCACATGAATCGGACGGTTCATTTCGACACTTGCCGACAGGGTATTGCCGCTCGTTTTGCCCTCGAATTTTTCGCCGAGAAATGCCGCATAGCGGTCAAATTGATAACGCTGATGCGAATAGCCGATGTAGGATTTCAGGTCAAGATTAGGGGCTATCCGCCGCATACTATAAAGTCCCATCTCAAAGTCTTCCATTCGGGCGGTGCCGGTACTCTGCCGCAAACGGGGTTCACTGTACTGGAATGTAAAGCCGGCAACCGTGTTGCCGAAACGCCGCATCTCCCCCAGAGCAATGCCATAGCGGTTGATGGTGAAGGGATGGGCATTATTATCATCACCGACATTTTCGTATCGGGCAGTGAATTCCCCCCAGAAACGGTGGTTTTTTTGGTGAATCGGACAGCCGAGTTTAAGCCGGTTGAAGGGATACCGCCACGGCTCTTTGAGTGCCATCATCATCGCATTGGGAGTCAAGTCGCCGGTGAGGTCATCGAGTAAAAGGCAACGTTCGCTGTCATTGTACTCGTCTCCATTCTCCTTTATATTCATTTTGTCTCTTAACAGTTCCAAGCCGGGATCGAATGTGTCAAAGAGCCGCCCGACGGCACTGCGGTTATGCCTGCTGCAAAGCGTACCGAAGTCAGAGGAGGCAAAGGTGAACCAAATCTGGTAGAGATTGCCGTTCCAACCATGCTGTGGGGTTACATCGTCGGGAAGGTCAAACGTCACGGAAAATTTGTCAATATCAAAAAAGAAACGCGTGTTATCGCGGCTACCCGATTTAATTTCAATGATGGTGTAGCGTGCGCCGGGTCTGTAGTAATTGAAGCCCCCCTTGCTCCCGTCTTCGTTGTTCCAGATTTCGGGAGCGACAATTAACTGAGTACCCTCTTTGATGCTCACGGTACCGCCCGCGATCACAACATAATCGCTGGATGTGCTAATCACACCATTGTCATTCCTTTGAACGATACGGACATCAAACGTGCTGTCCGTCTCGAATGTCAAATTGCCCTGAATGGTCAAGGGAGTTATTGCCTCTTCGTTGTCTGGCGACCTCTTACCGGGCTTGAGTGTTGCACCAGATTCTATAACAACGGACTTACCATTGCCCATGCCGATAATTGATGTGCCGGAAAGCGTACCGGCATGTATCTCGACACCATTCTCAAAATAGTTGGAGTCATTGAGAAATGTGAGGGTTCCCGTGCCGTATTTTTGTAACTTGCCGTCATTCTTGAGCGATGGTTCTGGTCCTCCTGGAATATACCTGCCAAATGCAAAATTGCCGTTCACGTTAATCGAACCTTCTCCCGTAAAGGTTACATCGCCGTCTTTCGGTGTTCCTGTATTGCCGTCTATTCTTTCCACTCCCACCCACATATTGCTGGCAAGCACGGTATTCGGTACGTCAATGGTCATCGTCGTATCGGTGTCAAATGCCACTTCGTCGCCAGCAAGATAGACCTCCGAGTTATCAGGAGCGTCGCCTTGCAGACTCAAGAAGTTCTTATCGTAGTTGTCCCAAGTGCCGCTTCCGCCTGTCCAGTTCATCGTCAGCGAGTTGAGCGAAGGTACGACGTAAATGTCGCTGGCACGCCCACCGATATTGTCTTCATTGCCGAATTTGAATTCGATGTATCCCCTCGGCGAACCGCCCTGCGTGTTGTTAATGGTAACATCATTGAGACTCGCCGAAAGGGCAGTATCAAGACCACTGTCGACGTTGTAGGGAGTGGTACTGTCGAGTCTATCCCCCTGAATGACAAGGTAAGGTGTGTCGCCGCGCATTGCGCCGTGAAAGTTAATCACGCCGTTCATCGGATTGACTCCGCTGTTGACGGTGGTACTACCGTTGCCAATCAGTTTCAGCAGGTCTTGCTTCGACGTATCGTGGGCAACATCGCCGACGTGCACAATGTCGAAGTCCATTGTGAAGGGTGACGTGCTGTTGCCGAGTGTAATGGCGGTTCCTTGCAGCGTGAGCGTGCCGTATTTCTCCGCCGGAGTACCGGCTAAATTGTAGGTGCTGTCGGGATTGAGATTGCTGTTAATTGTGATACTATTACTTTCGATGGTACCATTTCCCGCTAATGTACCGGCAGACAACGTAAATGTTGCCGGTTTGTAATCGACACCCTGCACCACGTAGAGAGTACCGACTCCCGTCTTGGTAACGCCGCCTGCTCCGGTTAATGCTCCATTTAGCCAGAGGGTATGGTCTGCATTCTCTACATTAAGCGTTGCGGTGAAATTGCTCCCGACTTCAATGGGTGCTTGCAAAGCGATGTCCTCATTGATTGTCAGAGCGCCTATTCCCACCGTTTCCCCTCCAACGAAAGTGATTTTTTTGCCGCTGCCGACTTGGAGTTGGCTTGCGCTATCAATAGCAATCGTTCCGGCATGGATGTCCACGCCTTCCATGAAGAAGTTGCCGCCTGCGTTGGTAAAAGTCAATGTGCCGGTGCCGTATTTTTCGAGTTTGCCGGTCGCGTCAAGGAAATTGGGATCTTCGGAACCGCATTCGATGTACTTGCCGAAAGCGGAGTCTTTGTTTGCGGTGATACCGCCGGTGCCGTTAATGGTGGTATTACTAAAGGACGCTTCGGTGCCGACAACGAGACCGCTGACAATGATGTTGCCGTCAGACATCGTCGGCGTGATATCAATAGAACGATGGATCGTCCCGTCAATATGTACCTTATCGCCGGGCATAAACCTCGTTTCTTTCTGTCCATCTGTACCTTGCCGCGAATTGAAGTTTTCTGTATTCCAGTTAGTATCAGTGGTTCCCGTCCAGTCCATCGTGAGCGAATCGAGTGCGTGGGTGAGCCAAATGCTCGTGTTTGCATTAGATATACCATTCCCATGAGGACTATTTTGGTCACCGAGTTTGAGTTCATAACGTCCCCGCACCGTCTCGTTGCCGATAACGTAGCCATCCATCAAGACTTGGAATAGAGTGTTTAGTTGATTGTCATCGCCAATATCCGCACCTGCATCATTCTTAAAGCCCTTGTCCGAATGGATGAGGAGATAATCCCCCTGTACAAACGGACTGCCGTCAAGGGTCGTAACGGCAATGATGTTTTTCCTGAATTCGTTCTCATTGCTAACTGCCAATGTTACATCATTGCTTTTAATGTGGAGCAATGTGTTTGCGGTTGGTGTGTTTGCCGTATTTGGAGTGTTCGCCGTGTAGAACATCGCGAAATCCGTGAGTTTGACCGTCTCGGCTTCCAGCGTCATTGTGTCCACGGTTCGGCTGCCGTCGAACATGTTCCAGTTGTCGGGAGAGAAGTTCACAAATTGAAAATCCAACTTTTTTGCCTGAATGACAGCACCTCCCAACAGCAGGGTGTAACGGTCCTTATCCCCCAACATCTTAAAGGTTGTCTCATTCACAAACGTGATGGGCTTATCATTCTTATGACGGGAAAGGATAAAATCCACATGCTCGAAATTGCTACTTCCCATCTTGAATGTATCGGCACCGTTTTCATTCGAGAGAATGAGCATGGCAAAGGCGGGAGTCGGGGGAGTGTGCGCCGATACCGTCAGGGTGCCCTTCCCCTCGATTCCGCTCATGAATTCGACGATTCCCCCGGCATTGATAGTTAATTCAAAGTTCCCGCCTTCTTCGACGTACAAATCGTTCAATCTTCCGCCCGTCCGGTTGTTTGCAAGCAGAAGGTAGTGCGCTGTAACGGACATTTCTGTACCTTTTGTTACGTAAAACGCCCCGCCGCGCTCGCTGATGTTCACGTTTTCGATTCTCACCGGCATGGTGCCTATGGGGATACCGCCGGTATTCAGAATGTACGTTGTCAAATCGACCGCATTATTTTTTCCCGCCCCTTCTGCCGTTCGAAAGGAATTGATCATTCTGAAATCATCCATCAGGTCGAACAGCGTCCGTGGTTTTTCCCAGTTGGCGGGAACATTCGGTATGAGATTGTTGCCCAGATTGATTTTTTTTGTGTTGCTTGTGCCGTCAATTTCGTCCGTTCCCGTAAAGACAATGTAATTATTGAGCGTATTGATTGTTGCCGTTTGGATTTCGAGCGTTCCTTGTTCGATGTTCAACGCACCGCCGATGTCGATGCTGCCGGCATGGCTGATGGTCAGTTTGTCTTCTCCCGTTTTCGTGAGACTGCCCGTCCCCGTGACGGCACCGCCGAAGACAATGTTGTTCGCATTGGTGTTCAGTGTTACCCCCGCGACACTAGACCCCGTTGCCGTCGTGATGAGTCGGGCAATGTTGGCGTTCGCCCCGGTAGAATTGCCGTAACCAAAATTGACCGTTTGGAAATTTTGTACCGTGCCGACGGTGGTCAGGTGATCTTTATTTAGAGTGTTCCCGGTAAAAGCATCCACACCGGCGGCAGTGGCAAAACCGCCGAAAATGTTGGAATCATACAGGTTTAACGATGTTGGTGTTGTAGTGTCGCCAATCGTAACGGTATTTTCAACGGCCTTACCTCGTGTACTTGCTCCGCCGTAAATCGTTGCCCTGATGTCTCCGCCGTAAATGAAGACTGTATTTTCCGTAACATCTGCACTTCCATTGAAGTTATGTCCGCCGTAGATTACACTGCCGGTGCCGAAAGAACCGATAGTTCCGCCGTTGATGGTAACGGTGTTGTTCTGAATGGTAGAATTTCCTTGTCCTCTTCCGCCGTAGATGGCAGCGCGGCGGATGTTGGTGTCAGCATTGATGATGACCTCGTTACTGAGAATGCGGTTTTGATTGAGCGCACTGTATGCTCCGGCAATGATGGCATCGAGTTTCCAGACGTAACTGCCGCCGATGGTAACAACATTGTTGCTAATCTCGCTGTTGAGACCTCCTCCCTGCGTGTAGGCACCGTAGACGTTTCCTCGGAGTATTACGCCCGAAGTGCTGGCGCCTGCACCTGTGGTGACTTTGTTTTCTGTTGCGTTGCCGTTGCCACCGTTGATCCATCCGCCGAAGACGATGCCGTAGATGGTACTGTTGCCGGTTATGCTGATAGTATTGTTATTAACGCTTCCGAAGTCCGTCCATCCGCCGGTGACGTTGCCGTTGGTGCCTGTTGAACTGCCGATGGTGCCACCGGTGATGTTGACGGTGTTTTCTTCGGCTATTAACCAGCCGGGTCCGTGGTCTCTGGCGTGATCTCTGGGTGCAATACCTCCAAAAACATGTCCGGCAACGTTATCACTAACAGAAAAATTATTATTACTCGAAGAGGCTCTTGGAAAAATGGAATTCGGCACAGACGGCACATACTCATACGGAAACTCTTCAAATGGATTGCCGGGGGGAGGCGATTGCCCTTTCACACTGGCAGCGGACAGGAGGAGTACGAGGAACAGGATGGCGGGGGGGGGGATTTTCATGGTAGGTACGTGTCCGCGAAACGGCTGACGTGTGCCCTGCGGACGGAGTCCTCTCTTTCGGATTATCGGCATAAAACGGCAGGGACTTGAGGATTTATGTCAAAGAGTCCTTTTATGCCGTTCCTGTTTGTTTTAGCGATACGGTGGGGAAATGGCACAGAGCCCGTAACGTCAGTGAGGGAATCCACCGAACGATTCCCTGGCTTACGCCACGGGCTCTGTGAACGTTGAGTTCTGTGAACGTTGGGTTCTGTTTGTTTTATGTAAAATTTTTCCGCCGAGGCAGTATGTTTCTGTAACCCTTTGCGATTCCTTTGCGTCCCTTGCGGTTAAAAAAAGAATTAACCGCAACGTACGCAAAGGGTTGCGCAAAGGGCGCAAAGAACCGGAAAAACACCCACTAAACTTGGACACACACCCGCCCCAAAACACCTACTGAGTCTCCCCTTGACACCTTTCGGGAACTTGTTAGAATGGCGGCGAATCGGGGGCAGTTCTGTACTGCCGAACTCCCGAGAGCCCCTTTGCAGATGCCCCTTTACCGATGTTTTTGTAAAGAACAGGGCACAAGAGCAGGATTCTTTCTTGGATTCCTTTGCACGCTTGTTTCATACAACAGAGAGGTACTGCTCAAATTTTCGGTTTCTCGATAACGCTATCATAGAAAAACCGTCAATATCAGCAAGGATGAATTTCATTTCCTATGTCGAATTTCCTTATCGTCGTTTTTGATTTTCCCCACAGGGCGTTCAGAAACATTAACCCGTTTTTGATGTACCGGTTGCATGTGTGCCGACCAGGTCTTCTCCACCATCACCCGTCAGGTGTCTTACCCGATTTCTTTTAATAATGCAAAAAAAGAGTTACAATCCCAATCATCGTAATCGTAAATTTCGTTCCGGCGGCGGCGGCGGCGGTAAACCTCGCCCTGCCAATGATTCTTCCCTGCCCGGTGTCCCCCGGGAATCCGCCGGCAACCGGCACAACCACAAACCGCGTACTCAACGGCCTCCCGTACACATTGAGCCGGGCGATCCCGCCACCTATTACAAAGTAACCGGTGTCTTGGAACTGCATCCCGACGGTTACGGTTTCTTGCGCAATCCCGACAACGATTACACGCGGATCATCACCGACCCCTTTATGCCCGGAAGTCTCATCGAACGCTACGGATTACGCGAGGGAGTCTTGCTGACCGGTATGGTGCAGCCCGGCACGAAAACGCAGGGCCCCCGGCTTCGTGAAGTGCTGGACGTGGACGGCATTTCGCCCGACGACTACGCGAACGTCCCCACTTTTGATGAGCGGACACCGATCAACCCCGAAGAATGGCTGCGGGTGGAAACCGGACCGGAACCCCTGACCACGCGGGTTATGGACATCCTCACTCCGCTGGGCAAAGGACAAAGAGCGTTGATCGTCGCACCGCCGCGAAGCGGTAAGACGATTCTCCTGCACCATATCAGTCAGGCGGTCGTGAAAAATCATCCCGATGTTAAGGTCATTATTCTGCTGATTGACGAGCGTCCTGAGGAGGTTACCGACTTCCGCCGGGCAGTCAATGCTGAAGTGGTCGCCAGCAGTCTCGACAGGGAAATCGAGTCGCATGTTCGGCTTTCCCAGTTGGTCATCGAGCGTTGCCGCCGCCTTGCCGAAATGGGGAAAGATGTGTTCCTGCTGATGGATTCGATCACCCGATTGGCGCGAGCGTTCAATAAGCACATCGGCAATTCGGGCAAAACGATGACAGGCGGCGTGGACATTAAGGCGATGGATGTTCCGAAGAAACTTTTTGCGACGGCTCGTGCGTTTGAGGGAGGCGGTTCGCTTACGATTGTCGGTACTGCACTCATCGAGACCGGCAGCCGAATGGATGAATTGATTTTCCAAGAATTCAAGGGGACGGGCAACATGGAGTTGGTGTTGGATCGTCGGTTGGCGGAAATGCGGATATGGCCTGCGATTGACATTGGACTTTCCGGCACCCGCCGCGAGGAGAAGTTGTTCCCGGAGGAGATTTTGCGTGGAGCGACGATGATTCGCCGAACGCTTTCTTCCCGAAATCCGGTGGATGCGATGGAGACGCTTACGACGAAACTGTCCAAGTTTAATTCAAACGCCGAATTTTTCTACCAGTTTCTCAAAGGAGCCAAGTCGCAGATTGATTGATGTCTTTACGGTGAATCCCTTGACTCTACCTGCGTTCCGGGTTAGTGACTTATACGGTAAAATGCCAATGGTTCTACTTTTTTCTTCCTGTTCTTTGTGCACTTTATGGTTATAAAAGAATAACCACAAAGTATACAAGGGACACCAAGGGGTACGGAGGAAACATGTCCACTTATTGGCGTGTCGCTGTATAGATTGTGACGAGTGCGGTAAGGAAAATGTACAACTCCGCCTATCTTCCAAGTGAAACACCGCCGGTTGTGCCGGATTATTTGATTGGGAGTGTCCGCACGGCTTTTGGGCGTGTCAAAATTTGGTGGGTGTTTTTCCAGTTCTTTGCGTTCTTTGCACATCCTTTGCGGTTAAATCTTCTTTTTTAACCGCAAAGGGCGCAAAGGGTTGCGCAAAGGACGCAAAGAAGATAATGTAATAACAAAAAAACGCATACCCACTAAACTTGGACACGCCCACGGCTTTTTTGTCCGTTTTTTGCGGTTGACTTTTTGTCCTTTATGATTTATAATCCCCGTGCGGTTCTTGTTGTCCTTTTTCATCCCCCTGCGATTGACATGCCGAGATTGGATGTGTGTGTGTGTTCTGTCTTTTTGTTCTTTGTGTGTCTGACCGCACCGAGGGCGGTTGCCGTTCCAAGTGCAAATCAGGATATTTGGCGGGTTGATCTGCGTCCCGTAACTCAACTGACTGCCAATGAACAAAATTTCATGAGACTGAAATACTACCGTTGGGCCAATAACCGTTGGCACCCCTCCGATGCGGAGACGTTTTTCGGTACTCAACAGGCAGATATTCCGCTCATTCTCTTCGCACTGGGCTACTCCCTCACCACACAGGCCACCACGGAAGTAGGACATGCGATTGTGCGGCATTTTGATCCGAGTAAGCCTTGCCGTATCGTCTATTGGGATTGGTATTCGGATATGGAAACGATCAAAATTCGCCGTGATCTTCGGGAAAAAATTCCCGTGGCGGATACCGCTGCCGACTATTTGGGATATTTTCTCCAAAAATTGAAGCCGCAGAGCAAGGCGTGTCTCTTTGGTTTCAGTTTCGGTTGCCGGATTATCAACCAAGCGGCGGAAGTGTTGCGTAGAAGCGGTCAGCGTCCTGAGGGGTTGCGGTTGCACCTTGTCATTGCGGGGTCGGCCACGGATCAAGACTGGTTTTCCGCAGGGCAACTGCACGGTAATGTCCCGGAAATTACCGACAAAATTTTGATCACGCACAATCCAGACGATCTGTCCCTGAAATTTTATCCCTTTCTTTATCCCCGCCGAAACAGGACGGCAACCGCATTGGGGGTACATGGGGTACCGATATGGAGTGTCGTGCCGGAATTTCGGGATCGGTTTGAGAATGTCAACGTGGGACGCTATGTCGGCAGAAAGCATGAAACATTGGGGCATGTCGGAAGTGCCGCCTTTCAAAGACGGATCAATACATACTTTTTCTTCGAATAACGCCGTTCAGGGATTAGAGGGTATAGCCGTTGTGCCCCTGAAAAACGGGTAGTATTCAAAATTTGTTGAATTGCCTCCTGCAATCCTACAAAAGCAGGCGTTTTCATGCACTGCGTCCACAAGTTTGTAACACGACAAAATATCCGAGTAGATACTGGGTGTGTCCAAGTTTAGTGAGACTTTTTCCTCTTCTTTGCGCCCTTTGCGGTTAAATCTTTTGGGGCTGGCATAGATAAATTCCTTCCGTTCACGGGGTGGTTGGTAACTTGGGTAATTTTTTTGGCGAGAAACGGGCGGAAACGGTATCATTCTTGCGTTTTACAGCCGCCGCGACCAGCGGCAGATTCAAGGATGAATCCTATGACCATCCCAAACAAGTGTACCCAGT
>Ga0099364_10011891_pt1 | contig 11804 bp, 10 predicted proteins | sample TergutTh196P3_FD_73070 | JGI IMG/M metagenome (GOLD analysis project Ga0099364, IMG submission 73070) | Microcerotermes parvus P3 segment gut microbial communities from Pointe-Noire, Republic of the Congo - Th196 P3 | ecosystem: Host-associated > Arthropoda: Insects > Digestive system > Gut ...
ATAGAAAACGGAAAACGCTTTCCAACCCATACAATGCTGGAAAAGATTGCTTTAGCTCTTCAAAAAAGTGCTTATGAATTATTTTCTGTTGTCCATTATGAAAAAAAGATAAAAAAGGATTGGCAAATACAAATTTTAACTGATATTGAAAATCTTATTCATTCAAGAATGTCCAAGATAAAAAATGAATAAATTCAGGTTATACTCCTAGCTATTCTGCAAAAAGCTCTGCAATCTCCTTCTTATACATATCCGTTATAACATGGCGCTTATAGTCCTGCTTGCCGGAAAGTTCCACTCCTGGTTCAAAGGGTTTTGGCACAACAACAGAGCGGTAGATCATCTCGAATCCGCGGAAGCCGGTCTTTCTGTTTACCTGCATTACAATTTCTGACTGGATAAGTTCCCGGATTTCGGGAAGCTTTACTAGGTTTTCAAAATCCATATAGGGAAGCTTGTTTTCCTTTGCATAGCTTTCCACGCGTTCAACATTTGGTACAACCAAGGCTGCAAGAAACTTTTGATCCTGGCCAAGCACTATTGCATGATCGATATACTCTGAATCGCGAATCTTGTCTTCGATGGGAGCTGGTTCCAGGTTTTCACCGCCAAGAAGAACTATGGTATCCTTTGCACGCCCGGTAATCTTAAATTCCCCTTTCCATGTTCTAAGTCCAATATCGCCGGTATCAAGCCAGCCTTCGCTGTCCACAACTTTTTTTGTTTCTTCGGGTTTTTTATAATACCCCTTCATAATCTGGGGTCCGCGGGCGCAGACCAGCCCTTTATGCCCCGGAGGCAGTATTTTACCGGTTTCGGGATCGCGGATAGTCATCTCCATATTTGTCCAGGCAGGCCCAATTGTTTCCCGGATCGGCTTCCATCTATGCCGTACTGCCAATACCGGGGCGGCTTCTGTAATACCGTATCCTTCCAGGACTACAATTCCTGCTGCAGCAAAAAATTTGTCTACAGCTTCGGGCAGTGCAGCACCGCCAGAAATACCAGCCCTAAGACGGCCTCCTAATTTGGCCTGTATCTTGCCGAACACCAAAACATTTCCAAGTACACGAAGGGGGCTTAACAGTAAAAACGGAATAAGCGAAACTAACATATCCAAAGGTACAAAACGCCGTTTAAAATGCGGCATCCTGCCCAAAAGCATATCTTTAAAAAGCTGATGCACAGTGCCTACAGCTACAAAAAAATTAAACAGGGCTTTTTTTACCTTGCTTCCCGAAGAAACATTGCGGTAAATACCGGCGCGTACTGCTTCCCATAGACGGGGAACAGCGGGAATCCAGTGGGGTTTTATTGCAGCGCAGTCTTCCAGCATTATTTTTCCAATAGGCTTGGAATAAGCAACTGCCCCGGCTCTGTGAAATGCTACATAATTTATAGTACGTTCAAATGAATGCCAAACTGGTAATACAGCAAGATATACATCACCATATTTATTATCAACCATTTTATTGGCATTGGCAGATTGATTGAGGATATTCCCATGGGAAAGCATAACCCCTTTGGGCTCTCCGGTTGTTCCGGAAGTAAAGATTATTGTGGCAATATCGTCAATTTTGCCCTTTTCGATCTCTTCTTCTATGGATGTATCACTTCCCTGTGCACTAAGGGCCTTCCCCTTTTCCATTATGTCCCGGTAGCCATGTACAATAATACCGCTTAAGTCCGCCTGATACTGTGTTTTGTCAAAATCATTATCAAAGATGATAAATAGTTTTATCTGTTGTATCGTCCAGGAAAGCTGTACCTGGCCTTTTTGGGACAGTATTTTTGCCATTTGGGCCTCATTTTCCAATACAACAGCACAGCAGTCGCCAAAAGACAGGATATAACCAAGTTCCCCAGCCATTGAATCACAGCCCCGAGGTACATCTACTGCCCCCAGACAGTGCAGGGCAAATGAGGTAATATGCCATTCTTTACGGTTATCCGATATAAAACCGACATGATCGCCCCGTTTTATCCCGATTTCGCGCAATCCGGCGGCAAAAGCCAATACTTCGCGGTACATTTCGGCATATGTGGTGGGTTTGAAGTCCCCTCCTCCATTTCTGCTGTATTGGGCAACAAATTCCGGGTATTCTTTGATATTTTTTTGTAATATTCTGGGTAAAGTTGTTATTTCCATGGTATTCAGTATGACATAATTTAAAATAATGTCAAGCATTTGTAAACATTTTTTGTAAAAATATAGTCATATATCATGTACCCCGCTAATTTTGTATGCTATACTACCAATCGGAGGAGCCCTATGCTTAACGATTTACTAAGCAGCCATAAAAATGCATTTAAAGATTATACAGAGCTTCGCGCTCAGCAAAATACAACAAAACAAGTGGTATTTCTTGCAGGCAATATGATCGGTAATAGTCAAAGTACAAGAGGGGGCATTTCCGCTCGTGTATACAAGGGCGGAACCTGGGGATTTGCCTCCGGCGCAGAATATTCCCGCAAAAGCATACAAAATGTACTTACTGCAGCAACAAATAATGCAGCGTTTATGGACAAGAATGTCAAGAAAGATCTGCCCCCCTTGCCGCACGCACAATCGGGTATGTTTGAACTTAAAACAGCACCTCCAGCAGAAGTTCCGCAAAGCACAATAATTGATTATGCAAAAGCCATTGACAGCATGATAGCAAATACCTACAAGAATCTGTCCAGCCGCACTGTTAATATACATTGTCTGGATATTGAAAAACTCCTTGTAGTAAGCGATGGCGCAGACAGCCATTTTTATCAGCCGCGCAGCTTAATCTATGTATTTATGACTGCCGAAACCAGCGATGGCATTCCTGTAGAACTATTGCACCGATTCGGCGGCTTTGGGAGTTTTGAACAATTGTTTACCGATCCTGCATTACTTTCTAAAGACCTTGATGAATTGTATAAGTCCCTTATGCACAAACGCGAAGGAATATTTTCCAATGCAGGACTGTGCAAATGTATATTACACCCGGAGCTTGCCGGTATACTTGCCCACGAGGCTGTAGGGCATACAGTAGAAGCAGATCTTGTCCTTGGCGGTTCGGTTGCCGGATATAATGTGGACAAAAAAGTAGCCAGCGAACTAATCACCATGGTAGACTTTGCCCATACAGCTCTGGGAAAGCCCTGCCCCCTGCCGGTGTATGTAGACGACGAAGGTACTATTGCCGAAGATGTTAAACTTATTGAACATGGTATCCTTAAAGGTTTTATGCATTCCAAGGAGAGTGCCAGGCATTTTAATGTAAAACCTCAGGGTAATGCCAGGGCTTTTACCTTTTCCGATGAACCATTAATTCGCATGCGCAACACAGCAATCCTGCCCGGAACCAGTAAACTCGAAGACATGATTGCAAAAATAGATGACGGCTACTATCTTGTTAAGACAGGTAATGGTCAGGCCGATACTACAGGGGAATTTATGTTTTCCATTGAATTGGGATACGAAATTAAAAACGGCAAGCTGGGCCGTCCTATCCGCGAAACAACGATTTCCGGCGTTGCATTCGAAATGCTTAAAACAGTAGATATGGTTTCCGATGATATGTACTGGGATTGCAGCGGTTTCTGCGGAAAAAAACAAGCAATGACAGTAGGCATGGGCGGTCCCGCCATTAGCTGCGAATTGAATATAGGAGGCAGATAATATGAATCACAATGATATTGCCTTTTATGCAATGGAATCGTTGTTAAAGGCAGGCGCCGATAAAGCCTCTTGCAGAACAAGCTCTAACCGCAAAGACGAATTTAATATTGAAGCCAACAAGTTTACCCTTATGCGTACCCTGTTTAATGACGAGCTTAGTTTAAAAGTAATCAAAGACAAGCGCAAGGGTGTAATGCTTATTAACAAACTGGACAAGGATTCTGTAGATAAAGCAGTAATAGACTGCATCATGCTTGCCGAGTCGGCAGTGCCCGACGAAGCCGAAGACATTGCCGAAAAGGCAGAAAATAAAAATTTTGATCAAAGCCTGGGCGGGGCAAGCATGGATAAGCTGTTTGTGCAAACAAAGGATTTTCTGGAACAGCTAAAGGATCAATATCCCAAAATTGTTTTGGAAGGCATGAGCGCAGACTTTAACAGTGCAAAGATAAGATATATAAATTCCAATGGCGTGGATTTTAATTCAGACAAAGAATACTATCAGATTGGAACGATGTTTTCTGCCAAGGATGGAGAAAAATCCTCGTCGTTTAACAGTTTTGAAGCGGTGCTTGCAACATTGGATAAACCGTTTATTGAACTTGATATGCACCGTACTCTGCTTGCCGAATCCGAAAAATCTCTGGAAACAATAATGGCAGACGGAAAGTTTAATGGCAAGATTATTGTAACACCTGCCTGCGCCGATATGATATGGCATACACTTTTTGGCTGTTTTCTTTCTGATTGGTCACTGATCGAAGGAACAAGCCGCTGGAAAGATGCGCTGAATACCAAAGTTGCCGATACCAAGCTGACTCTGCGTGCAGTTCCGCTTCATCCAAGCGTTGTCGCCGGTGAACGTTTTACACCGGACGGTTTTGAAAGCCAGGATCAGGATATTATCTGCGATGGAATGCTTAAATCCTTTTGCCTTTCGCTGTATGGTTCCCGCAAAACAGGAAAACCTCGCTCTCTTAATTCTTTTAGCAATATTGAAGTGGCTCCGGGAGATACGCCGTTGGAAGAAATGATCAAAGGCATAGACAGGGGATTACTACTAAACCGTTTTTCAGGCGCTGCTCCTGGCCCCAGCGGAGACATGTCCGGAGTAGCAAAAAACAGTTTCCTAATCGAAAACGGTGCAATAAGCAGTGCATTAAAGGAAACTATGGTATCATTTAGTATTGCAGATATCTTAAATAATATTATTGCAATATCCAGCGAACGCTGCACTAATGGCATTAATGTACTGCCATGGTGCTGTTTTGACGGCGTAACCATATCCGGAGCAGTATAATGGCTGAAATTAAAAATCAGGATAAACTCCTGGAGGAAGCCCTTTTAAACGCACAGAGAGCCAACAATGCAAAAAGCGATTTTCTGGCAAAAATGAGCCACGAAATGCGCACCCCTCTTAATGCAATTATAGGCATGTCCAGCATGAGTCTGGAAGCCGGCAGATTAAGCCCCGAAGATCATAAAAACATCGAAGCAATTTACAATGCCGGCGAGACCCTCCTTTCTACAGTAAATGATATTCTGGATATTTCAAAGATTGAAGCCGGCAAGCTGGAGCTTGTACCTGTAGAATATGATCTTCCAAGCCTTGTAAACGATACTGTTACACAGAATAATATGCGAATAGGGAAAAAACCAATTAAGCTTATTTTGGACATCGATAAAGATATGTTCACGAATCTTTATGGAGATGAACTGCGGATAAAACAAATAGTAAATAATTTATTGTCTAATGCAATAAAATATACCAAAGAGGGATCAGTTAAATTCTCCATGAATTGCTCATTTGACAATACAGAGGCTGCCAAACAGCCAGGCGATATTATCTGGCTTACCATAATAATTTCGGACACCGGCATGGGAATTAGGCCAGAGGATATCGATAAATTATTTTCTGGTTATACTCAGCTGGATTTGGAAGCAAACAGAAAAACAGAAGGAACCGGGCTGGGGCTTTCCTTAACCAAAAATCTTTGCGAGATGATGAATGGTACAATTACAGTAAAGAGTGAATACGGTAAAGGCAGTATTTTTACTGTAAAGGTTCAGCAAAAGTTTGTAAAGGATACGCGTTTTGGCGCAGAATTATTAAAAAGCTTAAGCAGCTTCCAGTTTTCTGACGGCAAATATGAAAAGAACACAGGCTTTAAACGCGTCAGTGTTCCCTATGCCCGAGTGCTTGTTGTAGACGACAATCAGACAAACCTGGATATAGCCAAGGGACTAATGAAGCCTTATGGAATGATAATTGATTGTGTAGACAGCGGGCAAAAAGCCATAGATATTATTCGCAGCGAAACTGTTAAATACAATACCATTTTTATGGATCATATGATGCCCGTCATGGATGGAATAGAAGCAGTAAGAATTATTCGCGAATGGGAAGATGAAAAAGAGCATCGAGAAAAAGGTGTGGAGTTTGCAGGGCAAACTCCCAAACAATTGGGAGCCGAAAGGATCCCAATTGTGGCATTAACAGCCAATGCTCTTGCCGGCAATGAAGAAATGTTTATAAGTAAAGGCTTTCAGGCTTTTCTGTCAAAACCTATTAACATTTCCCGTCTTGATGAGATAATCCAAAACTGGGTTCGCAATATTGAACAGGAAAAGATATTAACAGATCAGGGGCTTTTAGTGGATGGGCAGCTTCTGCCAAATCTGCAGGAAGAACAAGACAGGCGGATTATTATAGACAGGCGAGGCAAGGTTGATAGAAGAATAATTAAAAAGAAGTTTGCCGGGATGGATATAAATCTGGGTATAGAAAAATTCAAGGGTAACGAAAAATTATTTTTTGATGTACTGCGTTCATATGTTACCAATACACGCCCTCAGCTTAAAATTCTGGAGAATGTTAGTGAAGAATCGTTAAAGAATTATGCAATAACAGTTCATGGCATAAAAGGATCAAGTTGGGGCATCTTTGCAAACATGGTAGGCGATGCAGCAGCAGAATTGGAAAATGCGGCAAATACAGGCAATTTAGAATATATTGCTGCCCATAATCCCGGCTTTCTTGACGCTGCCTGGAAACTTATTAACGACATTGATGAAATGTTAAAAGAAATTGATAAGGAAAACCCCAAGCCAAAAAAAGATAAGCTGGAAGATGCAATTCTTTTAAAGCTTCTTTCTGCATGTAAAATGTATAATATGGATGATGTAGACGCTGCAATGGCAGAAATAGAAATATATAATTATTCGTCCGACGAAAAACTTGCAGAGTGGCTTCGGGAAAATGTAGATATGATGAACTTTAGAGAAATTGTAATAAAGCTGGAAAAACTACAGCTTACAGTTTAAACCTTTCTGACAGTTCCTTTAAATGGCTGCCAATAAATAGTGCACCGTATGCAGAAATTCCAAGACCGGTAATTATACCCAAAGGCAGCAAGAATGAAAGACCCTGATCTGTTGCAACACGGTTAAAATCCTGTCCCAGGAACACTGTAGCAAATGAAAGAAGCATAATAATTCCGGCAATTATCCAGCCCCTTGTGGAAAAACCGCCGGATTCAAAAACGGTATGTTCAACTTCATTTTCTATCGAATCGTTTAATGCTTCTTTATATACCATGCCCATTATCGAATCGCTAAAGTCGGGAGAAGGAGGAAAAAAAGCAGCATGCAGAAACATTTTAGACTCTTCAAGACTTTTAAAACTTGCTGCACATTTTCCGCAAAATATAATGTGAATTGCCAAAGACAGGCGTTTTCTCAAGGAAAGGAAATCCTCTAATTGATATATTGCATCAAGTGCATTATTACATTTCATATTCTTGCTCCTTTTCCAGCTTTTCTCTAAGCAGTTTTTTAGCTCTAAATACATGAGATTTTATGGTGTTTTCCGGTATGCCGGTGATCACTTCAATCTCCTTAATGGAACAATCGTAAAAAAAATACAGGTCTATGCAGATCCGGTATTTTTCCGGCAATGCATCTACTGCCATACGAATAATATGTGCAGATGCATGCTGCAGCATTTGTTGTTCCGGGCCATCCTCTGTTATTGGTTCCTCCGAAAGGCTGTTGTATTCCTTACGGCGCTTAATACTATTTACTGCTGTATTATACGCTATACGGTACAGCCAGGTAGAGAACCGCGAACGCCCCTTAAACGAAGCAAGCCCCCGGAAAGAACGTAAAAATACATCCTGGGTAAAATCCGCTGCATCTTCCCTGTTATGGAAGAAACTTAACCCCATGGCATGTACTTTTTGCTGGTACCGTTTTATCAACAGACGGAATAATTCCTTGTTACCAGAAAGAATCTGTTCCACCAACAGGGTTTCTTCTTCTAAAGACACAACAGAAGCGCCATGCTTCTTCTCAATCATAAACCGCGGTCACCGCGTTTTATGATATAATACATAAGGAATCCAATTCCCATTGCCAGAGGAATAATACCCCCCAAAAGACCATAGCCGGCATTCCTCATTATTGCCAAAAAAACCGTCAAACTTACTCCTACGCTTGTAAGGAGCAATCCGGTAAGCAGGCTAAAAGACAGAATGTCAAAATTGGGTTTTAAGTACTGCCCAGCTTTAATTAAAAGAACCTTGCGCCGGTGATTCCACAGCAAATAAAAGAACACTACCACAGAACCCATAAAAATGCCCACTATAGGGATAACTGCAATAATAACTTGGGCAGCACTGGACCTGATCATAAAACCAATTCCTCCTGGACAATGATGCTAAATTATATATTAATTATTATCTAAATACCCCCTTTATACCATATTTTGCATAGATTTTGACACAATACAGAAAGAAAAGTTGCGGTACCGTCCAGCAGAGCTGTACCGTCCAGCAAAGCTGTACTTGGCTGCTATTACTATTATTGAATATCTAACATGGAAGCGGCAATAATACGGTTTTTCCCGGCCAAATCACAAAAAAACTGAGCTTTATTAAATCCTCTCTTCTGCATTAATTCTGCAATTGCTTCCATCTGGGAAGGGTCTGCTTCCAGTACAAGAGCACCCCCTTTTTCCAAATACAATGGAGCATCGTTAATTATCCTTCGAATTATTTCCAAGCCGTCACTGCCGCCATCAAGGGCAATTTGTGGTTCATTTTGCACTTCCAAAGGAAGTTCGGCAATATCTTTTGTTGGTATATATGGCGCATTAGCACAGATAAGCAAAAAACGCATATTATTGGGGATACCAGAACTTTTATGGTTATAAAACACTTCAAATAAATCACTGCGAAAAAACTGTACAGCACAATCCAGATTATCAGCATTTTGACGGGCACATTGAAGGGCTTCTTCAGAAATATCTGATGCATACACTTCCAAATTAGGAAATTCATGCTTAAGGGCTATGGCCACAACACCGCTGCCGGTACAAAGATCCAGGATGGGAAGTTTTAAATTAGGTTTAAGGCGGAGTATTGCAATGACAGCTTCAACCAGAGTTTCTGTATCCGGTCTGGGAACCAGTACTGCCGGCCCTACACAAAATTCCAACCCCCAAAATTCTTTTTTCCCCAGGATATAAGCTGTACATTCTCCCTTTTGCCGCCTTTCCAGAAGTTCAAAATAACAATTGCATTGCTCATTGTCCAATTGATATTCCGGGCAGCTATATATTTGTTCTTTTGATAAACCTGATGCTTTTGCCAGAAGCAATGCAGCATCTATTGCCGGAGATTCCACACCAAGGAATCGTTTTCCCTGCTCCAGCAAGTCCTTAATGGTTTCCATAAATCTTATACCTAACAGCAATACATCATTTAATAAAAATTCTATAGCCTATTTCAAAAAAATAAGAATTATAAATACCATAGTAACTATCCATAAAATTTAAATAATTAAATATTGCTATTGAATTTCTATGCTGCATACCTGCACCTATGGTAAGATAATGTTCTTTATATATTGGAATATCAAAATTTGATCGCACACTTATTATATAAGGAAAATGATTTAAAAATAATAAGTAAGAACCGCCAATTCCAAGATCAAAACTAATACTAAAATATTTCTTAAAAGGATAAATAGTGCCTCCCCACAAAAAGTAAAGGTCAAAAATATTGGCATCCAGCGAAAATGTTGTTGACAGTGCAAAATTTGAACTATAATAATCGCTGCTTCCAACAGAAGCTGTTATTTTAAAATTAATTATAGATAATTCATTATCAAATGTTCTTCCATAATCGAAAGCAAAATCGTAGCTAAATCCTTTTTGTTCATAATCCAGAGGGAGAAAAGGAAGCGAAAAAGCATAAACGAAATAACTGGAAAAAAATACAAAAATACAAAATAGAACACTTGTTCTTCGCATGGAGCAATTATATGCAAATAAGCAGATTTTGTAAATGCCGGGTTTTATCAGTTGATAATTAGTGATAATATAATAGTGGGGGAAACAGATGAAAGAAACAATAATGTACGCAAAGTACAATCAGGAATGCAACAAAATTATTTATGAGCTGCTGGATAAAATGAGCAATGACGATAGGGAGAAGGATAGGGGAAGTTTTTGTGGCAGTCTTTCGGAGCTGTTCCGGCATAATGTTGGAACAACCATTTATTTTCTGGAACTATATAAAACTGCATTAGCCGGCAATGCCGCTGCAATAAAGGCAATTTCTGTCCTTGAAAAGCTCCCGAAATTAAGTGATGGTACTTTACAGGAGACACAGTGGAAAGAGCTAAAATCCATGACAGCCGCAGTTGATGCAGCGTATGTAGAAATGGCCAAAGCCCTAAACGAGTCCGACATGAATCTTCCGGTAAAAATAGACTGGTTTGGAGGGAGCCCTGATACTGTACCATTGTCATTTTTATTAAGCCAGCTTCTGGTACATAATACTCATCATCGGGGACAAATTTCGCAGATACTGGATTCCTTAAAAATCGAACACGATTATTCGGGAATTGATCTTTCGTTTCTGTAATTTACCGCATTAAAAATAAAGAAAAGTTGCTAAAAATTTATTTTTTTCTTGACAATATATAAAAAAGTGTCTATATTGGTTTTATGTTACACTGGAATGAATATATAGCCAATTGGCCGGATTTAGAGTATCCGAATTTCGTTGCCTTTTTAAAAAGCATGGAAGAAAAATGGGGAGAAAAAACCGCCATTTATTTCCGTACCACCAAACAGACAGACTTTACCCGAATATCATACATCGAATTTGCTGCTGAATGCCGCCGTATTGCAAGGGGCTTACTTAAAGCTGGTTTGCAAAAAGGAGACCGGGTTGCGCTGTGGGCGGAAAACCGTCCGGACTGGATGGCGGTCTGGCTTGGCACAGTTATTGCAGGCTGCTCCATTATTCCTATAGACTATCTGGTAAACGAAAAAGAATGTCAAAACATTATTGACATAACCAAACCAAAAGCATTCTTCTACTCAAAACGAAAAGAAGAATTTGTCCGCTCTCAGGATCTGAGCAATGAATTAAAAATTTGCATAGATGATGAAGAATCAAATGCTTATCAGCAGTTTGGCAGGGATGCAGCGATGGATCTTCCCGCAATAGACAGTATAGATCAGCAGGATATAGCCTCCATTGTTTTTACCTCCGGTACAACCGGCTTTGCCAAAGGGGTAGAGCTGTCTCATAAGGCAATTATTTCTAATGTTAGCGCCGCCATACAATCTGTTCAGCCATTTCCCAGCGATTTGTTTATCAATGTCCTTCCACTGCATCATACATACCCCACTACCTGTTCTTTTCTATCGCCGCTTATACACGGATCAGGCACCATCATAGTAGAAAAAATTGTCGGTAAAGTGGTAATCGCCGATATCAGGGATGCAAAAGGTACCTTGCTTATTGCCGTACCGCTGCTCTACGACAAGGTAATGGATGCCCTGGAAGCAGGATTTAACAAACTTTCTCCTGTGGCAAGGGGACTAATAAACACACTGCGAAGTATTTCACTTGCAAAGGCAAAGAAGAATAAGATCCGCTTTGGTCAGGTAATGCTTAAATTTGTAAGGAAAAAAGCAGGTCTGGACAGTATTCGTGTCATGGTTGCAGGAGGCGGTCCCTTAAGTCCAAAAACGGCTGATTTTTTTGAATCACTTGGATTTAACATTTTCCATGGTTATGGGATGAGCGAAAACGCCCCCCCCATTCCTTTTGGAACACTTGGTTTTAAAATT
>Ga0099364_10011892_pt1 | contig 11804 bp, 9 predicted proteins | sample TergutTh196P3_FD_73070 | JGI IMG/M metagenome (GOLD analysis project Ga0099364, IMG submission 73070) | Microcerotermes parvus P3 segment gut microbial communities from Pointe-Noire, Republic of the Congo - Th196 P3 | ecosystem: Host-associated > Arthropoda: Insects > Digestive system > Gut ...
TGGGATTGCCAAGACAGACGGCGCAGGAGTTGGCGGCGGGTATGGTCAGGGGCGCGGCGGAGATGGTTTTGACAGGTTTCGGGCATCCCGGGGAGATGAAGGATAAAGTTTGCTCGCCGGGGGGCGCTACCATTGCCGGCGTATATATGCTGGAGAAATCTGGCTTACGGGGCGCGGTGATCGAAGCGGTGAAAGCCGGCGTTGAGAAATGCAGGAGTATATAGGAATGGAGGACAAACCAATGCTGACGCCTTTAGATATCCACAACAAAGTTTTCGGGCGGGCATTCCGCGGATACCGGATGGATGAGGTGGACGCCTTTTTAGATGAAATAATCCGTGATCACGAGGCTTTTTATCGGGAAAATAACGAATTGAAAGATACCGTAGCCCGAATGACCGAGGAAGCGGCGAAAGGCCGCGAGATCAGCGCGACGTTGGAGAAAACCATGGTATTGGCGCAGAAAGTCTATGAAGAGGAGATTCTGCGGGCTAAAAAAGAAGCGGAGATCGTTCTCTGGGAAGCGGAGAAAAAGGGCGAGCGGATTATCCAGGACGCGCAGAAGGACGTCTTGGACGCGAGGCAGCGAATCGAGCGTCTGCGTTTGTATGAAAAACAGTTGTATTTAAAGCATAAAGGCTTTCTTGAGTTCCAGATGGAGCTTCTGGATGGCTATAAAGATAAAGAAGCGCTGCTGACGGAAGGGGATATGGAACGACTGATCAGCGGCGCCAAGGAACGGGACCTGCTCGGCGATACAGAGCAGGAGACCGAGGGGGGGATTTTACCGGATATCTTGTCCATCCAGGATAAAGATTATACAACAGAACAGGATAAGCCAAGCGAAAGGATGACGGAAGCAGCGGAGGATGACGACGCCGCGCCCGCGTCTGAGGAAGACAAGGGTCCGCAAGAGTTCCTGGGTTGGATAGAGGAAGCGGAAAACACAGCCGAAACAGGAGATGGAACTGGATCTGGATCTGGGTCTGGAACAGGAGAAGCGAGCGTTTATACTGTCACATCAGACGAAGACGAAGATATGGCCGGCATCGTCTTCTCCCCGGGTATGCGCGGGGAAGATGCGCTGACGGAGGAAACGGCGCCAATTGATGCGGGAGAACCTGCCGGACTGCGATCTGCCGCAGATGATGGCGGGGATAGCGAAGATAGCGAAGACGTCGAGGGTGCAGGGAGCGTAGAGGGCACAGGGAGTGTAGGAGGCACAGGGAGCGTAGAGGGCGCGGAAGCGCCGGCCGGCAGCGCGGAGGAGGAAGCGGCGTATCCGGCGGAGCAGGCGCCTGTTGATGCGGACGAAAATTCGCCCTTTGTCGTCACGGAACAGGTAAAGAGTATGGAGCAAGTTGTCTTGCTGGCGCAAAAGATGGAAGAAGCCTTGAAGGTGCTGGACTCGATCTATGGAACCGAGGATACGGACGATTGACATTTTGATTTGGGGAGAATGACACATGACACAGGAATCAGAAAAACAATTCAACGACACGCTGAATCTGCCCAAAACCGATTTCCCTATGCGCGGCGGTTTGCCGGAGAAGGAGCCGGCCCTGCTGAAACGGCAGGAAGAAGCCGACTTATACAACCTGGTCCAGAAATCCAGGGAAGGCCGTCCAAAGTATGTCCTGCATGACGGACCCCCCTATGCGAACGGGAATATCCATATGGGCCATGTGCTGAACAAAGTGCTCAAGGATATGATTGTGAAATACAAGACCATGGCCGGCTATAACGCGCCTTATGTGCCTGGCTGGGATACCCATGGCTTGCCGATCGAGCATCGCGCGATGCAGGCGCTGGGCTTGAAACGCCATGAAATCGATCCGCTGGTATTTCGTGAAAAATGCAAGGATTTTGCTTTGGGCTTCGTCGACACGCAGCGGGAGGAGTTTAAAAGGCTCGGCGTCCGGGGGGATTGGGAGAATCCCTATATCACGCTGAATCCGAATTTCGAGGAGGCGCAGATCAGGGTATTTGGCGAGATGGCGGCCAAAGGGTATATTTACAAAGGGCTGAAACCTGTGTATTGGTGTCCGGTATGCGAAACCTCCTTGGCGGAGGCGGAGATCGAGTACGAGGAGAAGAACTCCTCTTCTATATACGTGCAATTCCCGCTCACAGACGGAAAACAAGTTGTCGGGACAGAGCAGGTTTTCGTCGTGATCTGGACGACGACCCCCTGGACGATTCCGGCTAACCTGGCGATATGCGTCCATCCGGAATTGACTTACGTGGTGGCGGAGGTCGAGCGGGAAGAGGGAAAAAGAAAGGTTCTTGTCGCGGAAGCGCTTTTGGAAGGCTTTCTCAAGGACTGTGGACTATCCGTATGTCAGATATTAGAGAAAATCCCGGGAAAAGACCTGGAAGGCTTGGTGTGCCGGCACCCGTATATGGAACGGGATTCCGTCCTGATCCTGGGTGAGCATGTGACCACCGACGCCGGTACAGGCTGTGTCCATACTGCGCCGGGACATGGCGCGGAGGACTTTGAGGTTGGTAAGCGCTATGGTCTGGAAGTATTCTGTCCCGTCGACCATCGCGGCATATTCACTGACGAAGCGGGTCCGGTAGCCGGTATGTTTATCGAAGACGCGAACCCGGTTGTGCTGCAAATCCTGGAAGAAAAAGGAATGCTTCTGGCAAAAAGCACTCTACGCCATCAATACCCCCATTGCTGGCGATGCAAAAAACCGGTGATGTTCCGGGCGGCGGATCAGTGGTTTGTCTCCATTGACGGCTTCCGCAAAGACGCGCTGGACGCGATCGACCATCAAGTGGAATGGGTGCCTGCCTGGGGGCGGGACCGTATCCACAATATGATCGCGGATCGGGGGGATTGGTGCATATCCCGCCAGCGTTCCTGGGGCGTGCCGATTCCGATATTCTATTGTAGTGATTGCGGCGAAGCGGTGATCAACCGGGAAACCATCGACCGGGTGGCTGAGATTTTTGGCCGTGAAGGCTCCAATGCATGGTGGATCCGGGAAGCCGCCGATCTGCTGCCGGAGGGCTTTGTCTGTCCCCACTGCGGCGGGAGTCAGTTTATCAAAGAGAAAGACATCATGGACGTCTGGTTTGACTCCGGTTCCAGCCATATGGCCGTGTTGGACAAGCGCCCTGATCTGGGTTGGCCTTCGGATATGTATCTGGAGGGCAGCGACCAGCATAGGGGCTGGTTCAATTCCTCTCTATGCACAAGCGTAGCCCTCCACGGCAGCGCGCCATACAGGACGGTACTGACCCATGGCTTTTTGGTGGATGAGAACGGAAGGAAACAGTCCAAGTCTTTGGGTAACGTTGTAGATCCGGATAAAATCATCCGGCAGATGGGAGCGGATATCCTCCGCCTGTGGGTAGCTTCCGTCGATTATCGCAACGATATCGCCAATTCGGAAGGGATCATGAAGCAGGTCTCGGAGACTTACCGCAAAATACGCAATACGATGCGTTTTCTGCTGGGGAATGTCTATGATTATGATCCGGAGAAACACAGACAAGACTATAGGGATTTGGCGGAACTAGACCGTTGGGCCCTGGATCGTCTGGGCAGGCTGATCCTCCAGGTGACGGACGCCTTTGACGCTTTTGAGTTCCATACGGCGTATCACGCGCTGCATCGTTTCTGCACTGTGGAAATGAGCGCGTTTTATCTGGATATCCTGAAGGACCGGCTATACTGCGAGAAAGCCGATTCACCCCTGAGGAGAAGCGGCCAGCAGGTACTCCGGGAAGTCCTCCGTGCGCTGACGCTGATGCTGTCTCCGATTTTGTCCTTTACCGCGGAGGAACTATGGCAGTATTTGCCGGAATCGTCGGCGACGCCCTTTGTGCAGCTGGCGTATTGGCCTAAGCCGGAAGAAGGCTGGCTGGACGAAGCGCTGTACCGGCGCTGGGAAAAACTGATCGACGTGCGGGAACAGGTGACAAAGGCGCTGGAAGAAGCCAGGACGGCAAAGCAAATCGGACAATCGCTGGAGGCGAAAGTCGTCTTGAAAGCGGGTCCGGGCGAATACGAGTTACTGGCGGAGTACGAAAGCCAGTTGGCGAATCTGTTTATCGTATCGCAGGTTGCGCTTCTGCCGGCGGAAGGCGAAGGGCTTGCTGTAGAGGTAGTCCGTGCGGATGGCGGGAAGTGCCTGCGCTGCTGGAACTACCATGAAGAAATGAACGAAGAAGGAATCTGTCCGCGATGCGCAGCGGTTTTACGGCAGACGGGCGTCTGACGCCAATGGCTTCCCATCGTAACTGTGGGTTATTCGTATGAAGAAGGAAGCGGAAGTACTGGTTGTTGGCGGCGGCCCCGCCGGCCTCTTAGCGGCAATCCGGGCAGCCCGTATGGGCGTCCGCGTTACCGTAGCGGAAAGAAACGGCGTCTTAGGCAAAAAGCTCAGCATCACGGGTAAAGGGCGCTGCAATATAACCAATACGGGGGATGTGGCGGACTTCATTCTGCAGTATGGAGAACAGGGCAGATTCTTGTATAGCGCTTTTTCCCGTTTCTTTCATCAGGATATCCGCCAGCTTCTGACCGAAGCGGGGTTGGAGACGAAGGAAGAGCGCGGCGGAAGGGTTTTTCCCCTCTCGGATCAGGCGGCGGACGTAACTGCAGCGCTTGAGCGGACGCTGCTGCGGGAGGGCGTCGAGCTGCTGAGAGGCTGCCGTGTGCAATCGCTGATTCTGGCGCCGGATAGGGCGGCAAATCGCGTCCTGGGCGTAACCCTCCGGGATCCCTGGGATCAGTCGGAAATCAGGGCCGGGGCGGTGGTGGTGGCGACAGGCGGCATGTCCTATCCCTTGACCGGTTCCACCGGAGACGGCTACGGCTGGGCAAAGGCTGCGGGACACCGGGTGACGGCGATACGCCCAGCCCTTGTCCCATTGGAAACCGGGGACACTTGGGTAGCGGAACTGACGGGCCTGAGCCTGCGCAATGTGAAGGCTTCCCTATGGGCGACGTCGCCGGATTCGGGTAAAGCGTACCAGGAAGCCGCATTGCAGGGAGAACTGATGTTCGCCCATTTCGGATTAACGGGACCCGTCATTCTGAGCCTGAGCCGGTATGTCCGCGAGGATTTACTGCCGCCTGTCACGATCCGGATCGATTTAAAGCCGGCGCTCAGCCCCGAAACGCTGGATAAGCGCCTGCTGCGGGACTTCGCCAAGTATCAGAAAAAGCAATTGGCCAATGCCATGGCGGATTTGCTGCCCCGGGCGCTGATCCCTTATGTGATACGCTTTGCGGGCCTGGAAGAAAGCCTGCCGATAGCGGAGCTGACGCGGGCGGGAAGGCAGGCGATTGGGCGGGTACTAAAGGCCTTGCCGGTTGACATTACGGGGACAAAGCCGATGGAGGAAGCGATCGTGACGGCGGGCGGGGTGGATGTATCCGAAGTGGATCCCAAGACGATGGCTTCCCGGAAGGCTGCGGGGCTATACTTTGCCGGCGAGTTGCTGGATATCGACGGTTTGACAGGCGGCTATAATCTGCAGGCCGCTTTTTCAACAGGCTGGATAGCGGGGGAAAGCGCCGCGAAGCAATGCCTGGCTATGCGGGAAACAGCCATGTCGGGAAGCGGAAAGCAATAGAGGGAAGGAGCGGGATCGGGAATGGCGGAGCAATTTACTGTGTTTGTCGACGGACAGGCCGGTACAACCGGACTTCAGATCGTCCAGCGACTGGCGGCGCATCCCAACGTGCGGGTCTTGACGATAGCCGAGGAGGAGCGTAAAGACATTGCCGTACGCAAGCGCTATATCAACGAGGCCCGGGTCGTAATCCTCTGCTTACCGGATCAGGCAGCGGTGGAGGCCGCTTCCCTGGTGGCGCCGGATAATGACAGTACCAGGCTCATCGACGCTAGCACAGCCCACCGGGTGCATCCGGACTGGGTTTACGGCCTGCCGGAGTTGAGGAAGGACGCCAGGGAGGAGATCGCCGCGGCGGCGCGGGTGGCAAACCCAGGCTGTCACGCGACGGCTTTTCTGCTGCCGGTGAGTCCCTTGGTGAAGGCCGGCGTCATTCCTGCCGAGTATCCTATAGCCTGCCACAGTATCACCGGCTATACCGGCGGCGGCAAACCGATGATCAACGAATATGAGGATCCGGAACGCAAGACGCGGTATCCGGATTATGACGCGCCCAGAGAATATGCTTTAGGCCAGGCCCATAAGCATTTGCCCGAGATGTTCCGGTATTCCGGTCTGGCGTATCCTCCGGCATTTTCGCCCATCGTCGCAGACATTCCAAGAGGTTTGGCGGTATTTACGCCGCTGGAAGCAAGGCTTCTGCATAATAAAAACGCCGGCGGGAAAGTTTCGCCGGAGAGGCTGCGGGAGATGCTAGCCATTCATTATGAAGGCAGCGCCATGGTTCGGGTTATGCCCTTCGAAGGAGGCGAGACCTGCGACGGAAAGGCCTATCTCAATCTGATGGCCTGCAATGACACGGACCGGGCTGAGATTTTTGTGCTGGGAAACGACGAGCGGATCCTACTGGCTTGCCGGCTGGATAACCTGGGCAAAGGCGCGGGAGGCGCCGCCATCCAAAACATGAATATCATGATGGGGCTGCCCGAGGATACGGCGCTGATCCGCTGAGCCGGATCAATGGACAGTGGACGATAGGGGGCTCGCTCCGCTCACCGGCTCCCTATGCAGAGCAGCCTGCGGTTCGCTATCACGCCGGGGCGGGCAACCCTCCCGTGAGGTCGGCTTGCTACATGCTCGTCCGCCCGTTCGAGCCCCCGCTGATAACTGAGAGATGAGAACCTAATTCAATTTACGTGGTACTTAGTGGACGATAGGGGGCTCGAACCCCTGACCTCTAACATGCGAAGCTAGCGCTCTCCCAGCTGAGCTAATCGCCCGGACTCCATATCCCTGTGTTGCAGTGGACTTTCTCATTATAGCAAATAATCCGGATTTGTAAAGTGTTGTCCGTAGAGGAGGAAACAGACGATTATGGCAGACAAGGAAACGGTTTTAATCAAAAGGCCCTTGTACGCCAAGCTATGGTACAGGCTGATGATTTGTACTCTATCTGTAATCCTGCTGATTGCCGCGGCGGGCATGGGCGCCGTGACGATGATTTGCTGGGGACCCTTTCCGGCGGCTAGGGAGCGCTTAGTCGTTGGTATCACAGAAACCGGAACTTTCAACTTTCTTCTTCGTCTCTATTTTACGGAGGACCAGTTGCAAAAAATCCTGAGCGACAGCGTAACCGGAGGGCTATCCAATTGACTGAAGAACAAAGGCAAGCAGAAGATAAGGACTTGGAATGGAAAAAAATCACAGGTTCGGGAAGCTGGGCTGTGAAAGAAAGTCTTGCCGGCATGGAAAGCTGGGAAGAAAAAGAAAACCGGGCTGAAGATCAGGTTAACCGTATGCTGAGCGGATCCAGCGTCAGACATGCTTCGATGACGCGCAAGAGAAAGGAGAAGTTCGACTTTTGGCAGATATACGGCATAATTGTCGGCGTCCTGATTGTAGTGATCGGCGGTTCCCTGGGGTATTTATGGCAAAATCTAGTTCTTTATGAGAAGAGCGTCCCGGCTTATGCTCTCGAACAGTATCAGTATCCGCTGGTTCAGGGCGGATTACCGAAACTGCTGGTATATGAAGCGGCAAGACCGGCTAAGTATGAGACGGCGCTGGAGAGAGACGCCTTTATAAGGGAACTCCTGACAGAAGGCGAATGGCGCTATAGCCGCCAAGCCGGCGAATCTGACGAAGAAAAGGCGGTTTATCTGTTTGAAGCCGGCAATACGCCGCTGGCTGCGGTTACGCTGGAAAGAATTCATACGGGACGGTTCGGCCATTGGGAGGCGGTTTTGGAGGAGTCGCGCCTGCCGATTTTCGGTGATATCTGGGTTACGGCGCCAAGCGCTACGGCAATCCTGGTGAACGGCATGGAGGTGTTTGCTGAAGACAGGCTAACGGAGGACATGTTACTGGCGGCTTCCCATCAACCTCCTCCCGGCGTCGGCGGACAGGCTGAAGAAGTACTATATTACCTTACCGGTTTGTATCGCAAACCAGAGATTACCGCTTCGGACGCCACAGGCAACGCTTTAGATGTAGTCTGGCAGGAGGATGACGGCGGTACCTTGGTTCGCATTACCCGCTTCGCACAGACGGAAGCGCCGGCAATAGATTTGCCCGCTGCGGCGCCTGCACCGGAAGGCGAAGGGGAAGCGCAGGAGTTACCGGAGCCGGAAACGGACTCCGAATCCATGTCAGAAACAGCCGGCGAGACCCCGGACGAGACCCCGGACGAGGCTCCGGACGAGGCTCCGGCGACGCCGGAAAGTATAGATTGAACGAATCTTCGTTCAGCACAGGAAACGGACAACGTCCCGTTAAGGTAGGGAAAGGAGTAACTATGGAGGATGACAAGGTAAAGAAAAGTGGGGATCAGACAAGGGGAGGCCGCAGATCTTCAGGCGGCGGCAGACGGCAGGATAAAGCGGAACCAAAGGATCGCGACGCCGCAACCGCTGCCGCTGCCGAGAATAAAAGAGGCGGATTGGTTCGCCGGGGCAGGAAGAGCGACGTAGTGGAAAGCGCCGAAGCAGGAAAACCGAAGGAAGATAAGCCCATTACGTTCAATGCCCACGCCCTGGATATGGAGCCGGGATTTGTGATCCAGGAGAGGCCCAGCGTGGATTTGACGTACCAGGATTTCACCAGGGAATCCTATGACGAAAGCGACAGACGACCCTTCGTGCCAAAAAAGAGAAATGAAGTACCCTATGAGCTGTCAGATACGCCGCGGACACAGCAGGTGGATTCACGGGATAGCAGGAACAATGGCCGGCGACAAGCCAGTTCGCCGGATTCCGGCAAGCAGGTGGTAGAGGCTGCGGAAAGCGGCGACGGGGCGCCTGCGGCGGTTCAGCTGGATTCGCGAACAAAGCTGGCGGATCAGGGAAAGGACAAAAGAACTCCGCTAAGAACGAGAGACGACAAAGGCAAACCATCCCGTGAAGGCGGCGCGCAGAAGAGTGAGAACACGCAAGCCGGCAATGGTTCGCGGGAGAAGGGCAGGCCGCAGCAGGATCAAGCAATGCCGCAGCAACCAGCAAACAGAAGGAATCCCAGGACGCAAGGCGCTGCGCAAGCCCGGAAAAGCCAGGAGAAGAGCAGCGGGAACAGCAATGATGCGAAGAGCAGCGCCGGACAAGCGCAGACGGATACACAGCAAGGGGAAAGTGCAGATACCGCCAAGGAATCCCTGCTCCGCCCGTATTGGATGAAGAGCAAGGGAGGAAAGCTTTCAGAGTGAGCGCCGAAAAGCATACCGTACTGATTACAGGCGCTTCCGGCGGTATGGGTAGAGCGATGGTTCGAAGCTTTGCCGAAGCGGGGTATCAGGTGGCTGTCCACTACCATGTCAACCGCGAAGGAGCGGAAATCGCAGTGGAAGAGGCCCGGCGTGCGGGCGTCGGCGCGCGTAGCTATCAGGCCGACGTCAGCGTCGCTGAAGAGGTCAGGCTTATGGCAGCCAAAATCCATGCGGAGATGGGAGAAATCACCCGTCTGGTGAACAATGCCGGATACAGCCAGGAGAAGCTTTTTACAGATATACAGGACGCAGAATGGGAACATATGTTCGCCGTGCATGTTCACGGCGCTTTCTATTGCTGTCAAGCGGTCATACCGGCAATGATTCGCCGGAAAGAAGGCGCCATTGTCAATATTTCCTCTATATGCGGACAAACAGGCGCTTCCTGTGAGGTTCACTATTCTGCCGCAAAGGCGGCAATGGACGGGATGACGAAAGCATTAGCTAAGGAATTGGGGCCTTCCGGGATCCGGGTCAACAGTATCGCGCCAGGGGTGATCGATACGAAAATGAATCAGCGCTATGGCAAAGACGTCCTCAGCGGATTGGCTGAAGAAACGGCATTGGGACGTTTGGGCCTTCCCGAAGAGGTCGCGGACCTGGCGGTATTTCTTTCAGGCAGCGGCGCATCGTTTATCACCGGACAGGTCATCGGCGTCAACGGTGGTTTTTCTCTGTGAGGGAATGGATTTCCGTGTTTTTCTGAGGGAAAGTCTTCTCAGGGGGAATGATGTATGGTACAATGCAGTATCAAAAACGAGGAAAGCCAATTTATAACGCAGGAGGTGTATTATGGCTACTATTCTACCTGAGCCCTCCCGGACATTCGGCGAGTATTTGCTGATACCGGGACATACGACAAGGGATTGCATCCCCGCGAATATCAATCTCAAGGCTCCGCTGGTGCGACACGAAAAAGGGCAAACAGCGACAATCAGCCTGAATATCCCCCTGGTTTCTGCCATAATGCAATCAGTATCGGATGATAACATGGCGATTGCGCTGGCGAAAGAAGGGGGATTGTCATTTATCTACTGCTCTCAGCCTATAGAAGACCAGGTACAGATGATTGCGAGGGTAAAAAGCTATAAAGCCGGATTTGTTCCCAGCGATGCGAACATTTCACCGGAAAGCACGCTGGAGGAAGTGTTGGCGCTGAAAGCGAAAACCGGCCATTCCACAATGCCGGTCACGACGGACGGCACAGCCAACGGAAAGCTTTTAGGCTTAGTGACCAGCAGGGACTACCGTCCGAGCCGGATGGGGCCGGAAGTCAAAGTCAAGAGTTTTATGACCGAATTTAAAGATCTCATTTTCGCGCCGGATACCACCACACTGAGCGAAGCCAACGATATCATTTGGAACAACAAACTGAACGCCCTCCCCTTGGTGGATAAGGATCAGCGGTTGAAGTATATCGTATTCCGCAAGGATTACGACAGCCATAAAGAAAATGTCAACGAGCTTTTGGACAGCCAAAAACGCTATCTGGTGGGCGCGGGCATTAATACGAGAGACTACGATAAGCGGGTTCCCGCATTACTGGAAGCAGGCGCCGACGTACTCTGCATCGATTCCTCCGAAGGCTACAGCGACTGGCAGGCGGATACCCTTACGTGGATACGGAAACGCTACGGCGACAAGGTAAAAGTTGGCGCCGGCAATGTAGTCGATCGGGAAGGCTTCCGCTTTCTGGCGGAGGCAGGCGCGGATTTTGTGAAAGTCGGCATCGGCGGCGGTTCCATCTGCATTACCAGGGAACAAAAGGGTATTGGCCGTGGTCAGGCGACTGCCCTGATCGATATCGCGGAAGCAAGGCGGCAATACTTTGAGGAAACCGGGATCTATATCCCGATTTGTTCTGACGGCGGCATTGTTCTGGATTATCACATGGTCCTGGCGCTGGCTATGGGCGCCGACTTCCTGATGATGGGCCGTTATTTTGCCCGTTTCGACGAAAGCCCGACCAGCCGGGTGCTGGTGAGCGGCGCGTATATGAAAGAGTATTGGGGAGAGGGTTCCAACAGGGCAAAGAATTGGCAGCGTTACGAAATCACGGGCGAGGAGAACCTGCCTTTCGAAGAGGGCGTGGATTCCTATGTACCCTATGCGGGCAGGATCAAGGACAATGTGAGCATGTCCCTGAATAAGCTGAAAGCAACAATGTGCAATTGCGGGGTACTCTCTGTACCGGAATTGCAGAAGAAGGGGAAGCTGACACTGGTATCCTCCACCAGTATCGTTGAGGGAAGCTTCCATGACGTAGTGCTGAAAGAGAGCATTAAAGCCGAGTTTTGATTGCAGCGATACGGGATAAATCTCGTTACAGTTCAGTGCCGACTATGGTGGCGTCGGCACATTTGCCCGGCTACACGTCACATTCGTGATCAACATCAGGCTTTCTGATTATGTAGCCTAACGGCTCAACGTCCATCCGATGTATCACCCA
>Ga0099364_10011893_pt1 | contig 11804 bp, 7 predicted proteins | sample TergutTh196P3_FD_73070 | JGI IMG/M metagenome (GOLD analysis project Ga0099364, IMG submission 73070) | Microcerotermes parvus P3 segment gut microbial communities from Pointe-Noire, Republic of the Congo - Th196 P3 | ecosystem: Host-associated > Arthropoda: Insects > Digestive system > Gut ...
CTGAAAACCACCTGCGTAAGACCGTAGCGATCACGCAGGTCAACAAAAATGAGACCCCCATGATCCCGACGGTACTGCACCCAGCCCATAAGACACACGGCAACGCCGTTGTCCGCCATGGTCAGTTGGCCGCAGTTGCGGCTGCGCCGCCAGTCTTCAAGAGGCTGAATATACCGGCCGTGCTCCTGCTGGATATCCTGACTCATGCTGTCCCCTGTGCTGCAAAAAGTTTTATTTTGGCGGCCACGGGGTTGCGGCTAGTGCCGCGTGACGCGACACTAGTTCTGTTCCCGCGCTATCGCAGTTGCTGCATCGGCCTGCGGCAGGCTTCGCTGTTCGCCCGTATCCATATTCTTGAGCATCACTGTGCCTGCCTCAAGCTCATCCGGACCAAGCACACAGCAAAAACGGGCGCCGGACCTGTCCGCCTGACGCATCTGGCTTTTAAAGCTGCCCCCCGTGTGGGGCATATCGCCCGCGAGCCCTTGGGCGCGCAGGGCTTCCGCCAACAGAAAGGCAATATTATGCGCCTCTTTGGCGATGCAGACAAGAAAAAAATCCAGGCGCTGCGCCTTGGGCGCGGGCATCAGCAAAGACAAGCGCTCCATGCCGCAGGCAAAGCCAACGCCGGGCAGATCCGGCCCACCCAGACTGGCGACCAGACCATCGTAGCGTCCGCCGCCGGCAATGGAGGCCTGGGCGCCGATACGGCCGGAAAGCACCTCAAAGGTCGTGCGCATATAGTAATCCAGGCCGCGCACCAGCCGATGGTTCAGCGCAAACGGCACATGCAGCGCGTTGAGCAGTGCAAGCACGCAATCAAAATGCTCGCGGCAATCTTGGCAGCCGTGTTCCATGATACGCGGCGCGGCCCCGGCATGTTCGCGGCATCCGGCGATTTTGCAATCCAAAACACGCAAGGGATTTGTTTCCATGCGACGCCGGCAGTCCTCGCAGAACGCAGAGGCTTCCAGCGAACGCAAATACTCCGCAAGCAACGCGCGATAGGCCGGACGGCATGCGGCACAGCCCAGAGAGTTCAGTTGCAGCGATGCATCCGCAATGCCGATTTCCCGCAAAAACGCCATCAGCATGCTGATGACTTCAGCATCCGTCTGCGGAGCGTATGCGCCCACACATTCGCAGTTAATCTGGTGGAACTGCCGCATGCGGCCTTTTTGCGGGCGTTCGTAGCGAAACATGGGGCCGAGAGAAAAAAGCTTGGAAACGCTTTCCCTGCTATGCAGGCCGGAGGCGATATAGGCCCGCACGACGCCGGCCGTGGCCTCCGGACGAAGCGTCAGCGAGCGCTGCTTCCGATCCGAAAATGTATACATCTCCTTTTGTACGACATCCGTCTCTTCGCCGAGGGTGCGGCAGAACAATTCGGTATGTTCCACAAGCGGCGTGCGCAGTTCCACATAGCCGTAACGGCCGAAAACCTGGTGCGCCGCCGCTTCTATGGCCGTGAAACGGCTGCTCTCCGGCGGAAAGATATCCGCAAAGCCTTTAATACCGGAAACCGTTCTCATATCCTCCGCTCCCTGCTTCCAGACGCCACCGCGTTGAAACGCTCCACATAGAGCGTATAGAGCGCCTGGATATTCGCCTGCGGATCAAACAGACGCCGCACAAGCCGCTTCCCTTCCTCCGCCATTGCCAAAGCCCGTTCATAATCTGTGGCCAAAACCCGTATGGCGTCAGCCAGCGCATGGGCATCGCGCTGTTCAATCAGCAGACCGGTTTTGTTGTGCAAAACAATTTCGCCTATGCCGCTGACATTCGTGGCCACGACAGGCATCCCCTGGGATAGCGCCTCGATGATCACATTGGGAATGCCGTCACGGTCACCCGTGGCGGTCACCTCACAAGGCGCGGCCAGCATATGGTGGCTTTCCAGCAGCGCCGGTATCCTGTCATGGGGCACAAAACCGGGCATGGACACGCAGTCTTCAAGCTGCAAGCGTGTTCGCAGCTTACGCAGCGGGATGCGCAGCCAGCCGTCGCCCACAAGCGTAAGATGGCATGGAAAAGATTCACGTTTCAAACGCGCCATGGCCGTCATCAGGCAGGCAAAGCCTTTTGTGCGGGCAAAGCGCCCAACTGCCAGGATTTTATAGGGCGGCTCCGCCCTTGTCCTTGCGGGCAGTTGCGTGGGCAGGGTCAGGGCGTTATATATCAGCACAATCTTGTCTTCATGCTTTGCGGCCACATGGGAAGCCAGATAGCGCACATTTGCGGCGGTGTTTGTGCGCGCGAAAAGGCAGGCGTCCAGCTTTTCCCGCAAAAGCCCGTCCTGCGGGTACATGTCGCCGGCACGGCCGGTAAAGGCGAAAGGCAAACCCGTCAGTTGGGAAGCCACCCAGGCCGCTGTGCAAGAACCGTTGGCCCACGGGGCGTGAAGCAGTTCGATGCCGTCGCGCCTTGCCAGTTCCGCCAGGACAAAGCCCGCGAAAAAACACCAGGTGTTTTCCCCCATTGTTTCCCAGTCACGCATGCGCCGCAGCAGACAAGAGCGCATCAGAGCGAAGGCGTGTCCCGGCCTGCGCCACAGCTCTTTGAAAAAAGCCCGAAAGATCCGCCCCAGCGCGCCAAGGCCGAAACGCGTCAATGGGCCATCGTAGACGCGCATGGCTTCGGAACAGCCACGCAGATCCGCGCCGTACATAGAATATATGTGGATGGGCAGCCCCAATTCCCGGAGCGCGCATACTTCGCGGAAGACAAAGGTTTCCGAAGCGCGCGGGAACCAGAGCAGCACATAGGCCACGCGCGGCACGACAGAACTTGGCGGCGTACTCATCGCTCAACGCGCTCCTGCGGCACGGGATATTCACCTGTCAGGCAGGCCAGGCAATAATGATCCGGATGCGCCAGCGAACGCGCAAGTCCATTGAGAGAAAGATAGTGCAAGCTGTCGGCGGCAAGCATCTGCCTGATTTCCTCCACGGACTTGCTGGCGGCGATGAGTTCACCCCGCGAAGAGAAATCAATGCCGTAGCAACAAGGAAAGCGCACCGGCGGACAGGAAATCCGAATATGCACTTCATGAGCGCCGAGTTCCCGCAATTTTTTCACGCGGGTCAGCATGGTTGTGCCGCGCACAATACTGTCATCGACAATGCAGATGCGTTTACCATCAATCATGGGACGCACCGGATTGATTTTCACGCGCACACTGAAGTCGCGCATGCTCTGCGTAGGCTGGATGAAGGTCCTGCCCACATAATGGTTGCGGATCATCGCGTGTTCATAGGGCAGTTCCGCGCATTGGGCAAAACCTACGGCGGCATACACCCCGGAATCCGGGAAGGGCATCACGAAGTCGACATCCGGCGTGGACTCGAACGCCAGTTGCCAGCCCATGCGCTTGCGGCACAGGTACACCTGCTCGTCGAAAATCAGGGAGTCAGGCCGCCCGAAGTAGACCAGCTCAAAAACGCACTGCCGGGGCGTCTGCGCTGACCCCAAGCGCATGCTGCGCACATGGCCGTTCCGGACGATCACCATTTCACCAGGTTCCACAGTGCGCAGATGCTCGGCCTCCAGCAGATCCAGCGCACAGGTTTCCGACACCAGAGCGTAACCGGTATCCAGGCGGCCAAGCACCAGAGGATGAAAACCGAGCGGATCGCGCAGGCCAATCAGCGTATCGCCGACCAGCAGCACCAGACAATACGAGCCGCGCGCCTGGGAGCATGCTTCCCGCACAGCATTTTCGAGATCGTTGCGCCGCATGGCCCGCACAAGAAGATGCGCAAATATTTCGCAGTCGCTGGAAGTCTGAAAGATTGCGCCGCCTTCTTCAAGCTTGCTGCGTAACGCTTCGGCGTTCACCAGCCTGCCGTTGTGCGCAAGCGCGATATCCACGCCCTGGTGACGCACGGTAAAAGGCTGAGCATTGCGCAACGACGATCTGGAACACATTCCGTAGTGCACATGGCCTATTGCGTAATCGCCGGGCAGTTTTTGCAGGATGTTCTCATTGAACACGTCAGGCACAAGGCCCATCCCCAGTTGCTCATGCAGAACGCTGCCATCCCAGGTAACAATGCCCGCGCTTTCCTGTCCCCGGTGCTGCTGGGCGTACAAGCCGAAATAGGCATGCCGCGCGGCCTCCTTGTGGCCGCTGATGCCAAAAAGGCCACAAGCATGACGAATCATGGCCGGCCGCTCCTCGAGGCCGGACGCAGCTTGCTCTGCAAAGAGGCAATGCGGTTATCAATCACCATGTCATTGGGATACAGCCCCCGCACAGCCTCGAAGTGGCTCAGCGCCTCCGCGTTCAAGCCTTGCTGCTCAAGCACGTCAGCCAGTAGAAAACCTGCCAAACCCCTGAGTTGATCTTCCACCTTCATGCTGAGTACCTGAAGCGCCTGATCGTGGGCATCATCCAATTCGTCACGCGCGATATTCGCCAAGGCCAAATCATACAGGCACCAAGCCCTGAAAGCCTCTTCCACCGGAAGCGCCTGGCAGGTCTGCAGGGCTTCTTCCGCCAAGTCAAAACGGCGCTGCCGGAAGTGCAGATTGCCAAGCGCGCGCTGAACGCTCGCCGCTTCCTGATCCGTCAGGTTGTCCAGGTCCGCATAGCGCCCCCACACGGCCACAGCCTGGCTGGTGTGGCCGAGACTTTCATGCAGCGCCCCCAAGCGCGCCAGAATCTGCTTCTTTGCTTCCTGATCCCGGGAAAATTCCTGGAGCATGGCTTCCAACTGCCCCACAGCGCCGTTCAGGTCCAGATTGATGCGGCTATAAATGTCCACAAGAAGCATCCAGGCTTCCCAGCGCTGTCGCGGTCCTTCCTGGGTCCGAAGATAGCGCTCCAGCAGGCGTTCCGCCCTGGGCCAGTCACGCCGGCTTATGGCCGTTTTTGCATCGTCAAGGTCGTTGGCCTTCAACGGCATGCGTTCACAAGCCACGCTCAACGCGAGCACGATGCAAAGGGCACAGGTTACGACATGCTTCATACTATCTTCTTATGTATTACATCTGTCCGTCTGGAGCATCATCCACCAGCAGGCGTGATGCTTCGTCAGGCTCCAAGCGATCAAAGCCCACCACGCGCGCGCCTTCATCCAGGCGCACGAGCAGTACGCCGGAAGTCACCCGGCCTATGCTGCGCACCTGATTAAGTCCCATACGAATAATCTTGTTCGTAGAGGTGAGCAGGATGAGCGCATCATCCTCCTGAACGGGCATCCCGCCCACCACGGGGCCGGTCTTGGGCGTCACCCTGAAGTTGAGGATGCCTTTGCCGCCTCTGCTTTGCAGGCGATACAAGTCCACCTGGGTGCGTTTGCCATAGCCCAGGGCGGAAATGGACATGATGGCCGTACTCTGATCGTCGGGACGCAGAATCAGGCCGGCCACAACGCTGTCGTCCCGGCGCAGGGCAATGCCCTTGACCCCGGCCGCGCTGCGACCCATAGGCCGCACATCGCTGCAAGCGAAACGTATGGCGTAGCCCCCGGCGGTGGCGAGCGCCACATGGGCATCGTCTTCAATGGACCGCACCATAATCAGCTCGTCGTCCTTCAGGCTGACGGCAATCAGGCCGCCTTTGCGCGTCCTGGCATACAACGAGGCGGAAGAACGCTTGACCATTCCACGCCTGGTAATGAACAGAAAATATTTGTCTTCCTCAAAATTCCGCACCGTCAGGGCTGTGGAAACATACTCCGCGTGATCCAGCGGCAACAGGTTGGCGATATGCATGCCTTTGGCCGTGCGGCTGCCTTCCGGCACCTGATGCACTTTGAGATGGTGCATGCGGCCCTTGTTGGTAAAAAGCAGCAGATGCTGGTGGTTGGTAGTGCTGAGAAAATCCTGCACAAAGTCCCCATCGCCCGTATGCACGCCGGCAATGCCCTTGCCGCCGCGCCGCTGCTGCTGATAGTTGTCCAGCGTAGTGCGCTTGATATAGCCGCGCCGTGACAGGGTAATGACAACATCTTCATCGGGAATGAGGTCTTCTATCGCTATCCCGTCAAGCGCCTCCAACAGCACTTCGCTGCGCCGCGGCGTGGCGAAGCTGTCCTTTATCTCCTGCACTTCAGCGCGCAGCACGCCGCGCAACACCTCGGGATTCGCCAACACAGAGCTGAGATATTCGATGCTTTTAAGCAGGTCCCGGTATTCCTCCAAGAGCTTCTCGTGCTCAAGATTGGTCAGGCGTTGCAAACGCATGTCCAAAATGGCCTGAGCCTGGCTTTCGGACAACCCGAAACGCTGTATCAGGCGTTCCTTGGCTTCGGGCGGTGTTTTCGAGCTCCGAATAAGCCGCACGACCTCGTCAATATTATCCAGCGCAACGCGCAACCCTTCGAGGATATGGGCTCTGGCCTCGGCCTTCGCCAAATCGAAGCGTGTCCGGCGCGTCACCACTTCACGCCGGTGATCCAAAAAATACGACAACGCGCTTTTAAGATTGAGCAGTTGCGGCCTGTTGTCCACCACGGCCAGCATGTTGATGCCGAAGGAGGTTTCAAGCGGAGTGTACTTATACAGAGAATTGATGATAATATCGGAAATAACGCCACGCTTGAGATCCAGAACCACACGAATGCCTTTGCGGTCGGACTCGTCGCGCAGATCCGTCACGCCGTCCAGCTTGCGGTCATTGACCAGGGCCGCGATCTTTTCCACCAGTCCCGATTTGTTCAAACCATAGGGAATTTCTCTGATCACAATGGACTGCGCGCCCTTTTTGCGCTCTTCCACTTCCATGCGGCCCCGCACCTTCACCGTGCCCCGGCCCGTGTGGTATGCGTCTTTCAGCCCCTGCCCCGCATAGATAAAGCCCTTGGTCGGAAAGTCCGGTCCCTGCACAAAATCCATAAGGTCCTGAATACTGCAGTCAGGCGCGTCCAGCAGGTGCAGCAGCGCGTCACACAGCTCACCCAGATTGTGCGGAGGAATGTTGGTGGCCATGCCCACCGCGATGCCGGAGGTGCCGTTCAGCAGCAGGTTCGGCACCTTGGTCGGCAAAACATGCGGCTCCTCCAGACTGTTGTCGTAGTTCGGCCGGAAGTCCACCGTCTCTTTTTCGATATCAGCCAGAAATTCTCCGGCAAGGCGCGACATGCGCACTTCCGTATACCGCATGGCTGCCGGAGCGTCGCCGTCGATTGAGCCGAAGTTGCCCTGCCCGTCGACCAGGGGGTCGCGCATCGAAAATTCCTGCGCCATGCGCACGAGCGCGTCATAGACAGCGGAATCGCCGTGAGGATGGTATTTGCCGATGACATCCCCGACCACGCGCGCCGACTTCTTGTGCGGACGATTATACGAGTTGGCAAGCTCGTGCTGCGCGAACAGAATGCGCCTGTGCACAGGCTTGAGGCCATCCCGGACGTCAGGAATGGCGCGGCCTATGATGACGCTTAAAGAATACTCAAGGTATGACTTACGCAGCTCTTTCTCTATGCTGACCTGCGGCTGCATGGACACAGTTGTTTCCGACACACGACACTCGCGATATGTTTATATGGTGAAGAGGCGCAATCGCATTCTTTGGCGTCTGCCGCTCTCAAATATCAAGCTCCTGCACATTGAGCGCATTGCGTTCGATAAATTCACGGCGAGGTTCGACACGATCGCCCATAAGTTGTTCAAAGGCATCGGAGGCTTCGCCTGCATCTTCAATGGCAACCTGCAACAGTGTGCGGTTTTCCGGATTCATCGTTGTGACCCAGAGCTGTTCGGGGTTCATTTCGCCAAGACCTTTGTAGCGCTGGATGTTCAGGCCTTTACGCGCTTCTTCGTAGCAGGCGCGCTGGAGCGCAAAGATATCGTCCGTGAAGAAGGAGGTCGCGTTTTTACGAAGCAGGGTGAAGCGTGTGCCGCTGCAGGCTCTGCGGATATCGGCCAGGATGCGCCACGCCTGGCGGTACATTTTGGAGGCGAAGAACTCCACGCCCAGACGGGTGCGGAGACCGCCGCGCGTTTCAAACACGGCAAAAAGGCGCTCATCGTCCTCGCTGGTTTCGCGCTCTACAGACAGATGGATGCCGCATGTCTCCAGCCAGGAGATAAAGCCGCCGAGTTCATTCCGCTGGAACCATTCCGGCGTGATGCATGCATCGTGGAGCAAAAACGCCATGAACAACTCACGGCTGATGCCTTTGATTTCCGCGTCCTGGACACAGGACTCAATGACTTCGATGCGATGCAGCAGATCTACAAGCGTATGACCCTGGAACTGATTGCCGTTATCAGCGGTGATGCTGCAATCCTCACTGGCGCGCGTCAGCAAGAAGGCTTTGAGTTCCGCATCGTCCTTGATGAAGCGTTCCATGCGGGCGTTGTGTATCCGGTACAGCGGCGGCTGGGCGATGTAGAGATAGCCGTCTTCAATAAGTTTCTGGTACTGGCGGAAAAAGAATGTCAGCAGCAGGGTGCGGATATGCGCGCCGTCCACATCGGCGTCGGTCATGATGACGATTTTGTGGTAGCGCAGTTTGGCATAGTCGGTGTCATCCTCGCCGATACCCGCGCCCATGGCGGTGATCAGGGCCTTGACTTCCTTGTTGGCCAGCATTTTGTCAAAACGGGTCCTTTCGATGTTCAATATTTTGCCGCGCAGGGGCAAGATGGCCTGATTGGCCGGATTGCGTCCCTGTTTGGCAGAACCTCCGGCGCTGTCCCCTTCCACGAGGAAGAGTTCCGATTCTGCGGGGTCCTTGGATTGGCAGTCCGCCAGTTTGCCCGGCAGGGCATTATCGGAAAGCGCGCCTTTGCGGCGCACAAGTTCCTTGGCGCGCCTTGCGGCATCCCTGGCCCGGGCGGCGTCCACGGCCTTATCGATAATCAGACGCGCATCCTTGGGATTCTCTTCAAAGTGCGTGTTAAGACGCTCATAGACAATACCGGCAACAATACCGGCTATTTCACTGTTGCCGAGCTTGGTTTTTGTCTGGCCTTCAAACTGTGGCTGCGGCAGCTTGACGCTGACAACACTTGTCAGACCTTCGCGCACATCATCCCCGGACAGCGCCATCCCCTTGAATTTTTTGTTGAGGTCAGCCTGAGCTTTGATATACCCGTTGATGGCACGCGTGAGGGCGGTACGAAAGCCCACAAGATGTGTGCCGCCTTCCTTGGTGCGGATGTTGTTGGCGAAAGTGAGCACGTTTTCTTTGTACCCGGCGTTATACTGCAGAGCAAAATCCACCAGCACGCTGTCAAAGCGGCCTTCTGCGGCAATAACGGCATGGATGCCGCCTTCACCGGAATTCAAATCTTTGACGAACTGCATGATGCCGCCATCAGCGCAAAACAGGTGTTTTTCATCAAGACGTTCGTCCACACAGAGAATTTCCAGACCTTTGTTCAAGTACGCCAGCTCTTCGAAACGTTTTTTCAGCGTTTCAAAGGAAAATTCCGTGGTTTCAAAAATTTCTTCATCCGGCTTGAAGCGCACGGTCGTCCCATGGTTTTCCGGCTCAATCTCGCCAACAACGGCCAGTTCATCTTGTGGCACGCCCCGGACATAGGTCTGGCGATAACGCTTGCCGTCACGACGCACAGTGACCGTCAACTTTTCCGAAAGCGCGTTTACGCAGGAAACGCCCACTCCGTGCAAACCGCCGGACACCTTGTACGCATCATTGTCGAATTTGCCGCCGGCGTGCAGCTTGGTCATGACAACCTGCACGGCCGGCACTCCTTCCTTGGGATGGATATCCACGGGAATCCCGCGTCCATTGTCGCGCACCGTTACACTGTTATCAAAGTGCAAGGTAACCTCAATGCGTGTACAAAAACCGGCCATGGCCTCGTCAATGGAATTATCCACCACTTCGTACACCAGATGGTGCAGGCCGCGCGCGTCCGTAGAACCGACATACATGGCCGGACGCTTGCGCACAGCGGCAAGACCTTCAAGCACCGTAATGGAAGATGCATCGTAACCCGGATTGAACATTTCTTCCGTCAACATATTTGACATGATAACGTCTCGATTGCTCTTGTTCCCTGCATCAGGCTTCTTCTTCGTAATACGCGGCATCTGTTATCTTCATGGGCATGATAATAACCGTATAGTCCGGATCATCCTTGCCGCTGATGCCACAGGGACCTTCCACAGCCGTAAAATTCAATTGTACCCTGGCGGAAGTGAAGTGCCCAAGCACATCCATAAGATTGCGCGTGGGAAAGGCTATTTTTGTAATATCGCCCTGGTAGTTCACTTCTAATCTTTCGTCAGCGGAACCGACATCCTGCCCTTGCGCCGTCAGCATAAGTTCGGTTTCAGCAAGCTCAAGATAGGTGCAACGATCGTTGTCCGTAGTGAAAATAGCAAGACGGCTCAATGCTTCCATGCATTCCTTACGATCCACCTCAAGCTGGCTGACGCTTTCCGTAGAAAGTTTCGATACAAAGCTCATATAATCCGGATAACTATACGTGCTGCGAGGCAGGCTGAAAATTTCCCTGCTGTCGCCGGTACGCAGATACACGCGTTTCTCGCTGATATTCAACTCAATGTCTCCAAGACCGCCAAGCCATCTTTTCATTTCCTGCAGGTATTTTTTTTGAATAAGCATGCCTTCTGCGGGCAGCATTGCGGCCAAATCATCATGAATAAAAGCCACCATAGCAAATTGATGGCCATTCAATCCGCAGCTCTCGATGCGTCCGTTGCCCATATTTTTCATATACAGGCATCCTATCGCATCGGCATTATCATCGTCGCTGATACAAAAAATTATACTCTCGATAAGTTCCTGGAAAAAATCCGCAGACCAATTGACCACATTCTGTGAAGGAAACTCGGAAAATGATTGAAACCATGTGGAATCATTTACAGGAAGTTTGTATTTCCGCTTGCCCTGTTCAAGAAGAAGATTGCCGGATTGTTCATCCAGGGTAAGGGTAATCTGTCCATTGGGCAACTGGCGCACAAGATCCACAAAGGCTTTTCCCTGCACGCCTATCAGGCCCTCCTGGACGACCGAAGCTGCATATCGTCCGGTAAATTCAATATTTGCGTCAGTAGACATGACAGCAAGCGTTTCTCCTTCAGCTTTCAACCAAAGAGAGCGTAAGTATGCCGCCCCTGATCTGGCGGGAATTATGCTGGCGGCTTTTTGCAATCCTTCGATGATATGTTCTTTCATAATGGTAAGTTTCATAATGTTTTCCTTGTTAGATTTATAAGGGGAGCAATTTTGTTCCTTTCCTCTATAAGATATTGTAAAAAATTATGTTTATAGTTCCATTGCGCGCACATTTTGTGTGCATTCGGGGGAAACGCGACAGTGACTGGTCTCGTCGTTTCGTTTCGTACACATTTTTTTCAGTTCTGTTATCTTCGTGTGCGCATTTTTGTGCGCTACCATATATTTTTCAATTTTTTTAATACTGTATATAATAGTGCTGTGGTTTTTTCCGCCAAAGATATGCCCGATAACGGGGTAGGAAATGCCGAGAATTTCCCGGCAGAGGTACATAGCTGTCTGGCGGGCGAAAACCTGGGTGGAGTTGCGTTTGTTGCCCGTGAGCACTTCAGGTGGGAGGGAAAAATATTCCGCTACCCGCTGGATAATATCCTGGGGAGTAATAGCATGATATTCACTTGAATTCTTAAGGATTTTTTCGATATCCTGTTTTGTGATCTCCCGATTTTCAGTATTTTTGTATGCGGCCACCTTCAGCAACACGTCGGAAAGATAGCGCAAGTTTTCACAACATTGCGCCAGCAACAAAAGATGTTCCTGCTTTGTATCCATGTCGTAAAGCATACATTGGGCTTGGGCAAAACGCATTCGCACGTCAATATCAGGACTCTTCAGTTCTAC
>Ga0099364_10011894_pt1 | contig 11804 bp, 17 predicted proteins | sample TergutTh196P3_FD_73070 | JGI IMG/M metagenome (GOLD analysis project Ga0099364, IMG submission 73070) | Microcerotermes parvus P3 segment gut microbial communities from Pointe-Noire, Republic of the Congo - Th196 P3 | ecosystem: Host-associated > Arthropoda: Insects > Digestive system > Gut ...
CGATAACAGGCTGATGATTGAGCACCCGGAACCTGTGATAGGAGGGCTTGAGATATGCCTGCACATATTCCCTGAGGCGGAGGGCATTATTGCTATAGAAAAAAACAAATCAATTGCGATCAAGCGCATGGAGGATAAACTGTCCGAACACAGCGCAAACATGCGCGTGACGCCGCATGATGTGAAATACCCGCAGGGAGCGGAGAAGATGCTCATATACACCATAACCGGACAGGAAATACCGCCGGGCGCTCTTCCCGCCGACGTAGGATGCCTGGTGTTCAATGTCAGCACACTCGAAAACATCTGGAGGGCGATAATCGACGGCATGCCGGTGCTTGAACGGATTATCTCAGTGACCGGCGATGCGATTAAGAACCCCAAGAACATTATGGCCCCGCTAGGAACATCGGTCAGCGAACTGATCGAAGCGGCCGGAGGCTTCGCCGAGGAGCCGGCACGCGTGCTGGCGGGCGGCCCTATGATGGGCGTTGCGATGAGATCTCTTGATGTGCCGGTAGTTAAGGGGACATCCGGGATACTGGCATTGACGGCAAAATCCGTCCCTTCCTTCGAGGAATCCAACTGCATACGCTGCGGCAGATGCGTTGATTCGTGCCCTATGGGGTTGCTGCCGTCGGCTCTGGATCAACTCGTGCGTGTTCGCAAGTATGAGGAGTTCGAGGCAACCGGAGGCATGAATTGCATTGAATGCGGGAGCTGCACATACTCTTGTCCGGCTCGCCGCCATCTCACTCAGACTTGCAGGGAGGGGAAAACCGGCGTGACGGTGGAACGCAGACGACAAAAGGAAAAAGGTGGGAGGTCATGAACAGGCCGCTTGTAGTCTCCAGTTCGCCTCACATAAGGGCGGACATGAATACACAACGCATAATGGCAAACGTGATAATCGCGCTGATTCCGGCGGGACTTGCCGGGATATATTTCTTCGGTGCGCGGGTTATAGCGGTGATCGCGGTATCAATTGCCGCTTGCGTTGCGGCTGAGGTTGTCTGGCAGAGATTATCGGGAAGGCATACCACAGTTTCCGACCTGTCGGCTGTATTGACGGGCTTGCTTTTGGCATACAACCTCCCTCCGGGAATACCTCTTTGGATGGCGGCAGCGGGCGGGATATTCGCTATTATCATAGTGAAGCAGTTCTACGGAGGCCTCGGCAAAAATATTTTGAACCCGGCGCTCGCCGGAAGAGCCATGATGCTGATATGCTGGCCCGTCCCCATGACCACCTGGACGCTTCACGGAATGAGCGGAGCCACTCCCCTCGCGATAATAAAAGACGCGTCACAGGGAATACTGCCCTCGCTTCAGGACATATTCATCGGCAATATAGGGGGCTGCATAGGAGAAACGTCGGCTCTCGCCCTGTTGATAGGCGGCGGATACCTGATATGGAAGGGGATCATATCCTGGCGCATACCCGTCGTCTATATCGCGACAGTAGCGGCGCTTTCGGTTGTCTTCGGAAGATCCGGTGGTCCACTCGTTGAGATACTAACAGGGGGATTGATTTTGGGAGCGTTTTTCATGGCGACCGACTACACCACGAGCCCTATAACCGCCAAAGGCCAGATGATATTCGCGTTCAGCTGCGGATTGATAGCCATTCTGATAAGGTCATTCGGCGGATACCCTGAGGGCGTATCATACTCGATACTGATAATGAACCTGGCAGTGCCGATAATCGACAGGCTTACTCCGCCGCGAGTATTGGGGGAGGTGAAACGCCATGTCCCAAAGTAACGCGAAAAAAATAATTTCCCTCGGTATAACTCTGTTTATCGTAACAGCCGTGACAGGAATAATCCTCGGCGTGGTGCACGATATCACCCTGGAGCCGATACGAGCCACACAGGAGAAACTGAAAGTCGAGGCCCTTCGCGGCGCGCTGCCGGAGGCGGAGGAATTCCGAACCCTGGAGCTTGCGGAAGACTCAGACGTCATAATAAAGGATGTACAGGAGGGCGTAACCGGCGGCAACGCCGTCGGTTACTGCGTAACAGTGGCTCCGCGCGGTTACGCGGGACCGATAGAACTTGTCGCGGGCATAACCAACGACGGAAACCTGAGGGCGATACGAATAATGAATCAGTCTGAAACCCCTGGGCTCGGCTCCAAATCGATTCTTCCGGGTTTTTACGAACAATTTAAGGACGCCACGCAGATAACCGTGGTCAAAAGGAGCCCGGCAGCTCCCGGGGAAATACAGGCGATATCGGGAGCCACTATTACATCTGACGCCATTGCAAGCGGAGTCAACGCGGCGCTCTCATACTGGAGGAATTATCTGGCGTATCTGGCACCCGAAACGAGAGGCGTGACTGTAGCAGTTTCCGGCGTCACCCTGCCGGTGAAGGAGGACTAGCATGAATCCATTGAAAACGATAAAAAACGGCATAATAAACGAAAACCCGACGCTCGTGCAGTGCATCGGATTGTGTCCCACACTGGCGGTATCGACCGACGCTATCAACGGCGTCGGAATGGGGATTGCCGCTACCGCTGTTCTCCTCGGATCCAATGTTGCGATCTCAGCGATAAGGAAATTTGTGCCTGATGAGATACGCATTCCAATATTCATTGTCGTGATAGCGGGATTCGTAACGGTTGTCCAGCTCCTGATATCGGGATTTGCGCCTGCCCTCGACAAGTCGCTAGGGATATTCATACCCCTGATAGTCGTAAACTGCATCATACTCGCGCGCGCGGAGGCGTTCGCTTTTGCAAACGGGGTCATCGACTCATTCTTCGACGGCATAGGAATGGGGCTCGGATTCACGATAGCCCTTGTGACAATGGGGGCGGTGAGAGAATTTCTCGGCAATGGAACTATTTTCCACGTGGTCGTCACTCCGCCGGGGTACCAGCCCGCGCTGCTCGCGATACTGGCTCCCGGAGGATTTATCACGCTGGGGATTTTCATGGCAGTCTTCCGCAGATATCAGGATTGGAAGGCCGAGCGCATGGGCATGGAACCCAAAGCGCATTCGACTGGATGCAAGGCCTGCGCGATGGCCGATACGTGCGGGGCACTTGCCGGGGAGGAAAAATAATGGACCTTCTCGCGCTTTTAATAGGCTCCATTTTCGTCAACAACATCATACTGTCGAGATTTTTGGGCGCATGTCCGTTCCTCGGAGTATCTACAAAGAGCGAAACGGCGAAGGGCATGGGATTCGCGGTATTGTTCGTGCTGGTGATGGCAGCGGTGATGACGTGGCTCGCGTATCACCTTGTACTCGTCCCGCTTAACATTGAATACCTGTACACGCTCTCGTTCATACTTATCATCGCGGCGTTGGTGCAGTTCGTAGAATTGGCGTTAAAAAAGATCAACCCTGTGCTCTACAAATCGCTTGGTATATTCCTGCCGCTCATAACAACAAACTGCGCGGTACTCGGAGTCGCCGTCATAAACATGAACGAGAATTACACGCTCGTTCAGTCGATAGTGAACGCGGTGGGTTCGTCGTTGGGATTCCTGCTGGCGATAGTGCTTATGGCGGGCATTCGCGAGAGGATGGAGGACGTCGCGGACATTCCGAGATGCCTAAGAGGGCTGCCGATAGCTCTTGTGACGGCGGGCCTGATGTCGATAGCCTTTATGGGCTTTTCCGGCATCATCAAGTAAGGGGGCCTGAACAATGATAACTTTTACCGGAGTGATATACCCAACCGCAGTTATGGGAGCTCTTGGGCTGGTTTTCGGAGCCCTTCTAGCATTCGCGTCGATAAAATTCTTCGTTGAAACTGACGAGAGGATTACGCGAATACGCGCCATACTTCCCGGGGCAAACTGCGCCGGGTGTGGATATCCGGGCTGTGACGGTTACGCCGAGGGTATTGTAAATGATGGGGCCAAGACGAACCGTTGTCCCGTCGGGGACGCGGACCTGTCAAAAAGCATTGCGGACATCATGGGTATAGAGGGAGATGCGTCGTCCGGTCCAATGCGGTCATTGCTCAAATGCGGAGGAACCCCGGAAACCTCGCCGCGAAAAATCACGTATAACGGCATAGCCGACTGTAAATCTGCCGCGATACTGCCGGGAGGTTCACCCAACGCCTGCCCTTTCGGGTGCATCGGTTTCGGAACCTGCGTAAAAGTATGCGTGTTTGACGCGCTTTCAATGGTGGACGGCATGCCGCGCATCGACCCGGACAGATGCACAGGGTGCAGCACATGCGTCGCCATCTGTCCAAAATCGGTCCTGGAGCTGGTACCCCAAACCTCCTGCGTGCAGGTGATCTGCAACTCGAAATGGCGAGGCCCCGAGGTAAAGAAAGTCTGCTCCGTCGGCTGCATCGGCTGCGGCATTTGCGCGCGCGCGTGTTCCGTGCAGGCGATAACGGTCGAGGAAAATCTGGCCCGCGTTGACGGACTCAAATGTACGAACTGCGGAGCATGCGTCGCAAAGTGCCCGACTAAATGTATCGGCCGTATATTGAAAGACTGATGAGGACCTTTGGTTGTAAGAGTGTGATTTTTTTGATAATGTAGGGTGTTGATGGAGAGGGGATACGCTTGTTTTTTATATATCTTTTAATATGGCTGATTTTTTCTATGCGTCTTAGTCTTGAGGTCGCTGTTGCGGGAGTAATCATATCTACCGCCGTCTACCAATTCGCGCGCAGGCATATGCGCCTCAGGCCCATCACCGACATCAATGTGCTGCGTAATCTGTTGAGGGGAATTAAGTACGCGCTTACGCTTGTATGGGAAACGGCAAAAGCCAACATCGCAATGCTTCGAATCGTGTTCAGTCCAACCATAGAAATAGACCCCTGCATATACTATTTCCGAACGAATCTCAAAACCAATGCCGCCCGTGTGGCTTTGGCCAATTCGATAACCTTGACGCCCGGCACAATTACCGTTGCGTTGATCGATGACCTGTTTTGTGTGCATTGTCTGTACACCAAAGACACGGACAAAATCAAGGATTCCGTCTTTGCCCGGCAGCTGCAAAAATTTGAGAAATCTTCCGCGTTGCCGCCGGACATAAGAGAGTTTCATGGAAACTATCGATAACGCTTATTCTGCGCTTCTTTGGACAAGCACGGTAATTCTGTCCGTGTTTGCCTTCATCTGTCTTATTCGCGCCATACTTGGACCGCGTTTCACCGACCGGATTGTCTCAATCAATGTCATCTGCACCCATATCATCATCATGATCGCTGTCCTGTCACGTTTGTTAAAAGAAAACAGCCTGCTTGACGTCGCGGCCGTCTACGCGATGATCGGTTTTCTGGCGGTGGTCGTGCTGTCCAAATGTTACATTATGCCGCATCACGCCAATCCAGTGAGTCTTGGTTGTGAAAATGAAGAGGCGGGCAAGGAATGATTGTTTTGCAATGGGCACGATTCGGCCTGGCCGCTCTGCTAATGTCAGCCGGGTTATTGGCTCTCTTTGGGACGACTTTGGGACTGTTTCGGTTTCGCTACGTCCTGAACCGCATTCATGTAGCCGCCAAATGCGACACTTTTGGCGTTCTGCTGACATTCTCCTCTTTGATTTTAATGTCGGGTTGGAACGCCGCTTCGCTGAAACTAATACTGATTATCATATTCCTCTGGCTGGCAAATCCCGTTTCAGGACACCTGATCGCCCATCTTGAGGTTGCCACCAATCCAAAGATCAGGGAGGAATGCGAAGTGATACGTCATGACGCCGATTAAGGTCATCCTGCTCACATTCCTGGTGGTCGCGGCAGCGTCGGTTTGCGCGACGAAGCGTTTGCTCACCTCGGTGATCATCTTCGCTTCATGCAGCGTTATCATGTCGGTGTTATGGATCTTGCTTGCGGCGCCCGACCTTGCTATCACTGAGGCGGCAGTGGGCACCGGCATTATGGGTGTTCTTTTTTTCGTTGTCATAAAACGAATTAGAGTCATAGAAGAGGAAGAAGAGTGGAAGAAAAATGCCGGCCGATAAAACAGCACGGGAGCGCAAGGCATTCCGCTATTTTTACAACACATTGTCCGTCATAGTTTGTCTGAGCCTTACCGGCATATTGCTTTTTACGACGGCAAGCCTGCCCCCATTCGGAGATCCCGGCAACCCTACCAACAACGAAGTGCCGCGGAAATATATCGAAGAAGGCGTTCAGGATACGGGCGCAGTTAACATTGTGGCGGGTATGATCCTGGATTATCGGGCATTTGACACCTTCGGAGAAGCCTGTGTGTTATTTGTGGCGGTAGTAGCAATTTTGGTACTGCTGCGCCGCGACGGTCCTCCCGATGCCTTCGATACTCTATTGAAAGAAATGGAGGAGCCACGGCGGAATGTGATCCTCATGACCACTTCATTTCTGCTGGTCGCGATGATGATGGTCTTCGGAGGCTATGTTATCCTGAACGGCCACCTCAGTCCGGGCGGCGGTTTTTCGGGAGGAGCCATTCTCGGTTCGGCGCTGATCCTTTATGCCAGCGCATACGGCACAGAACGCGCGCGGCCTTTCATGAATTTCAAGATTTACTGCCGCACGGTGTCCGCATGCTTGATCTTTTATGCTTTGGCAAAAGGATATTCGATCTATACCGGTGCAAATCACATAACATCCGGCATACCGCTGGGCAAGCCCGGCAATTTGCTGAGCGGCGGATTGATCATGCCGCTCAATATCGCGGTGGGACTCGTCGTCGCCTGCACGGTGTATGTAATATATATCCTGTTCACCACAGGGGAGTTCGAGTAGATGGGTAAAAATTTCTTTTTAAATTACTATGAGGTTGTGGCGATTATTCTCTTTGGCATCGGTTTCACGACCCTGTTCCTGAACCGTAATCTCGTCAAGAAGGTCATAGGACTGGACATTGCCTACTCCGGGGTCTACCTGTTTCTTGCCGCGAAGGGTTTTGTTACCGGCCGCGCCGCGCCGATCATCGCCGGCGGCGTGCAAGACGCGAGCATCTATGTCAATCCTGTACCAACCGGCCTGATTCTGACCGGCATCGTTATTTCGGTCAGCGTGACGGCTTTCGCCCTTGCCCTCATTGTCAGCCTTTACAAGCGATATGAAACACTCGACCTGGACGAAATAATAAGGAGGTTAAGTATTGAATAAAAACAGTATCTATTTAATTATTTTATTAACTGCCGTATGGATAATTTTGTGCGAGGAGCTTTCGGTTTCGACCGTGGCAACGGGCATTGCCATAAGCGCCGGAGTCGCATATTTTTATCAGAAATATCTCCCTTTAAACGCAATAACCGGCGTTAATTTCCTAATATTAGCTATGTATCCGTTTTATTTGATCGGACAAATATATATCGCGGGGTTTAACGCAATAAAATTGATTTTAACGGAAGCAAAAGTAGATATAGTAGAAGTAAAAACGAAAGTTACGAATGAATTATTGAGAGTCATTCTTGCCAATTCGATCACACTTACTCCCGGTACGGTTTCGTTGGAGTTGAAAGATGAAACGATTACCGTGTTATGGCTCAGGGAAAAAACAAGCGGCTCTGGAGATTTGGCTAAAGCGGACGAGTTGATAAAAGGTAAGTTGGAAAAAAAATTGTTAAAAGCGCAGAAGTGAGAGGGTATTATGTACATATTATGGATTATGCCGGTATATTTACTTTTGTTCTTCGTCAGGGTTGTAATGGGGCCGTCCATTTGGGACAGGCTTCTTGGAATGAATCTCGTTTCAACAAAAATAATAATTATTATCATCGTTTTTGCGTCTGTTAATGAAACCGCCTATTTATTGGACTTTGCCATTATTTATACCCTTTTTGGTTTTATAGGCGTAATTTTTTCGGCTCTTTTTTTACTTGAGAGAACAAAAAGAGAGGGAAAATAATTGGAAATTCTGGGCAATGTCATCATTATAGCCGGAATTATTTTGATGTTTTTCGGCGTTATAGGCATATTCAAATTCAAAAATTTTTACCCGAGAATACTCGTAACCGCTAAAATTGATACGGTTGGAGTACTCACTCTTATGATTGGGTTAATTGTTAAACATAACGTCAGCTTCTTCTCTTTGAAGCTGTTGCTGTTGCTGGGCATTATGCTGATACTTAACCCGCTGGCCGCTCATATGATAGCCCGCTCGGCGTATTTGAGCGGTTATAAAATGGAAGACCGCCGGACCGTGGAAGAGGACGACGAATGATACAGATATTTCTTTCTTTCTGGATACTCAGCGCGTTACTTTTAGTGCGCGAGCAAAAAATCGTTAGAATTATCATTTACCTCAATATATTTTCGTTAGTCACTTCCGTATGTTTTTTGCTGTTTGCCGCGCCTGACGTCGCAATGGCCGAGGCTTCCATAAGTACCTTCGCCACTATTTTTTTTATCGTTTGTTTTGAAAAGTATTACGGCTTTAAAGCTGACGCCTCCAATAGTTCGCCGATAACGCATGCGGCAAGCGTCAAAAAGCATATAATCCCCCTGGGTTTTACGATTTTTCTGTTTTTCCTGTTTATATGCTTTATTCCAGACAGTGCCGCCAGCACATATCTTAAAGACCAATATGTATCCATGTTTTTACATGACGTCGGCGGGGAGAACGCGGTAACCGCCATATACCTGGGTTATAGAATGTATGATACGCTGTTCGAGGCGCTGATGCTTTTAGTCAGCGTTGTGGCGGTAGTTCATTTGTCATGGTACAGCGATATCTCTGTCACTGATGGAAAACGCAGCGATATTAACAGATCTGCCATAGCCGCCCTCACAATACGCTCAATTTGCCCTTTAATTCTCCTGTTCGGCGTATATCTCATCATTAACGGTCATTTTACGCCCGGCGGAGGGTTTCAGGGAGGGGTGGCGGTCGCTTCTTTCTTTGTATGCAGGTACTTGATATATGACATTTATGATACGCGCGCCGGAAAGATTATCACAATGGAAAAATTGATTTACGCGGCTATCATTTTGTTGCCTGTATTCTTTATCTTTCTCGGCGCGTACGCTTACTTGCCGAAATACCGAAATACATATCTGGTTTTGATGAACTCGCTTATCGGAATGAAAGTAACTTGCGGATTTTTTATTATATTTTACAGATATATCGCGTTTGAAAAGAGATAGACGATGAAATTCGAGATGCTGGAAATTTTTATCGCCGCTATGTTTTTTATCAGTTTTTACGGGCTTATAACAAGTAAAAACGCCATAAAGTCTGTCATTTACATTGGATTGATGGAAATGGCGGTTATCATGTTTTTCCTGAGCCTTGGCTATGTGAGGGGCATAATGCCGCCGATAGGGCCGAATCAGGAAAATGCAGCCGATCCATTGCCGCAGGCGCTCATGATAACGGCTATAGTCATAGGCGTCGCCGTTACCGCCGTCAATTTAACCATGTTGATTTCATTATGCCGGCAAAGCAAAACAGCCGACTGGGATATCGTTCAAAAGAAAAATATGGAGTAGATATATGCTTACTTATTTCGTGATTGCTCCGATTTTGATGGCCGTTTTCCTATACGTTTTCTCTTCCACTAAAACAGGGAGATTCATCGTTATCGCGACGCAAACATTCATGGTCTGCTTTGCCGCTTATCTCTTTTCCATATGCAAGGAAGGAGATATTGTTACCGTCATAGGAAATTATGAGGATGTTTTGGGAATATTACTCAGAGCGGACAGCCTTTCGTCAGTTTTCGTCCTGCTCACTTCTTTTATTTTTTTGATCGCGGCTATTTACAGCTTTCATGAAAACAACAGCGGGTTGTTCTGGTTCCTTCTGTTTATTTGGGAAGGACTCTTAATCGGTATTTTCCTGACATGTGATTTATTCAACATATTTATTTTAATAGAAGTCGCGACTGTAGCGGTATCTATTTTAATTATGTATAACCGTGATAACCGCTCGATGTATGACGGTATGATTTATTTGATGATAAATACCGTCGCCATACAGTTTTACTTATTTGGCATAGGTTATGTCTATAAACTCACCGGCGTTTTGGACATGAACGCCGCCGCGGGGGCAATCAAAACGCTTGATAAAACCTCGCTCATATTGCCGTATGCGCTTATCATGGCCGCCATAAGCTTAAAATGCGCCTTAGCGCCTCTTTTTAGCTGGCTTCCCAAGGCGCACGGCACCCCCGGCGCTCCGTCCTCCGTTTCCGCGATACTGTCGGGTTTACATATAAAGAGCGGCGTTTACCTTTTCCTGAGGATTCAGACCCTTTTTCAAGAAATCGCCCTTTCCGAAATTTTCCTTGCCCTGGGGATCATAACGGGTATAGTTGGATTTATTTTTGCTCTGTCACAATCTGATATCAAACTGATACTCGCTTATCACACAATTTCACAAATCGGCCTGATTATGATAGGTTTGAACATTGACAATACTTACACATATGCGGGCGGCTTGTATCATGTTATCAACCACGCCTTATTCAAATCCGCCTTATTCTTGAGCGCGGGAATGATTATTCACGCATACGGAACCAGGGATATCTATAAAATCCGCGGCGTTTTCATGCGAATCCCGTCAGTCGGCGCGGCAACCGTCATGGCGGTTTTGGGAATAACAGGCGCTCCTTTGTTTAATGGAAGTATCTCAAAATATTTTATTCTGTCCGGTACTAATTGGCTGATAACCGGAGCGATGATATTTATCAATTTAGGAACGATAATTTCATTCATAAAGTATTCTTCAATACTTTTCGGGCATTCCGAGCGTGAAATTGACGTTTCAAAAATTGACGGATGCCAGCGAGCCGCCGTTCTTATTTTAGGCGTTTTATGTTTCGTTGGAGGTATTTTTGGAGAACAGTTTATTGAACTGATGTTCAATATAAAAGTGAGCGTGGATTCGACCGGATATCTCCAAAAAGCGGCTCTCTTTGTTGTCAGCGGAATCGCGGGATATCTTATTTTCAAATATTATGTGAAAAAAAGCGCTTTGCTGAAACGTATATACGAGTCAGATTTAAGTTTCAGAGGAATGTGTGTTTCTATAGGCGCTTTTTTTGCGATGCTTTTGTTAGCCTCCAAATTATTTTCGACGCTGAATTTTTAGGGTTTGATAAAAAGAGAGGGGAGGATAAACTATTTCGTTCGTACAAAATTTCCCTTTTTTTAGTATTTTTCTGCCGATAATAGTCGCGATAATTTGTCTGCTGCTGCAAAGGCAAGCCGCGCAATGGATAACGCTTGCCTGCCTCGCAACGCTCGCGCTGATGTCGGCGGCGCTGCTTGTTTTTACGGTGCGCGGCGGCGAAAGTTTTACGTACATGATGGGGCACTTCCCCGCTCCTTTTGGCAATGAGATCCGCGCAGGCGCGCTTGAGTCGTTCATGGCTCTGCTGTTTTGCTCCGTCAGCCTGTTTTCCGTTCTCGGCGGCCTGAGGGATATCTTTGTCGATATACCTCGGGAGAGAATCATCCATTACTTTGTTATGCAAAACATGCTGACCGGCGCAATGCTCGCCATCGTCTATACAAACGACATCTTCACCGCTTACGTCTTTATCGACGTCATCACTATCGCTGCCTGTTCCATCATATCGATAAAACCGGGCGGTAAAACGTTGGCGGCTACCATGACATACCTAATCATGAGCATCATCGGTTCAAGCCTTGTGCTTCTTTCAATTGCCATGCTCTACAGCGTGACCGGCCATTTGCTAATGCCGGCTCTTGGGGAGAGCGTGGGTATTCTAGCCGCCACAGGCGAATATATAGTACCGTTGTTTATACTTATCGGTCTGTTGACCGCGGGCCTTGCGATAAAAAGCGCGCTGTTCCCGTTCCACGGCTGGCTGCCTGACGCCCATACCAGCGCCACGACAGCAGCTTCGGCG
>Ga0099364_10011895_pt1 | contig 11804 bp, 16 predicted proteins | sample TergutTh196P3_FD_73070 | JGI IMG/M metagenome (GOLD analysis project Ga0099364, IMG submission 73070) | Microcerotermes parvus P3 segment gut microbial communities from Pointe-Noire, Republic of the Congo - Th196 P3 | ecosystem: Host-associated > Arthropoda: Insects > Digestive system > Gut ...
TGTCCGACCCAAAGACACCGTCCCGATAATAGAAAACGCCCGTTTTTATTTCCATGTTCCAGCCAGCATTGTTTGGTTCAAAATATTCGTCGCCGCCGCCGGATTCGTCAGTGAATATGTCGCCCCGCCCGTCCTGCTCTTGTGTCGGTTCGCTTGCCGGAGACTGTGAAGGGTTGCTTGTGGTTGGCATCGTGCCGGAGTCCCCCCCGCCGTTGCAGGCGCACAATGCAAGCGTCAGAATAAGTGCCGTTGCTGTTAAGATGATTCGTTTCATTCAGATATTCCTCCTATAATATATTTGTGAGTAGTCTTTTTATTAAAAGACGCTATTGATTTGTGATCCTGTTGCGGCTGCACCATCGGTGATCTCGTGGTCTTTCAAGATTTCGTCCTGTGTCAGCATGAAAATGCGTCGGCAACTATTGCGGCGCTCGACGGCGTATCATGGACTCCACCAAGCAGAATAATCGTCAAACCGGCATATGCAAGCAAAGCAACCGCAAATAGGGACACAATCACCATCAGAACAATGAAACGCGCTTTTTTGCTTTTACCGTAGAGTTTTATGGAAATCGCCGCTGCGCTAACGCATACGATGAAAAATACCGCCGCCACCCATAGTTGCACTGATTATCCCTCCTTCCGAATGGTATCAAAACTCATTTATTTCAATCTTGTGAGCGTTTTCCCCTCAAGGGAAGATATAACAGCGTGGGCAGGATGCCTACCAGAAACGCGAACATTCCAACCTCTGCCAAATCCAGCAGGAAAAACGGTACGCTCCCAATAACACCGAACAGAGCGGCGCAGATGGGAAGGGCTTTCGCTTCCGGTATCACGCTCAATCCTCTTATCCCGGCGGCTATTCCAAGGGCTGCTCCAAATAATCCTAAAGCCATAATACCGGCGTATGGGAGAGGAACACCGCGCTCATAACCCGGACCGGGGCTGCCGCCGAGGAATAATGCGAAAAACAGGAATCCGAGCCAAATTAACGACGCGATCACGCTGAGTATGATGTACAAAACAGCGGCAATCCGGTTTCTTTTGGTTTTCATAGCATTTTCCTCATCCTTCCTTAGAAACTTATTTTGACGTATTCACGTTTAGCGGCTTCCGCCATGAAGAAATCATGCTTGACAAGCCGCTGCGATTTTGCGACTACGCTTGATGGGAACACATCTATCGCAGTGTTGAATATAGCAACATTGCTGTTATACAGCCGCCTTGCCGCCTGCAAATGTTCCTCCGCGTCACGGATACCTGATTGCAGCTCGCGGAACACATCGGCAGAGCGCAGTTCAGGGTAGTTCTCAGCTATAGCGAATATCCGGGCGCTCATCGCATCCATCTGGGCGTTTTTCTCGTTGATTTCACTGACGGACATCCCGCGCCGCAGTTCGATAACTTGTGTGAACAGCTTGGTTTCATGCGCGGCGAAGCCTTTTGCTGTATCCAGAAGCTTGGTCAGCATATCGTATCGCTTGGTTAGCGCGACTTCGATGCCGCTCAGAGACTCACCAATTTTGATTGCCGTGCGTTTAAAGCCGTTGCTTGTGGAAATCCACCAAATAACGGACGACAAAACCAAAACTATAGCGACAGCGGCAATAATGAGCGGTAGATATCCCATTGTCTACTCCCCCTTAAACAATCTCTCATTCCGGAACAGTTCGTCCAGAATCCCGGTTAAATATTTAATTTCCCCTTGAATCCGCAGCTTCAACGCCGCGATGTCTTTAGTATCAGAGCCATTTTTAATCTCAAAAAAATCCCTTCCATTGTGGATAGCGATATGAACTTGGTCGCCCGAAAAGCAGAGCATCGTCCGCCCGGCCGCTTTGTTGTCAGCGGACAAAATATGTTCCATAAAATGGGGCGTCAACACATAGAAAGCGTTATGGGCGTCGTTTGTGAGAATCTGAAACTGCTCGTTAAACGCATGATTTTCCGTCTCCACATCGCTTTTGGCAGGAACGCGCTTCCCTGCAATCTTTTTGAGGGGAGAAAGGACTGCCCTGTCCGCTTTTTCGCGGATACGAAGCGCAGCGGGCAGAGGTTTAGCCAGTTTGCAGATCATCCATATCCCCTTGAAAAGGGTTTCGCGGTTTTTGCGCTCGGTTTCTTTCCCCTCGTCGTCTTTCTCTATTTCCATAGTGACCTTATCGACCTTCGCGTCGCACATCTCAATTTCGCGCCCTTTGTACTTGCCAATGACATGATCGTTGCCGGTGTAATCGAAATCAACATGGATGCCTAAACTTTCGTCCCACTCGTCAATCAGCCCTGTATCCTTTACCCGCTTCTCGTCAATGCATCCGTTAGGGTTGTAAGCGATGCCCTCGAAAACCTCCGCCAGCGCGTCCCGCACAACGCTTGACTTCGCCGCTTGCTTCATTTCTCTGCCGGCTGACCATCCTAAATTGGCGAAGATAACGGCGGCTATAACCGCGGGAACAGCAGCTATGATGATTCCGCCTAGCGGGAGGACTACTGCCAAAGCAAGGCAGACGGCGGCGATAATGAAGCTCCGCTTCCGTTTTGCACCCAATAAATTCAGCTTGCTCTCAAGTTCCTGATAGCCCGGTTGCTCTGTATTTCCACTATTCATTACTCTGATCCCCCTGCTCTGTTACGTGTTTGTCAGCCGGCATTATGACGGATAGAAACTGTTTTTGTCGCCTCATCCCAGCTAACCGTGCAGCCAAGCGTTTCCGCGATGAAACGCACCGGAACCATAGTCCTGCCATTTATTATCTTGGCGGGGACATCAATGGTCTTTTCGTCCATGACCCCCCATATGCCGGTGGATACTTTCACCCTGTTTGAGCCTATTCGCATGGATATTCTGTGATCATGGGTATCGGTGTCGTACACATCAATGGTCTGCGTGGTGGAATCCCAAGCCACAACATACCCAAGAGCCTCGACAATAGCCCGTACAGGCGCGAGGGTCCGACCGCCCTCAATCACGGGAGGGCTGTCTGTAGGAATAGTACGGCCGTTTACCACAAGTTTTATCGGAGCGGCGGCACGAGCGGCGGCTTCGGCGGCTGCCCTTTCCTGGGCCGCCCTCTCCCACTCTGCATGTATTGCCCAGTCTTGCTCAAGTATCCTCATTTGTTCCGAGTAAGGCAGGCTCTCATACCAATCCGAATAGACTTCTGATTCCGCTAATTGATTCACAAGTTCCCATTGAAAGACATCTTCCATAATGTCCTCCATTGTTAAACCCGGGTCTTCTGCAATCATTTGTTGGATAATAGCCTTTCGGGCGGCATCCAGCTTTCCATCATATATCCTTTGCAGCTCCGCCTTCTTTTCAGCGCTTAGGATCAGCCATTCCTGATAACCGATTCCGTAGGTTGCTGAATAACGCGGTTCATGCACGTTCATGATTTCCTCAAACTCGCGCAAGAAATAATCGTATTCATCATCATCCGTGCCATAGAAGTCGGATTCCCAATCGGAGTAGTAGTCGTAATCATCATCCGGCATATAGCCGTAGTATTCCGCAAAGGCTAACACTGGCGCCTGTGTTGCGCAAACAAACAGAAGCAATAAGACGCTCAACAGTTTCAGTACATTTGTATTCTTTTTCATCATGTATACCTCTTTCTTTAATATAAATAGTAAATAAATAAAATCTGCAAATTGTCAGTCCAAATTTCACCACTCCTATACCTGTAATACGCTTTTTTCGCTACGGCTTATGAATTACGTGACTAGCCACTTCTTTTTGTTGTGGCCCCATAGCGTCCTCACGCAGCATTTCCATAATCTCGTCAAGCGTCAGTCGCGGACCGTCCATCCAATAGATACTGTCACCGTCGGTCTTGACGGCAAACAGCCGCTTGTCATTGTGTAATACCTCATATGCCGGATCGTCCGCTTTTGATTCTATGGAAAGAAACAATACCTGCGTGTTGTCAAGATGAACAATCATCGACACTCCGAATACCGGCAGGGATTCGTTATAATCGGCCGATACATAAGTGATTTTCGCCAAAATCAACCCTCCTTTAGTCGCTGTGATACTTTAATAAAGGCGAAAGCACCCGCGCGCGGATGCTTTTGTGAAGTCGCTTTATTATAATATGTCCGGGAGAAAAAAACTGCGAAGGTTATCAAATTCTAACCTTCGCTGTAAATATTCGTAATCTACTCATTTTCCAAAGAGTAGCCTTCGCCTCTTTGCGTATTGATCGTATAGCCGCTGCCTTCCAGTTTTTTTCGCAGGCTTGACACCTGAAACTTCACGGCATTGTCGTCGCGGCCCATATCCTGACCCCACACTTTTTTGTACAATGTTTCCGCGTTTGTATAAGTCCCCTCGTTGCGGAATAGGAACAGCAGAACGTCAAACGCTTTGGGCTTCAATAGCATGTCGCAGTCGAATGAAAATGCCCGGCGCGATGTCAGGTCTATCTTGATAGCCCCTATCGTCAGCATGTCGGGCACGAGCCCCGCGCGCCGCAGCAGCGCTTCTATGCGCGCCAGCAGTTCCACAAAATCATATGGCTTTATAAGGTAGTCGTCGCCGCCCTCCCGTAGCCCCCGCACTCTGTCCTCCGGCGTTTTCAACCCGGTCAGGAGCAGTATGGGAGTGTTTGAATATCGCCTGACTTCCCGCATGAAGTCCAGCCCGCTGCCATCCGGGAGCAGGATGTCCAAAACAATGGCGTCCGGCGGCGATTCTTTCAAAAGCTCACGCGCCTCGCCCAGATTACGGGCAACTGTTGTTTCATAGCCGCTTTACACACACGGCAGCGCCCCCGTCAACGACGACGTTGATGATTCCGAATTTCGCAAAGATGGCCGTTAGCGTGATGATTATGCAAAAGATACCGCTGACCGCGACCAGCACATTGAACAGCCGGACGCGAAGGTCAAGCTGCTGACTGAAAAACAGGTCGATAAGCCGACGCAGAACTGATTTAGGTTTGATTGTTTTGTCAGGCACTGCCATCACCGTCCTCCCGCAGCATATCCATTATCTCGTCAAGCGTAAGTCGCTGTATTATACTCACGAGCGATTGTATTTGCAGTTTCTTGCTTGTCTTTTTACCGTCATGCGGCACGGCACATCCTTGAAAGGCAATTAACATTCCTACGGATCTGCCGCACCACCTGACAGCAAAAATCCTTCGCAATAATTCCGCAAATACAATCGCTCGCGAGTATATAATAATCGTCTTATCATTCCTTGCTGCGCTGATAAGATGTTTCATGACTGTTTTGTGCCGATGCGCAGCGGCGGAATGGACGATTAATATGAGCAACATTATTTCAACACTTGAAACAGCGAGATTGGTATTGCGCCCTCCTGCAATGGACGATTTTGAAGCGTTTCATTCATGGGCCAGTAATCCGGAAAACACACGTTACATGGCTTTTGGGCCGAACGACGAGGAACAGACCAAAGCGTTTTTAGAGCAAGCAAAACCGGGATTTGAATTTGCCGTCGTTCTCAAAGATTCAGGTGCAGTAATCGGCAGCTGCGGCATATACCCAAAAGAAATGGGCTATATAGGCGATGTCGGCTGGATTTTGCATAAAGACTATTGGAAACGCGGCTACGGGACGGAGCTCGGCGCTGAGCTGATTAGATACGGCTTCGATGACTTGAAGCTTGGCCGGATTCAAGCTCCGTGCGCCGCTGTGAATTACGGCTCATTCCGTGTCATGGAGCGTATTGGTATGCGGCGGGAATCCCTGCGCCGCAAAGCATTTTGGGCGCGCGTGGATAAAGAATGGATCGACGAAGCGTGGTATGCCATTTTTGCGGAGGATTATTACGCCGAAAGCAGCCCCCTTATTGGCAAAACGGCAAGCGCATCAACAGCTGTCACCGAAGCCGACACCGCTAAAACGGTAGGTAGCGGAAGCCTTGACGTTTTCGCTACGCCGATGATGATCGCGCTCATGGAACGCGCAGCTTGCGAATGCCTTGCGGATGTGCTGACAGAAGGGCAAACATCGGTCGGAACACAAATCAATGTGGAGCATACTGCAGCCAGCGCGATAGGCGCAAATGTAACCGCGACGGCTGTGATAGAGTATGCGTCCGGCAGAAAGATTGAATTCGCTGTTACAGCGAATGATGGTTCAAACGAAATCGGCAAAGGCAAGCATAGCCGCTTTATTGTTGACGCAGAACGCTTTATGGCGAAGATGAACAAATAAGGTAACACGTTTATGCACTACGCCGATTACAAAACGATTCTGTCGCCGAACAACGGCATGAACATATACCGCGGATGCACACATGGCTGCATATACTGCGACAGCCGCAGCTTGTGTTATCAAATCAAACATGATTTCGAAAATATCGAGATAAAGCGGGACGCCGTCAGGATACTTGATTTACAGCTTGCCCGTAGGCGCAAGCCTTGCATGATCGGCACGGGAGCGATGTGCGACCCGTATATCCACCTTGAGGAAGAACTGCAGATAACCCGTCAATGCCTTGAGGTGATAGAGCGGCACGGTTTCGGTCTGGCTATCCAAACAAAGTCCGCACGCATCCTGCGCGACATGGACCTTCTGCAAGCAATCAACGCCAAGACTAAATGCGTCGTTCAAATCACGATGACGACCTTTGACGAGGAGCTTTGCCGCATCGTCGAGCCATGCGTATCGACAACGGCTGAGCGTTTCGCCGTGCTGGAGGCAATGAGGGACGCAGGGATTCCAACCGTTGTCTGGCTCTGCCCTGTTTTGCCGTTTATTAATGACACCGAAGAAAACCTGCGCGGGCTGCTCAACTATTGCATCCGGGCGAAGGTGCGCGGCATTCTCTGCTTTTCCTTCGGCACTACCATGCGCGAGGGGAGCAGGGATTATTTCTATAAAAAACTTGATGAGCACTTTCCCGGTTTGAAGCAGAAATATATCCGAACCTTTGGGGGGAGTTACGAATGCTACAGCCCGAGTAACAACCGTTTAATGGGGATATTCGTAGAAGAGTGTAAAAAGCATGGCATTCTCTACCGCACCGACGATGTATTCGGATACACGCGCGAGTTCGAAACGAAAGACAGGCAGCTGTCGTTGTTTTAGAGGTCCATTAGGGGAGAAAACAAGTGAGGAAAAAGATCATTTGGGGACACATAGCAGCGGTTTTCACAATAATAATCTGGGGGACTACATTCACATCGACAAAAGTGCTGCTGAGAAGCTTTTCGCCTCTTGAGATACTGTTTGTTCGTGTGGCTGTCGCTTTTCTCATACTATATATCGCAAAGCCGCAGAAGCTCGCGCTCAAGGACAAAAGGCATGAGCTGCTTTTTGCGGTAGCCGGGCTTTGCGGCATATTGATTTACCAAGTTCTTGAAAACTATTCGCTTTCGTTTACAATGGTTGCTAACACCAGCGTGATCGTGACGACCTCGCCATTTTTTATTGCTGTCCTTTCGACTATATTTCTCAAGACGGAAAAACCCGGATATCTCTTTTACGCAGGGTTTTTGTCGGCGATAACAGGCATAGCCATAATCAGCTTCAGCGGAATAGCTGCATTGCGGATAAATCCGATAGGTGATTTTTTAGCGCTTGGAGCAGCTATATCCTGGGCGTTTTATTCCGTTTTGTCAAAGATAATCAGCACTTATGGATATAACATCGTGCAAGTTACAAGGCGGATATTTGGTTACGCAGTACTGTTTTTGCTCCCGGTTTTGTTTTTCTCGGACTTTCGATCAAAAACGGAACAGCTCGTTGCTCCGATAAATATCTTCAATTTTCTCTTTTTAGGTGTATTAGCCTCGGCTGTTTGTTTCAGCATGTGGAATCACGCTGTAAAGGTATTGGGTACGATTAAAACCTCTGCTTATATATATCTTGTGCCTGTGATATCGGTCGTGACTTCGGCTATTGTGCTGGGGGAAGCTATCACATGGGTGAACGCAGGGGGAATCGCTTTAGTTTTGCTAGGCTTATTCTTGTCAGAACGCAAAAGCGCGAAAACCGGGGACTCTTCCCCTGACGAATCCCCTGACAAATAAATATAGGAGCATTATAGTCAAATGCGAAAATTACTAAATGAAGCATCTACATGGCTCTTCGTGCGGTTGGGGTTTGTCGGCCCCATCGATACCGCAAGAATCTCAGAGAACCTGTACGCAATAAAAACAGGAGTCGTAAATTTTTATATATACCGCAAGGGCGACGACGCTATCGCATTGGATTCGGGTGTAGGCGATGCAAACATAAGGCAGCAGCTTGATGCTTTATCTATCGATCCCAATAATGTTTCAAGCGTATTCCTCAGCCACTCAGACTTCGACCATGTCGGCGGCCTTAACGTATTTCACAATGCGGCTGTCTACCTCTCAAGCGATGAGGAACAAATGATCACAAGAAAGCGCGCGAGGAAATTCGGCGTTTTCCATAACAAGAGAATTCAACAACCGTACACGCTGCTCAATGACGGTGATGAAATATCCATTGGCTCAATTAAAGTAAAAGCGATAGCTACGCCCGGCCACACTCCGGGTTCAATGTCGTATTTGATAGACGATTCGAATCTTTTTGTGGGCGACACCTTTACTCTGAGAAACGGAAAGATTCGCCCTGTAGCACGGATCCTCAATATGGATCGAAAATCACTTGACAATTCCATTAGGAAACTGGCGAATTTTGAGAATGTCCAACTGGCGATTACCGCTCACAGAGGTTATACCGACGACTTTTATGAGGCTTCCGCAAGCTGGAGATAAGGGTGTTGCCACCCGGCATGACGTGCCCAATGTACTTGTTACCGCTTAGATTCTGATCATTCTTTACAAACAGGACATGTAGTTGACCTGTTTTTGTGTTATTATGAGCCTATATGTCGGCACGGAGAGGCAAGCTAATATGACTTTGAGTGGATAGCAATGGTACCTGCTAGGAGGCTATCAAAATGCAAAATAATATAACATATACACAGGAAGTTTTTGAAGGAAAACCGGTAATTATGATTCGCTTCAAATACGACCCTAGGCTCGTAGATGAAGTGAAGAAAATACCGGGCAGCAAATGGATCCAGAAGCTCAAATGCTGGTATGTACCTGACACGCAGGAAAACAGACTGCTCTTTGAAATGCCTGATTCAGTTGAGCCTTCATCAGATGGCTTGGAGCAGAAGGCCGAAGCTCCTATGCGTGAGTTGATGAAAGTAGACGAGGTCAACAAACCTGCGCTAAACGCACTCATGGAAAGCATGATTTTAAAAGGATACAGTAAAAATACGCAGCGAACTTATTATTACGAATTTGCCCAGTTTCTTTATATATTGGGCAAGTACGACGCCAAAAAAATGGACGAAGAAAAAATCAGAAGCTATTTTCTATACTGTGCCGAAGAATTGCAGATGAAAGGAGGCCAGATAAACAGCCGGTACAGCGCTGTAAAATTTTATTATGAGCAAGTTCTGGGCAGACGCAAGTTTTTTATTGACTTGCCTCGCCCAAAAATGCCATCACAACTACCGAAACACATCAGCACGCGTGACGTCAAGAAACTATTTGACGCTGTAACAAACACAAAACACGCGCTTATGCTGAAACTGTGCTATGGGATGGGGCTTCGTGTATCAGAAATCGTGAACCTCAAAGTCAAGGATATTGACAGCGGCAATATGCAGGTGCTTATAGAGCAAGCAAAAGGCAAGAAGGACCGCTATGTGAATCTGCCGGAAAGCATATTGGAGGATTTGCGGAACTACTATAAAGAATTCCGCCCCGTCAAGTATTTATTTGAGGGACAAAGCGGCGGGAAATACAGCATCCGTAGCGTTCAGTATATTTTTAAGGGTGCAATGACCAAGGCGAAAATCAACAAGGATGTTGGAATTCACGGGCTTCGTCACAGTTTTGCCACGCATCTACTCGAAAATGGGACGGATATAAGCTTTATTCAGAGCCTGCTTGGACATAACGACATAAAAACGACAATGAAATACGTAAAAGTGGCGCAAAAGAATTTGAAAAACATAAAAAGCCCTCTTGACTGCTTGTAAGGAAGATAGTAAAGTAATTTATCGGCTATGCGGAACTTCGCATTTTGTATAGAAGATTACTATAACCTATTTCGCATTTCATATAGAAAACCTGCAAAAGAATAAGGTGTTGTAATGGTTCCGTGGCGATGATTGACTAGATAGAAATTTTCGTCTATATGAGAGTTAAGCGACATATCCCCTAGTGCGGAGGTATACAGAGATATTTATTTTAGATTTTATCATCGGTGTAGAAACCTTAAATTGGTGGTGTTTGTATGAAAATCAAACGTAAAACTCTTTTCATTTCTGCGGCAATAATAATCATTATTGCCGTTGTGGTGCTTGTTTGGATTTTGAAAGATGATACCAGTTCACCGATAGATGGGGGTACAACGTGGTTTGTGGGTCAAGGAGAGCATGACGCAAGCGCATACATTTATCCAACTCAGGAAGAATTGGCTGCAATAGAACCGAAAGACAGGGCTGCCGCGCTCCAAATACCCGAAAAAATCCTTAAAGAAATGTCAACTGCAGGGCTTGCGGAAACTTGCATAAATTATCCAATGATTGCCGAAATGGCTTTTTACGATTCGTTGGAAATAGGCTTTGGAAGAATAAAAAGCCAATTCAACGGACTGCAAGAGTTGTTTGTGCGTACCGATGTTGCGGATATATTAGTTCCGATATTTGTCAGCATGGACTTAAACAAGCTAAATCAATGCGCTGAATCCCCGACATTAAAGTTTCATTTTGTCTGTATAATGCTCTATCAAGAGCCTGTAATGACCGCTCTCAACTCCGAACAAAGGAATGAGCTTATGAAAGCTATTTCAGAAAAAAGGAAGTTAATCAATTCAAAGTATGATGACCAGTTCAGCCTGTACAACTTGGAAATACTCGAACAACGAATTAAGTAACGAGAAAAATCAAAGGTGTTTTCTGTGATGTTGCCCGTTATGGATTGTTAAAAATTTAACAATCTCTACATGGATTTATTTGGCAAAATCGCTGCAAACCGTTGACAAAACCGTTTGGATTTGGTATAATGCTAATATGAAAGGATTCAAGGCGAAGTCAGAGCGAAAATCGCCGTTGATGGGGATATGGATTATTTATCAATAAACAAAAAATTAAACGACTTAAAAAGTCGTGGTGTAATAAATCCGTATATTGGAGAGGCTAAAGAGGCTTTGCCAGTTAAAATAGCTTCAGTAAACAGACACGCCTTAAAACATGGTGTCACAAAGGAAGAAGCCCAAAGCTATATTGACAATGCCATTGTCATGTTTGATCAGGGCGGACGATCGCTATATGTTTCCGAGGAAGGGAATTCTGTTATACTGGATGCAGATAGACGTCTTATATCTGCATACAAAAAATCGGATTTTGATTTCGGAATAAACGCAATATTGGAGGTATGCAAAAATGGATAGAAACTATAGTTGCCCGCTTGTAGATAGCGATATAGACGCAACCATTTGCTATGACATACAAATGGTTACAGGTGCGGGAAATCTTATCAACAGGAGAATTTTGGAAGACTACGATGACATATTCGATATCGACAAAGTTACGAACGAACGCGCCGCAAATATCTGTTCCATTTGTCTGTTTAACCAATTGAGGATCCCAGTAGCGCAAACAGGGGCAAAGGCCGTGTAGTATGTTCCCTCCGGCTAAACGGCGGCAGATTGTTAAAAATTTAACAATCTCGATGCGGGTTTATTTTGGCAAAATCGCCGCAAACGGTTGACAAAACCGTTTGGATTTGGTATAATGGTGAACACGAGGGTTAGTCGGCCTAAAGCGCGGCTATGCG
>Ga0099364_10011896_pt1 | contig 11804 bp, 3 predicted proteins | sample TergutTh196P3_FD_73070 | JGI IMG/M metagenome (GOLD analysis project Ga0099364, IMG submission 73070) | Microcerotermes parvus P3 segment gut microbial communities from Pointe-Noire, Republic of the Congo - Th196 P3 | ecosystem: Host-associated > Arthropoda: Insects > Digestive system > Gut ...
ATCAAAAATCAAAAATCAAAAATCAAAAATCAAAAATCAAAAATCAAAAATTCCCCAAAAATATATCAATTCTGAAAAAAAACTATAAACCACTCAAAACCACTACAATAACAATCAAAAATCGAAAATCGAAAATCAAAAATAAAAAAAAATGCACTTTTTTTTAAAAAAAATGCATTTTTTTTTTTTTTATTTAAATTTTCTTTTTACCTTTGCACCCGAAAACAAATAGTTGTTTTTATACATTTAATTAATATAGTAAATTTTTAATCTTTATTTTTTTTTTAATTTTAATCTAAACATAACCAAAATGAAAATTTTAAATTATTGGACAGATTGGAAATCGGGCAGAGCGCAAGAGCGCAAAACCCGTGGATCAGCGTTTTCTGTATGGAAAATCTTGATTCTGACTTTATTTTTCGCAGCGCCAGTGGTGCTGCAGGCGCAGAGTACGTTTGACTTGGCGACATCAACCGGTACTCCTAGTAATGGAGGAACGGAATGGACTTTTGACAATAACGTGCTAACGGTCCATGTTGGAGCCAATATAACAATTAGTAATGCAGTACCCCTTGGTTCAGCAATAAGAGTTGTTGTAGAAGGAGAAGGTGTAAGTCAAGAAAGAACGCGCGTAACCTTAAACGGTGTCACAATAGGTGGAACTGGATCGGGACTTGGAGCTACCAGATCTCCTTTCGCACTTGAGGCTGGCGCGGATGTGATATTGACCTTAACAGGCGCAAACACTCTTAGCGTCAATCCAGGTGCAGCTGGAGGACCAAACAATGCTGGTTTATTAGTGCCTGCCAACTCAAAACTGCAAATTTTAGGCACAGGTAGTTTGAATGCTACGGGTGGTACAGGCAGCGCAGGTATCGGAGGTTCGTCAGGAAGTGCGGGTACTATTATTATCGGAAATGCTGCGGACCAAGGCAACAATCCAAATAGGCTAGAAACAGCTCCGAGTGTTACTGCACAAGGAGGTGGAAATGGACCAGGCATTGGTGGTGGTCAGAACGGCACGGCGCTCCTTATCGAGATATGGCATGGAACGGTGGTTGCGACAGGCGGAACCGACGGAGCTGGAATAGGAAGTGGTGTAAGTGGAACAGCCGGAGTTATTCGAATTTTAGGAGGCCATGTGACCGCTACAGGAAGTGTAAATGGCGCGGGCATAGGCGGCGGTAGATACAGCGATGGAGCAGAATTGACGATATGTGATGCATACGTCGAAGCTATCGGAGGAACCGAAGCTCTCGGTATCGGTCGCGGAGAAGGCTTAGAAGTGCCTCATGGAGCTCTTCTGGTTTTGTGTAATAGCGTTTTAAAAACTACAAGCGTACCCGAAGAGTTTAATCCGGATTCTTTTCAGAGCGGGATAGTTCTTATAGAGGATGAAGAAACTTCTGGCAAATATGTCGGAGAAGTTTATGGAGATGTAGAGTTGATATGGGATCTCGTTCTGGGAACAGACGATGAGCTTTTGATAGCTGATGGTAATAGCTTGAAAGTAGACAGTGACGGACAGCTTACAAATGGCGGTCAGGTATTATTAGAAGGAGACGGTGAAATTTTGCCGTCTAACTATGCTGATCTAGGATTGGTAGGAGGAACCGGAGAGGTAATCCCGATGACAAACCTAATAACTTTAGATGACGATAAAGCAAGAGGCATTGGCTGGAAATTTGATTTGGCAACAGGAGTCTACACAATTCTTGACGGCGCTGATGTAAATATTCAACCAAGTGCAACACCTGCAGCAAATACGCGAAGAATTGAAGTAGAAGAGGATGCAACAGCAAAAATATTATTTCAAGGTGGAGCTAATTTGGCAGGCATCATACATCTAAACGGTGCAGCAACACCTTTCACTGTAAAAGAGGGAGCCGATGTAACTCTTACTGTACGTGGACACGTATCTTTTGGTGCGACCAACCAGCTATGGGCTAATAATCCGGCTATAAAAGTAGAACCAGGCGCAAAACTGACAATATCAGGGAATGGAGCTGCTTCAGGAAGTACGCTTACTGCGATTGGTGGCTCTGATGCTGCCGGTATTGAAATCGGTACTACAATTGCCGGAAATACAGCAACAGCAGGAACTGTTATTATTGGTGAGACAGCAGGTGAAGCAAATAATTTGACAGTTGTAGCGACGGGCGCTGCAGGTGGCGCAGGTATTGGATCCGGTAATAGCGCTCGTACTGACATCGTTCATAGAAATCATGGCGTTATCGTAATAAACAGTGGAACAGTTACTGCAACAGGAGTTGCTGGCGGCGCTGGTATTGGCGGCGGCAATGGCTCCTTGGGAACAACTGGTAACATTACTATTAATGGAGGTACGGTAACCGCAAATGCAGGAACCAACGCAGCCGGTATAGGTAGTGGACAGACGGCGGTAAACAACGGAGAAAGTACAAACGTAATACAAATTACGGGCGGTACAGTGGAAGCTAATGGAAATGGCGGTGGAGCCGGTATCGGCGGCGGTGGACATACTTCTACGTCTCCCGTAAATGGTTCTGTAAGTGGCGTTATTAAAATAGCAGGCGGAACAGTCGAAGCTACAGGCGGAACTACAGGCGCTGGTATAGGAAGCGGCTCATACGCAGTTTATAATACAAACCCACCGCAGGATGTTCAGCTAATTTCAATAACCGGCGGAACTGTAACAGCTGAAGCAGGCGGCGGAACAGCTGCTGGTATAGGCGGCGGAGAAGGTTCATTAGGTAATAATGTCTCAATAACAGCAGGCTCTGTTACAGCTTTGTCGCCGACTGGAATGGCTATAGGACGCGGAGTAGCTCGGGCGCCAGGTACAGCTGCAACACCTGAAAAGGGTACGCTTACCATAGGTTTTGCAGAAAATGATCCTGGAAAAACCGATGATAGGGCGCCTTTATTATTTGTGCAGGCAGTTGGTACATTAGCAGAAAGGGCAAATCTACTGCCTTCAGAAGATGATGATGATTTAATAAAAAACAGAGGTATTATTTTCTACGGAAACTCAGGCTCTCTTGATGAAGTAGAAGTTGTAGTATTTTCTGAATTGGATTTGGTGGACAGCGACGGAGAACCTATGTATACTACAGCAACGCTTGCATTAATATATAACGGTGAGATTCACACATCTTTCGCAGGAAAATATCAGGTGCCATTGCCGGCAGGGTTGACTATAGAAGTACCAAAGGATGTCAATATTGGCCTTGGTGGTCTTGAAAAGACAAGATTCACGGCGTTGAGCTACAGTCAAATTGTGGCTAACAGGCCCACGGATGTGGCTCAGCCTAATACATGTCCGGTATTAAATATTAATCAAGACTTAGGTTGTTTATTGGCGCGTGTAGACCTTCCTACAAATCAGATATTTTTGAATGCCACCGATGGACTGTTTGGAAACGGTTGGGTAAGAGTTCCACAAGCTGACGGTTCTCAAATTTACTATATTCAGGCTGTTCCTCAGACTGATCCAGATGTAGTAGTTCCCACAGATGTTATTGTTTCAGGAACTGTTTTATCTACAGACGTGGTGCGAAGACGTATAGTAGTTTTACCGGGAGTTCAAGCAGAATTGACCTTCAAAGACGTTACGATGGAAGCGGCAGGCACAGATGTTTCACCTTTGGCTTTGTCGCAAGGTGCTGCAACACCGGCTCCGGGCACCACAACAAATGTGACACTGAAACTCGAAGGTGTTAATACACTGACTTCAACAGGCAACCGACCTGCAATACAAGTTCCTAATCGCGCAACGCTGACTATCGCAGGCGACGAGCTGGAAGCTACAGTAGCAGGCACAGCAACCCCGGCTATCGGTCTGGGAGCAGCAATCGCAAACGCTTCTGTAAGTGCAACAGGTGTGATTACATTTAACAATGCTGTAGCATTAGGCACGGCAACAGCCGGCGACATAACTATTGAAGGCGGCAGGATTACAACAGTTACCCCCACCGGCTCGACAGCAGACGGTATAGGAGCAAATATAGGAGTAAACCCCGGAACGCTGACAATAGATGGAGCTACAGCAATAGTTAATACATCAACTTTGCGCACAGAATTTACCACCGGAACACCGGCTGTAACAAACGAAGTGTTAGATAAAGTGAAAGGTATACTTATTTTAGATACGCAAAAATCAGATCTGTGGACTCTTACCGGCTTAACTATCAATAAGGAAGGAACAGTTTTTGGAAATGTTGTATTGACCGAAGATTTCGAAGTTGAAACTACAACCGAATTGGTTATTGAGCCCGGAGCTAAATTAGAAATGGCAACAGACAAAGAACTGGTAATTGACGGAAGAGTGATAGCGTATGGAGAGCTCGAAGGCGATTATGACGATGAAAACGGTTCTTTAATAGAAAACCCAGTAAATCTGATAGACTTTGACTATGTGTACACTGACGAAGACTATGGACAAGGATGGAGACGTAATGGAGACGTTTTCTACGTAGTACATGAAAGAGATTTCCACACCACTTTGTCAGTTGAAGTTAACGGAAAAACACAAACACAAAGTATTATTGTGCTGGAAACAAAAGAAGATTATGACGCCAATATTACAATTGACCGCGTTGAAGTAGTTTTCTATGCGCCGACGCTAATACCTCCGGTAGTAAATATGCCTTACTCGCCTTTGACAATTAATTCGGGCGCAGTAGCAAATTTGATACTGAAAGGTGAGAACATACTCGTTGGAGGACAATCTACTATAGGTGGAACTCCGGGTTTGCCGGGTATTCGTGTTCTAAGAGAGACAACTGCAGCGACTTCTCCAAGAGGCGTGCTTACGATAACAGGCGATGGAAGCCTTGAGGCAACAGGCGGTAATGGCGCAGCCGGTATTGGTGGTATCCACGCAAGCGCAGCATATACACCAGGAGTTTTCCCAGCGGGTGGCTCATTAGTTGGCGATATCATCATAGAAAGCGGAGAAATCACAGCTACCGGAGGCAATTATGGAGCTGGTATTGGTACAGGTTTTAATGCTATAGTAACCGGAGAAATAACTATATCAGGCGGTGTAGTTTATGCAAATGCAGGCGGAACATCAGGTGCAGGTATCGGAAGTGGCGGATCTATGTTACCTACTGATCCAGGTGGCGCTCAAACTATTACAATCACTGGAGGTTTTGTAAATGCAGTAGGTATTGGCTCAGGAAGCTATGGAATTGGACCAGGCGGCGGTAGCGGTGCAGGCGGAACGTTAGTCAATATAGGTATATTGGACGATGATGGAGAACCTGTTGGAAACGGAGTGGTTTACACAAATACTGTTTTTTACAACGCCACGGTACCCGCGAATTTAATGTTAAGAAGCGGTATAGTTTTCTCAGGTGCACCAGGCACGGGAACTACAACAATGCCATCAAATACAGCCGGTTTTGTTTCAGGAACATATAACGAAGGTAGAATATACGGTAAAAAAGTAACAACTAATGCGGATGTACTAATTAAGTATGGGTATTCGCTTGATGTAGCTTTTCAAGGAGCAGCAACTGCCCCCACAGGTTTAACTGCAAGTGCTCCTCCGGCTCCTATCTTGGATGCAAATGGCGATCCAGTACCGCAGATACTCAATATCGGCGAAGGCACGACTTTGACAAACTCGGGTAGAGTAAAATTGTACTATACAGAAGGTGCTGAAATTAATTATGGTAAAGCAGGCTTCGGCGACTGGGATAAAACAAGCAGAACTGTTACCGCAGGCACCCCACCCGTAACAACAGGATATAATTCATGGACATACGTAAGAATGACTCCTGAAATTAATCTTGCGGTTGCACCGGAATATCCAAGTATGTTTGGTCTAGGTTGGTCATATATGAACCAATTTACGTCTGGAAGTCCAGCTTCAACTACTTTTGGTTTGTTTACAGTAACAGCAGACGATCCCGTCTTAGCTGGTATAGCTCAGGAAGTAGTTATCACCGGAGAAAATGCGCTAAATCGCAGAATAGTAGTTAATAGCGGCGCTGCTGACAAAAATATAAGATTGAAGGATGCGGAAATAAGTTTTGCAACTGGTGTTCTGCAAAGTCCGTTTAGTCTCAATTCGAGTTCGGTGATATTAACACTTGAAGGCGAAAACGAACTTACAGCAAATGGAAACTTTGCAGGTGTTCATGTTCCAGCCGGCAGCAAAATTGTAATTGAAGCTGAAGATGAAGGAAGCTTGGTTGCAACCGGAGGAACCGGCAACGGAAGTATTGGTGGCGCCGGTATCGGAAGTCAGGCTAATACAGCTGGAACAGTTATTGAATTTTCAGGAGAAATCATTATTAACGGCGGTATAATAACTGCTACCGGTGGAAATAATGCAGGTATTGGAGGTAGCGGCGGCGGACCCGGTGGTAATCCAGGTAATCCGGTTGAAATCCGTGGTGGAATTATTACTGCATTTGGTGGTAATTCAAGTGCTGGTATAGGCGGCGGACCCGGACAACAAGCTTCAAACGGTTTGATAATTCAGAATGCTATTGTAACTGCTACCGGTGGCGATGGCGGCGCCGGTATAGGTGGTGGCGCTTTCCCTCCGGGAACAGGAAACACAGGTAATGGCATAAGCGCTGGTGGTATAACAATTACCAATTCTTCGGTAACTGCAACTGGTGGTATTAATTCTGCTGGTATAGGAGGCGGAAATAATGCGTCAGGTAGCAATCAACCTGATAATGCAAGCATCACAATTGATGGTTCGGTTGTAGTTGCAAAGGGACTTGGAAATGCATTAGGTATTGGAAGAGGTGATTATACTGGCTCTCAAAGCGATGGTAATGTCGTTGTTATCAATTCGTTTGTTGATGCATCAAGTATGGGGACTTTGGATCCAGGTAGTGACGATTATGTAATCTTTGACCATTCAAGAGCGCTTGAGCCAAGAGATATCAGCCTTACAACTACGGCAAACGACGTAGACGTTCAGGTTGCTCTTGCAAAAGGAAACTTGGAATTGAATCACATTGCAGTAATACCAGCGGATTCATGGTTAGGTATAAGCGCTTCGGTAACAGCGCCAATTACAGCAACAACTCAACTTCAAAGCCTTACAATACGTCCAAGAGCAAGATTGACTAATTCTGGTTACATATATATTAATGAGAATTGTGCAGTGGTTACAGCTCCTACCTATTCTGGAGGACGATTGTTAGATATTTATGGTAGTTTGATAAATCCTGTAGCAGCTAATATAAAATTTGCTGCCGGAACCGGTTGTTTACCTGAAGGCTTGAACTTCATTAAATTAAATGCTGCAGTTGCTGATAGGTTAGACAACGATCCAGTATGGTCGTGGAATCAACCAGAAAGAACTGAAGTAACAATTTTTGGCGATGCCACTAACTTGATTAATGTTTTAATTGAAGGTTCAACTTCTGCAGTACGTGTTATTGTAGATGAAAATGCAAAAAATCTTAATCTCCAGTTTAGTGATGTTACAATAAATGGTAGCAACTTTGGAGAAGGTATTTCGCCTGTAACAATTGGCGATGGCGCTGAAGTTACAATTCAACTTAGCGGAACAAATACTATAACAGGCGGCACCCGATCTGCAGCTATTAATGCTCCCGATGGAACTACGCTCACTATCGCAGGCGACGGAGTTTTGACTGCCAACGGTGGTCCTTTTGCAGCCGGTATAGGCGGTAGCTTTGATGAAGACGGCGGCGATATAATTATTGCCGGAGGAACAATCTATGCTAATGCAGGCGCTGGTAGTGAATTAGCTCACGGCATAGGCGCAGGTCCCGGCATTCCGGCTCGCGAACCCGGAACATTGACCGTAGACGGCAATACAGTAGTATTTGCCTCAAGCGTAGGCGATGAGGATTATAATGTAGAAAAAGGTATCTTGTTTGTTGGTCCTGCTGCGACAGCATCAGTATATGGCGACGTAACATTAGCAAGTTTGACGTTGCCTGCAGGCTACACATTGAATGTACCCGACGCAACAACATTGGAAGTAACGCTACTTGTGACTAACAATGGAACAATTAATGATATTAGCGCGCAGCTTGGTAACGTAACTGTAAATTCATTGACGCCAGCAACAAATGGTATTAACTTTGAAAATGCAGTAGATGTAGAAGGTATTGTTGTAGATGCTTCAGAAGATGGTAGTGCAATTGATATCACTGCTACACTTGCGGATATGTTCAGCATTAACCCCAAAGCAGGCGATGCAGTATACTCAATAACTGGTCCGGGCAGCTTCACAGCAATGTTTACCGTTGCTGATGTTATCAGGGAAATTGAAGTTACACAATGTGGAACGTTCACTGTTACTATGACCACCCTTGCTAATGATAATACATTCTATGCAGCAGGCGATGCAGTAACAAATACCTTCGAAGTAATCGGCGGTGAAGCTCCTGCAATTGTATGGCCCGCTATTGCTACTCAGCAATATGCTCCCGGCTTAACGCTCGCTCAGGTAGCTATACCAACCACAACCAGCAATGATTTAGGTACATTTGCATGGACACTACCTGCAACTACCCTTGTTAATGTTGGACACACTGGTTTCTCAGTAACCTTCACTCCTAATCCTTCATGCTTCGACTACACTGGTATGGAAATGACAAGTAACCGTACATTTACAGTTACTCCGTTAACTATCACCGGTAGTGTTTCGATGTCTTATGACGATGAGGAAGCAGTAGAAGAGGGCTCTGTATTAACGTTAGTAACCACTGATTTACTTCCAGCCAATGCAGAAATCGATCAGTTAAAAATTGAGTGGCTAAGAGACGGACAGCCTATAGCAGGCGCCAACGGCTTGACTTATACAGTAGCGGCCGCTGATGATATGCAACCTATATCAGTAAGAGTAACAGGCGAAGCGGGCACCAATTATCTTGGTGTATTGCAAAGTACATCAATTACTATAGGTCAAGACCTGATGATTGGTACAATAGCTATCACCTACGATGAATTGGAAGTAGGCGAAGTATTAACTGCCGAATTTACTCCCATCCCGGCTACAGCTCCACACACTTTCGAATGGTTGCGTGGCGGCGTTGTAATAACCGGCGCTACAGGCGATGAATATGTGATAACTGAAGATGATCTTGGAGCGTGGATTAGTGTAAGGGCAGTTGCTGGCGAAGGTTTCACAGGCGTAGTTACAGCTACACCCGTCCAAATTCCTCAACAGCGTCCGAGCGCTCCTCAAAATGTTGCAGTAGAAGCACATCCTCAGCGTTTAGTTGTGACATGGGCTGCTCCAGCAAACAATGGCGGAAGCGACATACTTTACTATGAAGTTTCAACCAATGGCACAGATTGGGAATTGGCTCACCCTGCAGCATTCACTTACTCAATCAGCGGCTTAACCAACGGCACTGAATACACAGTAAGCGTACGCGCACGTAACGAAGCAGGCGTAGGCGCTATTGCCACAGGCACAGGCACGCCTTCGGGCACATTCGTACCGGTAGAACTCATCACACTCAGTACTACGAATTTTGTGCTAACCCCCGATGCCCCCGTTGCTACCCTCGTCCTCGTACCAAGAGACGGCGTAAGTCCAGCAACGGTGACTCCAGCTGAACATTGGTCAGCTAGCGATATTGTTTGGACATTGCAAGGCTCTGATGAACCTATTACCGAAGTAAGTTCCGATGTACCTGATGTAATATATATAGTAGCAAGAATATCGGGCGGCGCAAACGAAGGCCTCAGCGATTACACACACACGTTCACAATAACGTTTAGAAGTGAAGGCAGTATTGATCCTGATGCCAACTTCGTAACAAATATCGTGATGACCAGCCAAGCTCAAGTAACTGCAAGTCAAATGCCTCTTACCCTTGCTGGAACGATAGTAACATCGCAACCGGGTGAAGAGCATGACTACGTAATTGTTTGGAGTGGCACTGGCGTTACAGATGGAGTGTTTAGTTCAACCACGGCTGGCGCTAATGAAGTAACAGCTACTGTAATAGGCGGCGGACATGATAATACAAATGTTGTACGTACGTTCAATATCACTGTTATATTACCGACATCTGATCCTGAGAACGCTCTTGTAGCCGAGCTTCGCGCTTGGGTACTTCAGAGCGGCATGGTTCACATCACCGGTTTAGTATCAGGCGAGCGTTTGACAATCTTCAACACCGCAGGTTCTGTTGTTTATGACAGCACATCTACCAGCGAGTCAGTAGACTTGTCAATCAATGCCCCCGGCGTTTACATCGTAAGAGCCGGCGACCGCACTGTACGCGTAGTAACACAATAGTAGTCGTTAGTCTGTAGTCGTTAGCGATTGATGACAACAGGCAAATAGACTGATAAAAAAAACGGGTTGTCCCCAAAACGGACAACCTGTTTTTTTGTGTATTCTTATCTCTTATCTCAAAAAAAAATATAAAAAATACTAAAAAGTTGTTTGAATGTTTTTTTTTATTTACCTTTGCAAAAAATAAAAATCAAAAATAATGGAACCAAAATATTTTGCTTCAGTAGAGGCTATATTAGAGAAACTTGCGATAGAGGCCGATCGCCGCAGCGCGGAGTTCGACGCTCAATTGAAGAAGTCTAAGGAAGACGATGACCGCCGCAGCGCCGAGTTCGACCGCCGCAGCGCCGAGTTCAAAGCCGAGTTCAACGAACTCTTGAAGAAGTCTAAGGAGGACGATGACCGCCGCAGCGCCGAGTTCGACCGCCGCAGCGCCGAGTTCGACCGCCGCAGCGCTGAGTTCGCAGTTCAAATGCAGTTTTCAAAGGAGGAAGCCGACCGTCGCAGCGCTGAAGCCGAGCGTCGCAGCGCCGAGGTCGACCGTCAACTTATCGAACTCAGGGCGTCTATTGCCTTGACCGATGATCTTGTTAAACGTACCAGCAAAGAAATTGGAGGCATTTCGATAACAATGGGTAAACAAGGCGAAGAGTTTTTTTACAATTCTCTTAGTAGAGGCGATCAATATTTTTTCGACCAGGTATTTGTCGATGTTTTGAAAAATCTTAAGGGTAAAATTCAGTCAGCCGAATATGACATTGTGTTGGTAAACTGTACTTCTACGTGCATTTTCGAGGTCAAAAGCAAGGCTCGCCTCTCCGATGTCAACGTCCTGCTTTCGCGTCCATCTTCCTACCGTATCAATTTTCCACATTCAAGCGGTCATAATATATATCTTGGCATGGCTTCCATGCTTTTTGACGATGGCGTTGAAGATCTATGCATAAAAAACGGTATCGCCGTATTAAAACAAGTTGGCGACTATTTCGTTGTAAATGAAAAACATGTTAAGGTTTTTTAGTGTATTTTGGTAGAACCCGATTTAGCAGTCGTTAGAGAAATTGTTGTATGATTTGAGAAATGCAGTGAAGGTACAAGAAAGAATTGGTGCAAATGACCATCTTGATGAGATGATTGATATGTTTTTAGATAAATTGAGTTTTATTGATAAAAAAATAAAAAGTATAAAAGACTATAACTCAAAACAATAATAATATGGATTTAGCAGTACGTAGAGAAATTGAAGATTTAATTGTAAGTGGTCGCGGAAAAACCGAAGATGAATTTGACGGTATCCTTGATAAGTATTTCAAAGATAAAACTGAAACAGATAAAAATGAAGTAGGTGAAGCATTGTCTGATTTTTTTTCAGACAGAATAAGTCAATTTATTGAAGTTGAGAACCGAATAACGCGTTTCGAAATCTCCCAAAGATATAAAAATCGTTTGGCATGGTCCACATCTCCGGTTTCGGCGGGCGTTTGACAATCTTCAACACCGCAGGTTCTGTTGTTTATGACAGCACATCTACCAGCGAGTCAGTAGACTTGTCAATCAATGCCCC
>Ga0099364_10011897_pt1 | contig 11803 bp, 12 predicted proteins | sample TergutTh196P3_FD_73070 | JGI IMG/M metagenome (GOLD analysis project Ga0099364, IMG submission 73070) | Microcerotermes parvus P3 segment gut microbial communities from Pointe-Noire, Republic of the Congo - Th196 P3 | ecosystem: Host-associated > Arthropoda: Insects > Digestive system > Gut ...
AAGTCAAGCAGTCATCGAATGTTGCAAACGGCTTTGCCTCAATATCGGTTTTCATCCCGTCAATCAGTTGGAAAAACGGTTCGCAGGGAATGTTGTATTTTTCGATAATCATTTTGAGAGCCGGCAAATAGACCATTCCGTCGCAGTCGGGAATTTGGTCGGCGTTGTTCAAGACGGCATTGAGTGTATTTTTCCATTGATTGAGTTTTTGCAGTCGGCAATCTTTGGTATTGGAATTGTCGGCAATATCGTCGGTAAATCGGTTGTAAGCATACAGGATTTCCATTGCTTGGTGTTTTTCTTTGGGCAGCAGAGCGAAAGCGGGCACGAAATTGGAATTGGCTTGCTTCGTCAGTTGCCGACAGGCCTGAATGCTGGAAGAGAGCGGAAAACTCATTGTGTTATTGTACCATGGTGATTGCACAAGAGCGTTGGGCATTGGCCGCCGTTGGTTTCGTCGGGCTTGACGCATCAAAATTTGCGATGTATTTTTTCCGCCCTTGTGATAGACAATTTTTTCTGTGGCTATTGCAATCTACAAAAAATGAATTACAATGCCGCTACGGTTTTGGAAGACATTGTCTCTCTTAGCACTGTAGAAAACGCCAAATGAACATGAGTTCCAGTGATGAACATGCTTGTCGTACGAGTAATGCCAGTGGTAGTCCTTCGCCATCTCAACCATCGGTTGATTATGCAAAATTATGGATGCATCACCTCGATTTGCTTTGGAGATCTTTCTACAATGGAGTATTTGTATTGATCGCTTGTTTAAGCGGTTGGTTTTATGTAGTGGGCGATGGCAGCAGCCTAGACGTGTGGTCTTTAATTTTGGCACTATCGCTTTTGCTGGTAGGTGGACTGGGATTGCTAGGACAGGCTTTGATCATTGAACGAATGGGCAAAAACACGGGACACTTCGGAGACATGGCTAATATCAGTTGTGCAGAACCACGCGAGTGCTTCATACCGAAATTTTTTCAGATAGTGTTACGTCTTCCAAAAAAAGTTCCAATACGCGGCTGGAAGATGGCTATTTACATAACTCAGATGTACGTCGTCCTTCTTGGTGTACTTTTTTTCTACACCGTCTGTCTCTTTTTTATGGGAGTGTGATAGTGCCTCGTTATGTCGCAAAAAGTACATTATCCTCTTGATATTGTTTTTGTAAGATACTGATGCACGAATTCCATCACGCAAATACATCAAGATATTTCCTGGAGAATTTTCAGCAAATTGAGAATTTTTTCGAGTGTGTTTTCATCAAGGGCGTTGACAACATTATCATTATCTACTTCGTATTTTTCATCTTCATGCCCCCAACTGCGAAAGGCAATACATTGCATTCCTGCTCGTGTTGCTGCTATGACACCGGCTTTCGCATCTTCGATAACAAGGCACTCACTTGGTTTGCGATCAAGACGTTTAGCAGCAAGAGTAAATATATCGGGGGCGGGCTTACTTTTCACAACTTCACCAGTTTCATCGACATCTTCACCACTCACGGTATGCGCCGGATATTTCCGAAAATACTCTTTAATTCCCATTTTTTCTACCACCTTGCTGACTCCGTTTCTCGAGCTTGATGATCCAATAGCGATGTCAACACCTTGTTCCCACAATGATTTTATCAACCACTTAGCGCCAGGCATTTCAGGAAAGTCTTGAAAAAGAAGTTCTTCAAAATGTTCCTCTTTTTCTTCAGCAAAAATTTCAACGTCTGAAGGTGTAAATTCCTCACATGCCCAAAATTCATTAATAAAAGCACAAGGTTTATAGCCGCCCCGTTTCATAACATCTTTTTCAGATGGAAGAGAAAGCCCTCTTTTTTTGGCGGGTTTACCCCAGCTTTTCCATTGTATTCGCATGCTGTCAACAAGTACGCCATCCATGTCAAAAATCACAGCAACGTTTTTAGGGTTTTGTTCGCTACACTGGGTCACAACATACATCCCTTCAGTCAGAATTAACAAATAAGAATAGAATATCTAACACTCCACCCGGCTCCAATATACACTGTTTCTTTACTATCGTCAAGAGTGGATGCGAGGTGAGTTAAGCGAATTCACCAAAGAACCGAAGACGGGATATAGCCCTGTCCCCGATTCTTTGCGTCTCGCAGGGCGAGGCAGCGAACGTCGCCCTGTATCTTTTCCGCACTTGTGATACAATCACCGCATGTCTTAAACGAACAATCGCGGAGCACGCAAATGCCGTTCCTCGGCGGAGGATATGGCACTGGTGCTAGTTTTGTGGAACAAATTGCTTTGATACCCCACGCAAAGCACTACTCACCACCGTCAAAGAAGCCGTCGATAACTCACTCGATGCCTGCGAAGAAGCCGGCAAGCGAAATTGCGGGAATTCACGAATGAACTTCCGGCTTTCATTTTTTTCTTAATTCGGGTACAATTACAACGATGTTGGCACTACATCTTTCTGACACATTATTCGACGGTTATGTTGCCTTGTTTCAACAACTGGCACCAAGAGACCTGGCCATTTTTCTGAACAAATTAACAGAGACGGCATCAAATGGCACATTGCCGTTGACACGCTTGAATTGTTATTGATCGTCGTTGTTCATGCGGCGAGTATTCAGGATCGTGATGGTGCGAAGTAGGTATTTGCCAAGATGTGGAATCGTTTTCCACGTTTACATTTGCTCTGGGCAGATGGTGGTTATGCGGGAAAGTTGATTGATTACGTCTATTATTGGTATCTGCTGGTTGTTGACATTGTGAAGCGGAATGAATACCAGCAGGGTTTCAAGATATTGCTTCGTCGTTGGATGGTGGAGCGGACATTTGGTTGGTTAACGAACTATCGTCGGTTGTGTAGAAACTATGAATGTTGGACGGAAATGAGCGAGGCGGTCGTCAAATTTGCCGTGATACACGTCATGCTTCGCAGACTCGCCTAGTGCGTGTTGGCACTAATCTTGCGTGTATCGGCGAAATCGTTATTGTATGCGAGATGAAATGAACATCCAAGCACATAAAAAGTATTCAACATTTGCAGCCCAAACAACGCGGCAATATTGAAATTGACGATCTTTCGTTTTTTCAAGCCTTGCACTCCATCGCCGAAAATGGATGTAAATGGCGAGCTTTGCCCGAAAAGTTTGGCAACTGGAACAGTATTTACTACCGTTTTCGCTACTGGATCGATATTGGCATCTTCGATCGTATCGAAAAACATTCCAAGTCGCAAGTCATTAACACCAAAGTGATTAAGGCATTTGTGACAGATAGCGGTTATATCAAAATTCATCCTGATGGTACGGGTGCGCCGAAAAAAAGACTGTAGTCCGCTACTAAAAGTAGAAGAGATTTAACTGCTAGCACAATTTCGACAGTAGCAGATGAAAGTAGCCGATTGTGTGTCGCCTGTCATTGATGTTAGTAGTAGAAGATATTGAAGTAGAATTGTTGAGAGTAGAAGTAGCGAAGAAGATTCGTCATGGCAAACATTTGATTATGGACAGAGCGTATGAAGGTAATGCGTGTCGTGCGAAGGTGAAAAAGTGTGGAATGATTCTGGTGGTTCTTCCGAAGAGCAATCACAAGAAGCCGTGGGAGTACGATAGGGAATGTATAAGTATCGAAATGTTGTGGAGCATAACTTGTTCCATATTAAAGAGAGTTCCGTCGGATGTTTACGAGGTATGACAAATTGGATGAAACCTATAATGCTTTTATTGCCTTCACAAATATCATCGTCTTCATGAGAAATTAGTGCCAACACGTCCTAAATTACCACACTCGCTCTGAGGTGCGCAAGCCGTTGCTTCCGAGTTATGTTTTCGTTCAGACATGAATTGAACCAACTTTGGTAGCAGACAAACTTGAAATGGCTTTGAAAGGCATCAAGAACGTTTACTCAATTCTCCACTATGGCGATGATGGGAAGGATGCGGCAATCCGTGAAGAAGAGCATTTGTACTGGGAACGTTTGTTTGATGCGGATTTCTGCGTCGTAGGATCGGTAGGATTTATTGAAGGCGATGCGATACGGATTACATCGGGTGCATTGGTTGGATTGGAAGGTCGGATTAGGAGAATCAAGTGTCATAAACGCGAGGCTATCGTTGAAATGGAAGTGATGGGTGCTAGACGGGAAGTGGCGGTGATGCTGGAGGTTGTGGAGAAGAAGTAAAAGAATTGACGTGTTAGTTTTAAGCGAAATCACCAGGTTTTTCGGGGACGTGCGAGTTCTAAACGGAATAAGTTTCTGCTTGGAGACGGGGCTGGTTTGCACGCTCAAAGGGGGAAACGGTTCCGGTAAAACGACGTTGTTCAATATGATTTCCGGCTTCCTGAAGCCGACGGGCGGAACAATTCGGTTTTCTAACCGGTCGATTATGGAATCCACGCCGTATAAAATCAATCGTCTGGGAATCGGCAGGACATTCCAAGACTTGCGTTTGGCAACTCAACTGACGGTTTATGAAAACGTTTTGCTGGCACTGGAAAAGAAAATGTTTGCCTTCCCGACGCGTCGGCAGAAGAACAGGATCTACGAAATACTTGAGAAAGTGTCCTTGTTGGACAAGCGGAATGAGTTGGCAGGCGAAATCTCCTATTGTGTATGTGTTTACAACTTGCCTGCTAATAAGTCAATCATTTTCATTGATTTATTACCCTACTCGTTTCTTTCACATCGCCCATGATGCTACTAATCGCCTCGCTGGGGCTTTACATCGTACTACAAAATGCGATTTCTCTGACTTGGGGGGGACGCAACCCGAAGTGTCCGAATCAGTGAAGTCAAAGTTGGACACCAATTTCTGGGAACGTATGTCACCGACATTCAGATCACCTCTATTGCCGTTTGCCTGACTTTGTTCATCACTTGCGTGCTCTTTATGAAATACAGTCGCATCGGTCGGAATATCCGGGCAGTGACAAGCAATCCCGAATTGAGCAATATCGTCGGTATTTCATCCGACCGGGTAATTTTGCAGGCATTCACAATCGGTTCTGCCCTTGTAGCCATTGCAGGAATTTTAATCGCCTTCGATGTCGATATGGCACCAACGATGGGCTTTCGATGGTTGCTCTATGGCGTAGTCGCAATGATCATCGGTGGCATCGGAAGTCATTGGGGCTTAATTGGCGGGGCCCTGTTACTGGCAACTTCACAGCACCTCGCCGCTTACTATATCGGCAGTCAATGGATGGATGCCGTTGCGTACATTATCCTGATTGCATTCCTGATTGTAAGACCGCTCGGTTTCAGCGGCAAACGTTTGAAAAAGATTGAAATATAAACGATGGAATATCTCCTGCATTTATTGATATTGATCGGCATTTATGTCATGCTTTCGCAAAGCCTGTGCTTGTCGGCAGGTTTTGGGGGTATGATTTCGCTCGCCCACGCCGGTTTTTACGGTGTCGGAGCATATACCGCCGCATTGCTTTCGATCAATTACCAAGTTCCGTTTTTGCTTGTCTTGCCGATAGCGATGTTATTAAGCGGATTACTGGCATTGCTTGTTTCGGCAATCGCTCTGCGTACTATCGATGACTATTTTATCATCTGTACGCTGGGAATCCAGATAATTGTGTTTTCATTTATGAACAACTGGATGAGTTTGACCAGGGGCCCGTTAGGCATTCCCGGCATTCCGAATATTCAACTTTTCGGAATTGTAATCGAAAGTAAAATGGCATTTTTGCTTTTAACGATTTTCTTTGTTGCTTATGATTATTGGCGGAATGCGAAGTTTTTGGGGGTGTGTCATTGCGTCGGCATTTCTTGTCCCGTTGCCTCTGCTATCGTTGCTATAGGAACCCCAAGTCGTTTGAAATTTTGGGCAACCTCAATGTTCCTTTTCTCTCGTCCTTCCTCATACGCACCGCCGAGGAGCAACTGCTGTTCATCCAAGAATCGCTGCCGCGCCTTCACCTTCTCCTGCATTGCTGGATCAGATGAAAACCGTTTAAACTCCTCATACGCCGCCTGGACCGGCGGGCAATCTTGTAACATTGCACTCATCTTATGTTCCTCCAATTTATCTCCAAAAATCCAAAATTGCATCCACCTCTGCAAATCCAATCCAAACTGCTCCAAGCCCGACAACTCATTCCGCAGCAAATCGCCCTATCGCAAAACGGAGCAGACGGCCTTTTTAGTGCCTATTTTTGTGGGGTTCGGCAATATGCATGGTAAAATGCCTGGGCTTCCGAAAAAAGTGTTGCATTTTCCGGTAATTATCGCACATTGCCGCTCCCGAACAAGTCTATTGAAAACCGTTCCAGAGTTGGTATAATGACTCACCGAAAGCGTGCGTTCCCAACCCCAACAACCCGATGGCAAAATCACGAGCATTAGACAAACGGCGTAAATCTGTCCGAAGCATCCGCAAAATTACGCGGACCATGGAACTCGTCGCGACCGCACAATTCAAAAAAGCAATGGAAAAAGCCGTCGCAGCCGATGCGTACACCCAACGGCTCGTAACGCTGGCCAAAGACCTTGCCGTTGCCGAACCGCTCGCCCATCCCCTACTCATCGAACGAAAACAACCCCAAGCACAAAAGGACGTCGTCCTCTTGACACTGAGTGCAAACCGCGGAATGTGCGGCGGATTCAATGCCGGTGTGATGCGACTCGCAATCCAACGCCTCAAAAGTTTCCAAAAAGATTACGGCGGCGTCTCCCTCGAAGTTTCCGGGAAACGCGGGATTTCCGCCTTCAAATTCCGCGGAATTACTATCGACAAATCCTATACGAATCTGCAGGATAAGCCCGCATTGGAAGACATTGATGAACTTGCCGAGCATTTTATCGAACTTTTTCTGACCGACAAAATTGACCGGCTCGATGTCTGCTATACGAAATTCGAGTCCATTAGCAAGCAATATCCCGTCGTCGAAACGCTCCTTCCAATGGCCGAATTGACGGCGGAGGGCGATGTCGATGCGATTAAGGATGATACCGCCCAGGATTTGAAGCGAGCGGCAATGGTTCGGCAGGCGGATAATGTGATTGCCAGCGGGGACGACATCGGAGCCGCCCGGCTGAAATCACGGGGCAATGCCTTGTTTGATTTTGTGCCGTCCAAGGAAGATATTCTGCAAGAGTTGATTCCGAAAGCATTTAAGGCGAAATTGTACAAATGTTTTCTCGATTCCGCGGTGAACGAGCAAATTGCTCGGATGGTCGCGATGAAATCGGCCACGGAGAGTGCGGACAAGATGATTGGTCTGTTGACGACGGCATATAATCGGGCGAGACAGTCGCAGATTACGAACGAGATTCTCGAGATTATCAGCGGAGCGGATGCGCTGGCGAATTAGGCAACAGCCGCGTCGCTCCCGGCTTTTGCACTGCCCCTATTGCAAATTCCGGCACATTCGTTAAAATCAAAGGAAAATAGTGGATTGAACTGTAATGATCCAAAAATTACGCATCATTTTCTCGATTCCCGAACTGCGGCAGAAAATCCTGCTGACACTCGGGCTCCTAGCCGTCTACCGCATCGGTTGGTGGATCCCACTCCCCGTCGTCGACGTCGATAAAATGAAAGCAATGTGGTCGAGCGAACAGGGACTCGCCCAACTTATGGCGCACGTCTCCGTCTTCACCGGAACCCAATTCGAAACGCTCACCATTTTCGGGTTGGGAATCATGCCCTATATCTCCGCATCCATTATTTTTCAACTCCTCGCGACCGTCTACGGGCCCCTCGAAAGGCTTAAAAAAGAAGGCGAAAGTGGTCAGAAAAAAATTAACGAATATACCCGATATGCGACCGTCGCAATCTGCCTGTTCCAAAGTTTTTTCTACGTACTTGCCATCGGGCAGATGGGGCTGTACAACGATGCCATCGCGCCCGACGGTACCCTCAGTGCAGGGTGGATTATGACCTCCGTTTTGACGATGACCGCCGGCTCCACCTTCCTTATGTGGCTCGGCGAACAAATTGATGAATACGGCATCGGAAACGGTATCAGTATGCTGATTATGGCAGGTATCGTTGCCAATTTGCCCTCGGCATTGAGTCGGCTTTGGGAACAACTCAACGGCGGTCCCGACGGAGCTGGATTGCAAATCGGCTCGAGCAGTTCGCAACTCGGAATCGAGGTCCTCATCGTGTTGGTCGGCCTCTTCATCGGCGTAGTCGTCGGTGTAATTTTCATCACGAAGGGACAGCGGCGAATCCCGACGCAAAGTGCCAAACATATTAAAGGCCGAAAGACGTTCGGCGGCACGCGGCAGTATTTACCGCTTCGGGTCAATCAGGCGGGCGTGATGCCGATCATCTTCGCCAGCAGTTTGCTCCTGTTCCCGCAGGCGATTTTTGCGGTGCTCGCACAGGGAGGCAGCGGATTCTGGCTGTTCTGGAATGAGATATTTGAACGGCAAACATTTACGTATTTGGTGTTGTTTATCGGCGGAATTTACTTTTTCTGTTATTTTTGGACGGCTGTGACGTTCAATCCGAAGGATATGGCGGACAACCTGAAGAATTACGGTTCGTTTATTCCGGGTTATCGGCCTGGGACGACGACGTCGAATTATTTGGAGAAGGTGATGATTCGGATAACGTATGTGGGAGCCTCGTTCCTTGCGTTTATAGCGGTGTTGCCGAATGTGATTTCGACGACGTTGGTGGGTACGGAGAATTATCTTTTGGCGGGCTTTTTCGGCGGAACGAGTTTGTTGATTGTGGTGAGCGTGATCGTCGATTTGGTTGACCGGATTGATGCGCACCTTGTGATGCGGAACTACAAGGGACTGCTGGAAAAGACGCGGAGTTAGCGAGTGGTTGGCCGCGTCGCATGGCGACGCGCCGCCTTTTCTGGATTCCGGTCCCACCGTCATTCCGGCGGAAGCCGGAACCCAGACGAGCGACGTGCTTTCTGTTTCCCTGGTTCCCGGCTTGCGCCGGGATGACGATGCGTGGCCGGAAGGACGGAGAAGCAATTCCTGGCCAATTTGGGATTTGCTCTAACGCCCTTCACTCGCATTCACTGCACGATACTTAATTTCTCGCAGTTCCCCTTCGGTCGACCAGGTCGTGAAACCCAACGGCTTGTATCCGTCAACTTCGGAACGCGTCGATAATTCCCTTCCGTTTTTGTCGACGTTGATAACGAGTTCTTCGGCCTCCCAGTTGCCTTCCCGATTTAACGGGGCAATCCAAACGCGGACATGCGAGTCCGTAACTTGAATACGGAAGCGATGCCAAACGCTGTCCCGATAGTGGAAATACATCGCAGTTTGGTTTTCGGAAGCATCCACACCATCGACATTGCTCAAGCCGGTGAGACCGCCGCCCCAGCCGCCGTTGATGAATGTGCAAAAACTGTCGCCAACCGGAAAAGTGCAGGCCGCAAAGAAATCATATCCTTGCGTGCGTCGGGCTTCGTATTGGATTTCGTAGTTGATACGGGGAAAATCCTCATCGTATCGGATGCCAGTCATCATCAGGCCTCGGCCGATGACGATTTTGCCGTCTTGAATTTGGACTTCTCCATCTCCGCCGTATTCGGGCACAGACCAGCCGGTCAGGGATTCACCGTCGAAGAGCGGTTTCCAATCGTTGTTTTTATCGGCAGCATCGGCAATTTCTGCATCGCGTGGCCCGATGTGAAGCGTTGGAGGGTCCTCGGTGTAGTGAGGCGGCGGGAGAACGGGAACTGTTTGTGTGCAACCGAGCAACAGGCCGCACAAAGCGGGACAAATGAAATGTTTCATAGAGGCGATTATACCATGCTTCGTGGTAACGCGAGCGGACGGCGTGAGCCGCTCCGCGTCGTCCTGCCGGGCACAAGAGCGACCTAACTTACGCCTCTGTGAGCGTTCGGTCAAGACGCCGCAATACGCGTTCCTTGCCGAGAATTTCCAACGTCTCGAACATTCCCAAACCGACTGCCTTGCCCGTTACCGCTACACGCAATGCATGGATGATCTCCGCAACCTTCCGACCCTGACTCTGAAGGAAATTCTGCATTAGATGTTCCAGGGCTCCATGACTAAAATCATCCTGCCCTGCCAACTCGTCCCGAAAAGCACGCAACAACGGGAGCGACTCCTCCGTAATCCGCTTCGCCCTTGCGGCTTCGTCATACGGGAACGCATCATCCGGCATGAAAAAGTCCACAAAATCCAAAATATCCCCCGCAGCCTTAATCCGGTCGCCAGCATGGCGGATGATGTCAAACGTTAGCCGCCCCGCCTTGCCGGACGCAGACGCATCGCAGGGCGAGACGGCCTTCTCCAAAAACGGCAAACACAACGCAACCCTCTCTTCCACCGTCTTCGCCATCATGTGTTTTTCCTGAAATGCCAAAAGTTTCGCCGGATCAAACGATGCTGCCCCTTTCGTTACGCCCTCCAACGAAAAATGTTCGATGAGGTCATTCCGGGTAAAAAATTCCGTCTTGTCATCCAACGACCAACCAATCAAAGCCAACGCATTGAGAATCGCCTCCGGCAAATATCCGACTTCCCGATAAAAATCGACGACAACCGGATTGAATTCATCTGCCGTTGTTTCCATTCCCATTCGGTCGGCAATGCTTTTGCCGTGTTCCATTAACTTCGCAAAATCCTTATGTTTCAGGTATTTATCCAATTTCCGTTTGCTCAATTTCGTTTTGCTGCCCGGCTCGGCAACGAAGGGCAGATGGGCATATTCCGGCAAGCGATAGCCGAGCGATTGAATGATAAAAATCTGCCGCGGCGTGTTGGAAAGATGCTCTTCGGCCCTGATGACGTGCGAAATTCTAAAATCTTCGTCATCGACGACATTGGCCAGATGATAAATAAAGGAACCATCGGCGCGTTGAATGACATGGTCTTGTTCATCTGCCCAGTTAAATTCGACATTGCCGCGAATCAAATCGTGTATCACGAGTTTGCCTTCTCGGGGCATTTTGAGCCGCACAACGCCCTGTCGGCCTTCGTTGGCAAAGCGTGCAATATCGTCATCGGTTTGTGCCATCCAGCGTCTGCTGTATGTAAACGTTCTTTTGTTTGCGATGGCATCGTCGCGTTCGGCTTGGATTTCTTCCGGCGTGGCAAAATCGCGATAGGCGAAGCCGCGTTGCAACAATTCTTCGATGGCGGCTCGATATTTGTCGGAGCGTTGCGATTGGTAGTAGTTCGCCGCTTTGCCCTGCGAGGCACACGGCGGGTGTGTCGAACAGGATTTGACAGCTGGACCTTCGTCCCAATCGATTCCGAGCCAGCGGAGTCCGTCGAGGATTGGTTGCAGAGCTTCGTCGACATTCCGATTTTGGTCGGTATCATCAATACGGAGGATGAATTGTCCGTTGTGTTTTCGTGCGAAGAGCCAGCAGAATAGAGCGGTGCGAACGCCGCCGATGTGCAGATAACCGGTCGGACTGGGAGCGAATCGAGTGCGGACTGTCATAGCGGTATTATAGCAGAATAAACCGTTCATGGGATTGACTGCCATTGTTTCGCGTGTCGTTTGACGCTTAAAATACCGTTGCCTACCGGAAAACGGCACATGATGGCGATTATCCAAAACGGAAAACCGGCTTCTCGGATTGATTTGGCTTTTCGGCCAAACCAAGCGTGCAAAGTAGGAAACATAATGCCACTGCGAGTGATCTCAAGTTCCAGCCTTCTTCCTGTGAATAATGTTGTAAATTATTTTCCCGAGGCCGAGGGCGATGAGCAGGAATGAAAATATCCATAGCCAGAATCGGGGTTCGTCCGGACCCGGCATGAATTTACGATCGCCCATTGCGATTTTCATCATCAGTTCGTTGGTTTTTGGGACGATTTTGCCATCGTGCCAAATGTGTTCGATGTGGGGAGC
>Ga0099364_10011898_pt1 | contig 11803 bp, 9 predicted proteins | sample TergutTh196P3_FD_73070 | JGI IMG/M metagenome (GOLD analysis project Ga0099364, IMG submission 73070) | Microcerotermes parvus P3 segment gut microbial communities from Pointe-Noire, Republic of the Congo - Th196 P3 | ecosystem: Host-associated > Arthropoda: Insects > Digestive system > Gut ...
AGCGTCTACAGCTGACTAGACGGAAACTACCTGTGAGGAGCCGTGTGCGTTAATTGCGCACGCACGGATCTGGGGGGGGGTGGTGTTGTGAGGCACCATCCTACCCGACCAGAATTATGTGAGCGGAATCGCTGCGTTGCTTGGGTTATGGGCGCAGCGCATCTAAGCAAGGAGGCGCGCAATGTCTTTTGACCGGTTGATCTCACTGATCCGTTCGAAGGAGAATCCGACGGTGATGGGGCTCGATCCCAAGCTGGAATATATACCTGCCGAAATGAAAGAGACGGCGTATGCCGCTTATGGGCATACCCTTGAAGGGGCCGCGGAGGCGCTGCTGCGCTTTAATCAGGCGCTGATCGACGCTGTGCGGGATATTATCCCGGCAGTTAAGCCGCAAGCAGCCTTTTATGAAGCCTTCGGCTGGCAGGGGCTGCGTGTGCTCGCCGCGACGATTGCTTACGCCAAATCAAAGGGCATGTATGTCATTGCCGACGCGAAACGGGGAGATATCGGCTCGACGGTGGAAGCCTATGCGGACGGATGGCTGGGAGTGACGGAAGTGGAAAGCGAGACTTACAGCCCTTTCGGAGCGGATGCGCTGACGGTCAACGCCTATCTGGGATCAGACAGCATCGAACCGCTGATCCGCGTTTGCCGGACCTTTGATAAAGCGGTGTTTGTCTTAGCGAAGACTTCAAACCCTTCTTCGGCGGAGCTGCAGGATATACAGATAAACGGGAAATCCGTATATGAAACCATGGCGGCAATGTGCGCGCGATGGGGCGAAGCCTTACCGGGGCAATATGGCTTTGACGGCGTCGGTGTGGTGATCGGCGCCACGTATCCGTCACAACTCAGGGAGCTGCGGCAGAAATTCCCCCGTTTATTTTTCCTTGTGCCGGGTTTCGGCGCGCAAGGGGGCGGAGGCGCGGATGTTGCCGACGCTTTTGATGCAAATGGCGCAGGCGCCATCGTAAACGCTTCCCGTTCCCTGATGTGCGCATGGCAAAAAGCCCCGGAGTTGGGTTTCGCCGAGGCTGTCCGCGCGGAGGCTTTGCGGATGAAGAACGACATTATCGCGAACATCAAGTAGCGCGATAATTTGCGCCGCTTACAGATTACGGATTATGGATTCCGGATTATCAAAGGCCCAATTCTCCCAGAATGCGACTGCAGGAGGCATTGACCTGCTTCAGGATACGCTCCATGTCCAGGTTTGGCCATTTACCGTCCCGATATAGAATCGTACCGTCCGCCATCGTCAGAAGCACTTCGCTGCCGGTAGCGGCATAGACCAGGTTATACAGTGGATGATGCGCGGGCTGCATGTTTGGCGCGCGTGTATCCATCACTACCAGATCCGCTTTATTTCCTGCCGCGATGGCGCCGCAGTCCATTCTCCCCTGGGAGCGGGCGCCGTTGACCGTGGCGCAGGCAAAGGCTTCTTGCGGCGTGATCAGCGTCGGGTCATTGGCTGCGTTCTTATGCAGGATGGCGTGAAGTTTCAGCTCTTCGAACAAGTTCAGGTTATTGTTGCTGGCGGCGCCGTCGGTGCCGAGACCGATATTGACGCCCCTGGTCATGGCTTTGGGGATAGGGCAAATCCCACTGGCTAGCTTCAGGTTGCTCACCGGATTGGCGGCAATGGTTGCGCCCTTTTCCGCTAGGATATCCAGATCTTCGTCCTCCACCCAAACGCAGTGGGCGACGGTGGTCGGGCTGTCAAAGACCCCCAGATCCGCAAAGTAGCGGACGGGGGTTTTTCCGTCGCGCCTTGCTTTGCATTCCTCATGTTCAAGCAGGGTTTCGGATGCATGTACATGCATCCGGAGACCGAGACTTTCACAGTGTTCTGCGACGGCCCTGACCAGAGTCGGCGTGGAGGTGTATTCGGCGTGGAGGGAGAGGTCTATCCGCAAGCGGCCGGCGCCGTCCTTATGATACTTCTCCAGGAGCGACAGGGTTTCCTGATATATGGGACGCTTCTCATAGGCTATGTCGTCGCCGCCTGTGACAGCCAGGCTGAGGTTGCATTTGACACCGCTGTCCTGCACCGCTCTGGCCATGCTTTCACCGAGAAAATACATATCGGTCAGCGAGACCGTACCGAAACGGAGCATTTCCGCGACGCCTAACAGGTAGCCGTAATACAAATCGTCGGGCTTTATCCTGTCCTCGAAAGGAAAAACCTTTTGATTCAGCCAGTCCTGCAACATGAGATTCTCGCCGTAACCCCTGAGAAGGGTCATCGGCGTATGGCAGTGTATATTATACATGCCGGGGATCAGCAGCCTGTCGCTGCCGTCATAAACTTCGCCCCAGTCCTCGTTTTGAGGCAGGTCTTCCCAGGAACCCACATAGGCGATGCACTCGCCCCTGGTCGCCACCGTCATATGATCCTGTACCTCGAAAGACGGATTGATCATTTGAATGTTTTTAAACAACATCAGAGATATTCCTTTCCTGTTAAAATACGGAGAATTCTGTGGAAGGGAGCTGTACGAAAACGCTGATACTGATCGTAACGATTGAACGAGTTGGGTCAGTGATAGAACAAGTTGGTCTTGTGATCATTTTTATATATCTTGCAGTGATTATTATTAAGTATGGGATTATTATACTTATTTTTATACGCCAGCGCAACTTAAAGGCGCTAGTGGTATTTATTCAGGATCAGTGATAAGGGCAGAGGGATAGCGTTTGGTATAGCGCCGTGCCTGCCGGATGCTATCCCTCTGCTTTAAGCAGATCCTGAATAGATATCGCTATTGTTTTGGCGCGCAGGGTGATGTAATATAGTGTTATTATGGAGAAAGGGTAGGTAGACTACCATGACAGTAAAACTTTGGATCCGGCATTGGTCCGAAAAAGAGAGAATAGAGGCGGATGCCAACGAAGGCGAAAGCCTGCTGGCCTTGTCAGAGCAATACTGTCCGGAAAGAAACCTGCCGATCCTGGGCGCGCTGTATAATAACGAAGTCGTGGACTTATTTACGATTGTAGAAAAACCGGGCTCCATCGAGTGGCTGGATATGTCCAGCGACCAGGGTATGCGCATTTACAGGCAAAGCCTGGTCATTCTTTTGGCGCAGGCGGTTAAGGCGCTTTTTCCCCAGTGGAAGCTGAACGTGCATCATGCTATAGGGAAACACTGGTATTGTGAGCTGGAGGGCACCGCTTATCCTTCCGTCAGGACGCTGGAATTGATCAGCGAACATATGAATCAATTGATCGAGAAGAACGAACCCATTCATTCCAAGATCTATCCCCTGTCAGAAGCTGTACCGATGCTGGAGAAAGCAGGCTACGGGGATACTGCCGGCTTACTGGAACGCGTTGGCAAGGAATGCGTCTGCATCTATAGGATGGGGGAGCAGGTATTTCATTCTTTCTATGCTCTTGCGCCAAGCGCGGGCTGCCTGAAAGTTTTCAGCCTGGAGCCGAGTGAACGGGGCTTCCTGCTGCGCTATCCTGTAGAAAGCGTGCCGGAGCGCGTGGCGCCTTTGGTGGAGATGCCCAGAGTTGCCGGCATTCTGCGGAAAACAAGGGACTGGACCAAGATACTCGATATATCTGACGTATACGGACTGCATCGGGCGATCTCCGGAGGCGCCGGGGCTGAAAGGGATCTGATCCATGTCTCTGAAGCGTTGCAGGAGAAGTTTCTGGCGAATGTGGCGGATCAAATCTATGAAGACAGGGACAGGCTGCGGGTGATCCTGATTGCCGGGCCTTCGTCGTCGGGCAAGACGACCTTTTGCTACCGGCTGTCGATACAGCTTCGGGTGCTGGGCTTGCGGCCAAAGGTCCTGTCCACAGACGATTATTTCGTCAACCGCTGGGAGACGCCGAAGAACCCTGACGGATCCTATGATTTCGAATCTCTGCGGGCGATCCATGTGGATTTGTTCAACGACCACCTGACCAGGCTTGTCGCCGGGCAGGAAGTACGGACGCCATCCTTTGACTTTATTGAAGGCAAACGGAACGATGATAGCCGCATTATGCAAGTGGAACCCGGCCATCCGGTCATCATCGAGGGTATCCACGCTTTGAACGAAGCGCTGACGCCGGCGATCAGCCGGGCAATGAAATTTAAGATTTACATCAGTTCCATGGCGCAGATCGATATCGATTCCTACAATCGGGTAACCACAAGCGACGCCAGATTACTCAGAAGACTGGTGCGGGACTCTCAGTTCAGGGGCCGACCTGCAGCGGCTACCTTGGCGCAATGGCCTTTTGTCAGACAAGGGGAGGAGCAGAATATTTTTCCCTTTCAGGAGGATGCAGACAGTATTTTTAATACGGCGCTGCTTTATGAAACAGGGGTATTTAAGAAATACGCAGAGCCTATGTTGCAACAGATCAGTCCGGATAGCAGAGAATATGCCGACGCCCAGAGACTTTTGTCCATACTATCCTATTTCCCCCATATTGACGATACCTTTGTGCCATTGAACTCCATTATCAGGGAGTTTATCGGGGGCGGTTCCTTATCTGATATGGATTGAGCAAATAGCACATTGAACGAATCGCATATTGAACGAATAGCGCGAAAAAGAATAAGGAAGGGTCAATTGTGTTAACAGAAGAAAAGAAAGATAGGATCAACTTTATGGTGGAAGCCGACGTGCTGCGTTTCGGTGATTTTGTGACGAAGAGCGGCAGAAATACGCCTTATTTTATTAATACAGGAAACTATAAAACAGGCAGTCAGTTGGCTACTTTGGGTAAGTTTTACGCCGGTATGGTGCACGCCGTACTGCGGGACAGATTCAGCGCGATGTTTGGCCCGGCGTATAAAGGGATTCCGCTTGTTGCGGTATGCGCCACAGCTTACTGGGAGAAATACCGGGTGGATAAGCCGTATTTCTTCAATCGTAAGGAAGAGAAGGATCACGGCGAGGGAGGTTCGATCATCGGGTATCAGCCCATGGATGGCGACAGGATCATCCTGATCGAAGATGTGATCACAGCCGGCACTGCCGTCAGGGAGATTTTACCTTTATTGAAAAGTTTTGGCGATGTGCAGGTGACGGATATGTTTATCTCCGTTGATCGCATGGAATATGGACAGACGCCGGGGCAAAGCGCCGTGGCGGAGGTCGCCGGCGAATTCGGCCTGCAGGTACACGCGCTGGTGAATGTAGACGATATCCGGGAATGGCTTGCGGAAAGCGGCCGGGACCCGGAAGAATTGCGCCGTATGGATGCGTACCGGGAGAAATACTGTGTCAGATCCTGACCAAGCGCAAGCAGCCCTTTCCCAATATGCGGATAGGATCGAAAAGGCATTGGAGGCGTATATCCCGGACTGCCCTTATCCCGAGTCCAGGGTGACGGAAGCGATGGGCTACAGCTTGCTGAGCGGGGGAAAAAGGATACGCGGCGCCATACTGATGGCATTCTACCGGCTGGTTCGTGAGGACATGCAGCCGGCTTTGCCCTTTGCTTGCGCTGTGGAAATGGTACATGCCTATTCCCTGATACACGATGATCTGCCCTGTATGGACGACGACGATCTGCGCAGGGGGAAGCCTTCCTGCCATATCGCTTTTGGTGAGGCAACCGCCCTTCTTGCCGGAGACGCCCTTTTAGGGCTGGCTTTTCAAGCTATGGCGGAAGCCGGCAGCGCCGCAGGCGACGCCGCCGGCGACGTCTGCTTTTCGCCGGAGACCGTCCTGCAGGCCATCCTCTGCCTGGCCCGCGCCATAGGTCCCGGGGGCATGATTGGCGGGCAGGCGCTGGATCTGGCCTTGGAGGGCGGTCACGCCACGCAGGCGCAATTGGATCGAATGTACAGAAAGAAAACAGGCGCGCTCATCCGTGCGGCGGCACAAATCGGCTGCCTGCTGGCTGGCGCAGAGGCGGCGGCGACAGCGGCGGCTTTACGCTATGCGGATTGCCTGGGCTTGGCCTTTCAGATCATCGACGATATCCTGGACGTCGCCGGCGATGCGGCGCTACTGGGAAAGCCTGTGGGCAGCGATCAGGCACGCGGCAAAAGCACCTATGTCAGCCTCCTGGGATTGCGGGAGGCGGAACGCTGTGCAGCAGAGCTGCATAGGCAGGCAAAAGAAGCGCTGGGCGCTTTGCCCGGAGATACCGGGTTTCTGCTCGGCGTATCCGATATGCTCCTGCATAGGCAGCGTTGACGCATTGCCGGAAAGCGGCGCCACGGGATAGCTAGCCTGTGCGCCGTCGTCGCGCGGGGGATGAGCAAAGCTCAATGCAGGTAGTTGTGCAGTTGCTTGATCACTTCGTCAAAATTAAGAGGCTTTCCAATATGGCCGTTCATTCCGGCAGCCATACATTTCTCTATGTCCTCGCGGAAAACATTCGCCGTCATCGCGATAATCGGGACCGACTTGGCGCCCGGCACATCGAGTTCCCTTATGCGGCGCGTGGCTTCATAACCGTCCATTTCGGGCATTTGTACATCCATAAATATCATGGCATATTTATCAGGTGATTCGCGAAACAGGCGAAGCGCTTCCCCGCCATGCTCCGCACAATCGATTTCCAGGCCCATTGGCTCAAGCAGCGACAGGACGATCTCCCGGTTAATGTCCACATCTTCCGCAAGCAGGATTACATGGCCGCTGAAATCGTCATGAAAATCAGGACCGTCATCGGAAGCGGAAGGCGTAACCTGCTCTGTCCCTCTGTTTTCACACATACTGTCATTGATTACGTCCAGGATCATCGAGGGGAATAAAGGTTTAGGGAGGAACTTGGTCACGCCTGCGCTGCGTGCGTCAGCCTCGATAAAGTGCCAGTCTGTTGAAGAAAAGATGGTGACAATGGAGTTATGCGGCGTTTTCTCCTGGATTCTCCGGGCGAGTTCAACGCCATCCATACCGGGCAGTTTCCAGTCGAGGAAATAAATATCATACCTTCCATTCTTCTCAATCCATTCCGCGGCTTCCTCTCCGCTGGCGACCACATCGCATGTTATACCCAGACTTTCAGATACCGCGAGGAAGAACTCCCGGATTTCCGGCTCGTCATCTACGGCAAGAACGCGGATGTTTCCCCAATTCACACTATCGTCAAGAAGCTGCTTTTTCTCATAAGCAGCGCATTCAAGAAACACGGTAAAGATAAATTTGGAACCGGCGCCAGGTTCCGATTCAACCCAAATTTTCCCTCCCATTAGTTCCACTATACGTTTGGAGATAGACAGGCCCAGACCTGTGCCCCCGAATCTGCGCGAGGTACTGGCGTCTGCTTGTTCGAAAGACTGAAACAGGCGCTCTTTCTGCTCGTCGCTGATGCCTATCCCTGTATCCTCGACACTGATTTGCAAGCAGCAATAGCCTTGATCAGCCTGTTGGGAATCGTTGTCATCCGTTACGAGCCGGGAGTCAAGCACGATCGTACCCTCTTCGGGCGTAAACTTGACCGCGTTCGATAATAGATTGGTAATAACTTGTGATAGCCTCTGGTCGTCTCCAACCATGGTTTGCGGTATATCTTTTCCAATGTGGATGAAGAATTTCTGTCGTTTCTCGTCGACGCGGAGATTGATCACATCCGCGACTTTTTGCAGCATTTTTTCAAATTCAAAGCTGACGTGAGAGAGCTCGAATTTATCGGCCTCGATCTTTGAAATGTCCAGGATATCGTTAATAATACCGAGTAATTGCTTTGACGCGTTTTCGATTTTGTGAAAGGCGTCATTTTTCTTGTCTAAAGCCTGCGCCAATTTACCGATGGTTGTCATTCCGATGATGGCGTTCATGGGCGTCCGGATTTCGTGACTCATATTGCTTAGGAAGGAACTTTTTGCTTTGGACGCCTCTTCCGCGATCAATACCTGTTCTTCAAGCTGCTGTGTACGTTGTTTCACAATCCTCTCCAGCGTTTCATTCATTTGGGAGGTCTCTTCATAACGGTTGGTGTATTTTCGCGCCAGGATAAAAGCCATAAAGAGCATCAGAATCGAAAAACCGTAACGGGTAAGCAGGACGCCGGTATACAGGAATGCCATATCCACCATATCGAAAACGGCTGTGCATAATATGATGATCATGGGGATAAAAATATTTCCGAGTTCTGTGTGCGTCAAGCTCAATGGGAATACTTCCCCAAAACCGGCGGGAGTGCCGTCCGTTTCCCCATCCTTTCGCATCGCATTGATATTTTTGACAAAGGTATAAATGAGGTCGTATCCGAAAATATGGAGTAGATAGACGCTGCCGAGAATTTGCCAAATCGTCAGCAGGTCGCCGGCAAACCAAATGGTGAAAAGGCATTGCAGCACAATCAAGCCGAGGCAGAGAACGCCGTAAATCTTCGTAGCCAGTTGAATTTTGCTGAAGTTGAGGTTTTCCAGGAATACGGCAAAGGCGAAGAAGAGAAGATACAAAGCGGCGTATTCAATACGCTGGGTGATGGCGGTATCTCCGAAAATGTGGTAGATAACCGGGCTGCGCGCGAAATAGTACACCGCCAGCATGCCGGAGAATACGCCAAACAAGAGGTTATACAAATCGGTTTTTCTGAGATAATACAAAAGGATATGGTAAAGCCCTATAAAGATAAAGATCGTACATAGCGCTACCGTCAGAAAACTGGCGCTGGCGTTGGATATGCGGCTGTAGTCGCCTATATAGTAAGGCCCTGTATAGTATAGACCGGTAAACGCGCTGCTGCGCGCCCCGATAATGTGAATGACAAGATAATTGACGCCTTCATTCAGGAACCGTTTATCAAAGGGGATGCTAACCCCTCTTTGGCTGAAGAAAGACGTGATCCGGTTATCTGCGTCCAGATGGATATGCTTCGCAATGAGATCGCCATTGATATAGATTTCCCAGTTTTCGCCTATCGCTGCCAGGTACATGCCCGGCGCGACAGGGTTGTCGCCATAGAGTCTTTCGATTTTTTCCCAATCCAACTCAAAAGGGATCGATATGGTGAAATCTTCAATCCTGCGTTCCTTAGTGGACAAAAAGTCGGAATCATTTTGCGCATAGGCGCTTGCGGGTAAACGATTCATGCGAATCGCGCGTTTGTGGTTCGCGGGAAACACGACGTTCCAGTCTATCCAATCGGGTGGCAAGTTCGCATATGCAGGTTCGTAGCCGTTTTTTACATAAGCGGGAAAGGCCACTAAATCTGTGTAGAGAGGGTCTTCCGTAACAGAACCGCCGATTCCCAAACTGAAGAAGAATACTGCCGCAACAGCAATGACATAGACGAGGGCAAGCCAAAGGGCTATGTTTTTTCGATAAATGACCCGATCACCCCCATATTCGTATTAATATGCCCTGGCATCGATATCCTCTTGCGTGATGGTTGCGGCGTCAAAGCTCATTTCTTCTACATAAGCAAGTTTATCCGGAACTTCTCCCTTTTCCAACTGCAGAATAACGGCCTCCACCCGGGGACCGTGCAAAGGATTACATTCTACATTATAGTTGATCTTGCCTTGCAGCGTGGCTTCCAGCCCGGTGCGCGTCGCGTCAAAGGAAAGGATCGTGACCTCTCCGTTCACGCCGTAAGTTCGCGCCGCCATGTCCATCGCTTCCATTGCTCCATAGGCCATATTGTCGTTCTCACAATACAAAACATCGATGCGCGTATATTGCTTCAGGACATATTCCATGACTTCCTTGCCTTTTACCTGCGTGAAATCACCCGAATCGCGATAGATGATTTCCCAGCCCGAATTTCGATCAACGCCGGCCTGAAGACCTTCCGTACGGCCAATCTGTGCAGACGAACCCATGCTCCCCTGTAAATGTACTATATTTATGCTTGACCTAGCTTCGAATGCATTTTCCATCCAGGCGACGGCGACGTCCCCTTCTTTGCGGAAGTCAGAACCAACCCAGCAGGTAAAAAGGTTGTCGTCCGAGGTTTGGATCATCCGATCGACGATGATGACCGGAATGCCGGCGGCTTTCGCTTCCCGGAGGACATCGTCCCAGCCCTCTTCGCTGACAGGCGCGAACACGATATAATCCACTTTAAGTTCAATAAATTCCCGTATGGCTGCGATTTGGTTTTCCAGTTTTTGCTGCGCGTCTCTGAAAACCAGACGATAGCCGTTCTCTTCGCTAAATGTGTCCCGCATCGATTTACTATTGGCATGTCGCCAATCGGACTCTGCGCCTACCTGGGAAAATCCGACGACAATCAAGCCCTCTGTGTTTTCCGATGGATTGCGGGAATCATTGCTGCCTTGCGTACACGATGCAAGCATCATGAACAACAAGCACAGCAGGATCCATACCCGTTTTTTCACTGTATCTATCCTCCTGGTGTATTATATTTTATTTGAATGGTTGAACGAATCTTCATTAATATAATTCGCTAAATTTTAAATGGGTGAAAAGAAAAGATGTAGCTTTTCTCAGAAACGTCTGCTCTACGCCACGCCAAGAACCAGTACTGGCGCAGCTTGATTTGAATGCTCATTCAGACATTGTTCCCTATCTTATATAACGGCATTTCTTGTTATTTTCAATTTGCATCACAGATGACAGACGGTCATGCCCAGGGTGCCGGGACCGGTGTGGACGCCGATGACCGCGCCGGTTTCCTCAAAGCAATCCAGGACTCTTCCGTATGTTTCTTCTATTTTTGTTTTCAGCATTTCCGCCATCGTTTCGCAGGCGCCGTGAATGACGCCGCTGCGGAGCGGTTTACGGCCTCCCAGCAAACTGTGTCCGTGATCCACCATTTTTTGTATAGCCTGCCTCTGACTTCTGACTTTATCAAAGGCTTCATAAACGCCGTCTTTGACGTGAATGATCGGTTTAATGTTAAGGATGGAGCCGATAAAGGCTGTCGCTTTGCCGATACGGCCGCCTTTATGTAAGTATTCCAATGTGTTCAGGCAAAACATTGTTTCTGTATGGGTGGATACCAATTGAAGGTGATCGAGGATCTTCTTGAGATTCGCGCCTTCTTTGCACATGCGTACAGCTTCCAGAACCTGAAGGCCCATTCCGAAGCTGATATTGCGGCTGTCAAAGGGATAGATATCCGCAGCGAGTTCTCTCGCGGCTGTTTCCGCAACGCTGACCGTGCTGCTTAAACCGCCGGATATGTGGATGGATAGAATCTGGCAATCGGGGCTTTCGTTCATAACTTTGCTATAGGTGTTCAGAAAATCTTCTTTAGTCGGCGTTGAAGTTTTGGGAATCGCATCTCCTGCAGCCAGGAGCATAGGGTAAAAATCTTTAGCGGAAAGGTCTACGCCATCCCTGTAGGAATCGCCTTTTGGAAAGTTGACATGAAGGGGTATGACCGCGATCCGGTTGTCTTTCGCATATCCCATTGGGAGGTCTGCGGTGCTGTCTGTGACGATGCGAATCTCTTTCTCAGTCATAATATCCTTCTTTCTGTCATGAATTGGGTTGACCCAATTCGAACTCAGCTGCTGAACGAAGATTCGTTCAACGCAACCACAGTTTACTTCTTTTTTGCTTGTTTGGCAAGGCACAACCAGGTTCATTTTGGTGGGGCAGTTACGTTGTTGTTACAGTTCAGTGCCGATTATGGTGGCGCCGGCACTGAATGGTAACGATATGTTACGGTAGGGCAAGACCGCGGATTGCGCCTACGGAAGCGTAGCCTTCCTGCTCAAGCCAAAGATGGATACCGTCTATAATCTCCGGTATACAGTAGGGGTTGACCAGATTGCCGGCGCCTACGGCAACCGCGGTCGCGCCGGCGAGAAGAAACTCGATGGCGTCTTCCGCGGAAACAATCCCCCCCATGCCAATGATCGGTAGATCCGTAGCCTGCGCGACCTGCCACACCATCCTGAGCGCTACGGGCTTAA
>Ga0099364_10011899_pt1 | contig 11802 bp, 10 predicted proteins | sample TergutTh196P3_FD_73070 | JGI IMG/M metagenome (GOLD analysis project Ga0099364, IMG submission 73070) | Microcerotermes parvus P3 segment gut microbial communities from Pointe-Noire, Republic of the Congo - Th196 P3 | ecosystem: Host-associated > Arthropoda: Insects > Digestive system > Gut ...
CCTGCTTGACAGTGCTTGCCAATGAAGAGGTAAAAGACGGTAATTGCTAGCGCTGCGGCACAACCGTAACCCGCAAAAGAATCCGTCAATGGATACTTAAAATTACCGCGTATGCCGAACGTTTGCTTACGGACTTGGACAGCCTTGACTGGCCTGAACCCGTAAAATTGATGCAGCGCAACTGGATTGGCAAGAGTGAAGGCGCAAATGTCTTTTTTAAAATCGATGGACACCCGGATCAGCTTGAAATTTACACAACCCGCCCCGACACCCTTTTTGGAGCTACCTATATGGTGCTTTCTCCTGAGCATCCACTGGTAGAAAAAATAACCACCCCTGAACAAAAAAAGGCAGTTACTGATTATATCGATACTGCTGCCCGCAAAAGCGACCTTGAACGGACAGACCTTGCAAAAGAAAAGACAGGCGTCTTCAGCGGCGCTTATGCGATTAACCCTGTAAATGATCAAAAAATCCCAATCTGGATAGCCGACTATGTCTTAATAAGCTACGGCACCGGTGCCATAATGGCAGTCCCCGCCCATGATGAAAGAGACTGGGAATTTGCAAAAGCGTTTAACCTGCCAATTATTCAGGTAGTCTCTAAAGAAAAGGGAGTAGTAGCTACAGAGCCAGAAGAGTGTACTGCGACAGATGGTTACGCCGTGAACTCAAGTCAGTTTGACGGACTTTCTACAGCGGAATTTAAAAAGCAAATTACCGCTTGGTTAGAAGAAAAAAATATTGGCAAAAAAGCAATTAACTATAAATTACGGGATTGGATATTTTCCCGACAGCGGTACTGGGGGGAGCCAATCCCCATTGTACATTGTCCTGCTTGTGGAATAGTCCCGTTAAAAGAAAGCGACTTGCCGCTGAAGCTCCCTAATGTACAGTCCTACGCCCCGACAGGTACAGGAGAATCTCCGCTTGCCGGCATTGATGAATGGGTGAACACAACTTGCCCCAAATGTGGCGGGGAAGCAAAACGGGAAACCAATACAATGCCGCAGTGGGCAGGATCATGTTGGTACTATATCCGCTACCTTGATGCAAAGAACGACAAAGAATTTGCCTCTCAAGACAAAATAAATTACTGGCTGCCTGTTGACTTGTATGTCGGCGGCGCGGAACATGCAGTATTGCACTTATTGTACAGCCGTTTCTGGCACAAGGTGTTGTATGATCTTGGCTTGGTAAATACCGTTGAACCTTTTCAGCGGCTGATAAATCAGGGGATGATCCTTGGTGAAGATAACCAAAAAATGAGCAAGAGTCGGGGCAATGTAATTAACCCTGATGACATCATAAAAGAGTACGGGGCGGATGCCTTGCGAATCTATGAAATGTTTATGGGCCCCCTGGAAGCAACCAAACCTTGGATGATGGCAGGCCTTACCGGAGTGTCGCGATTTTTAGAACGGCTCTGGGCAATCAGCGAAAGACAGGGGACAGGGGATAGGGGACAGGGTGCAGAAAATAGTGAGTTAACAAAGCTTTTGCATCGTACCATTAAAAAGGTGACCCATGATACTGAGACTCTTAATTTTAATACGGCTATTAGTGCCATGATGGTTTATTCCACAGAGCTTGCAAAATTACCGGAAATTCCGCGCGAATTGTGGGAACCCCTTGTGATAATGGCAAGTGCTTATGCACCGCATTTGGGCGAAGAACTTTGGGAAAAGCTGGGTAAGACTCCAACCGGAAGTCAGACCCCGGTATCGGTATCGAAATGTAAATGGCCGGATTATGATGAAACCCTTACAAAATTTGATGAGGTTACCGTTGTAGTACAGGTAAATGGCAAAGTTCGTGATAAATTTACGGTTCCCGCAGGAACTGCCAAGGAAGAGCTTGAAAAAACAGCGCTTTCTCTGTCGGATGTAAAGAAATGGCTGGATGAAAAAACTGTTAGAAAAACTATAATTGTGCCTGACAAACTGGTTAATATTGTGTTAGAATAGCTATATGGCTTTTATGACAGGTACTAATGACCCTTATTATCGCGATGATCCTGGTCCAGGCCTTCAACGAATCTGTATCCATAAGTTTGATTTGAATACAGATTCTTCCGAATGGAAGGTGTGGCGTACCAATGATGGGCGTATTCTTCCAAATGCCAACAGCCGTCTTGAAATTATCAGTGACCCGTTTGATGTGGGTAGCTTATTGCAACTAACTACTTATTTTGATCCTGCTGTTGCAGGTAAATCTTTTGGCGGCTTTGGAATAAGAGCGCCTATTTCTCCTCCGGTTAATCTGAATGACAAAACATTTATAGAGTTTGATTTTTATTATCCAAAATCTGCGTTTGGTAAATACATGAGGCTTGAAATCTGGTCAACTTCTTCCGGCGGAGAGGGCGATCAAATAGATGCAGGGTTTCCGGGACACAATATACGGCAAGCTTATATCCGCGGGAATGATCTTGATGTTAATAATCTTAATCCGGATTGGATTGGTTTTTATCAAGGTCAAACATGGTTTAGAAAATTAATCCGCGTAGAAACTCCTGTTTCCAGCGGAAGCTGGGAGTATTTAAATATCGATATTCATACAGAAACAGGCACAAAACTGGAAGGAGATCTTTTGCTGCTTGGCAATATTCGGATAGCCCAAATGGATTCTAACGGAAAAGCTCTTCCTGATGTAGTAAATGAAAAAAGTTTTTCTGAAGTTGCTCCCATAAAAGAAAAGTATAATCCCGCTAATGGATTTTTTTATATAGGTACAACCGGAACCGGAACTATTGATCCCAATTCTATAAGAGGACATCATTTTGAAATTCTTGTTGATGAAAATAACTTAAAGCCGGAAATCCATGTAGGTCCTCCGGGTTGGCTTAATAATGAATTTCCTGATTTTAAATTTAAAAATGTACGGGGTAGAACGTACCGCAATGAAGAGGGAAAAGAGTGGGAGCTTCCTACTGAAAAATATCTTCAAATTAAAGATTCCGGTAATTATAAACTGCATGGACATTGTTTAGCGTGGTATCATCAAGCTCCCCCATGGATGATGCAGATAATCCCTGAGAATGCCGCTATGCAATGGGATCCAACAGGTCTTTTTTATTCCGGCGGCAACAGTTCTTCCGGTCCGTATCAAAAGATACCAAAAGATATGGCGCGAAGAATCTATTTTGATCATATTGTTTATTTAATGCGGCATTTTATGTCTATTGATACAAGATACGGTTCCAGTAAAGAACGCGGCGTTATACCTTTTCATTCGTTTGATGTAATAAATGAAGAAATTCATGAAAGCCGGCATATTCATCTTATTAAAGAAAACTCTAATGAATGGAAAACAGCTTTAAGACAAGTTTCATGGCTTATGGCAATGACAGATAATTCTTATACCGATATTTGTCAGCATTATGTGTATTTGCTTTTTAAATTTGCGCATATTGCAGTTCCAAATGAACTAATGGCGGATAAATATAAAAGCGGTTACAACAATCCTGATATTGTTCCGGAGTACATGAGGCTTGATAATCACGATAACAATGGAAGCATAGATGCATATATAAGTGAAAAGCCCCCCCTCTTAGTTTACAATGAATACGATATTATTATTCCTTCTAAGGCAAAAGTGGTTTACAATATGGTCAGGGAGCTTAATATGAAATGGTGCCAGGATCCGTTGTATGATGGCAGAAAACTCATTGAGTGTATTGGAAGCCAAGGGCATGATTTTGTTTCTCATGATGTGGTAAGCCGTACCCAGCAGTCTATAGAGTTGTTTATAAATCTTATAAATGATGGTTTGCTGGATTCAATTTGTTTTTCTGAACTGGATATTAAACAATTGGATGATGCACCCGGCGGCGGGGCTTTTGCTCCTGCTGTTTTAAACCAAAAGCAGGCGGATTCCATAGGGTATCAATACGCATTGTTTTTTAAGTTGTATGAAAAGTATAAAAAATACATAAGCCATGTATTCTTTTGGGGGCAATATGGCGCAGGATGGCAGCAAAGTTATTTACCTTTTGACCATGAACAAAAGGCAAGTCAAGCTTACTATGCCATTATGGACCCTGACAGGTTTATAAAAGGGCATTCGTATTTGGATAATTTTTTTGATGAGGAGTATAATAAGATTATCACATGACTGGTAAAAACGATCCTTATTTTAGAGAAGATCCGGGGGAAGGCCTGCGGAGATTTCCCATTTATGTTTTTGATTTAGAATCAAAATTTGATGAATGGAAACCTTGGCGTACCAATGATGGGCGGGTGCTTCCAAATAGCTACAGCGGCTTTGAATTAATAACAAACCCCTTTGATCCTGGCAGTTTAATTCAACTTATCAGTACTTTTGATCCTGCCATTGCGGGGAAGTCTTTTGGCGGTTTTGGAATGAGGGCAAAGCTTGCTCCGCTTGTGGAATTAAACAATAATACTTATGTTGAGTTTGATCTTTATTATCCAAAATCTGCCGCCGGTAAGTATATGAGGTTTGAGGTATGGTCAACTTCTTCAGGCGGGGAAGGTATGCAGGCAGATGCCGGTTATAACGGGCATAATAGAACCCAGGTTTATATTCGTAGAAATGAAATGGATGATGTTAACAATCTTAATCCTTCATGGATTGGTTTTTATCAAGGTCAAACCTGGTATAAAAAAGCACTTGCTGTGGTAACGCCTGTAACAAGTGGAACATGGGAATATCTAAACATAGATATCCATACAGAAACCGGCACAAAACTGGAAAATGATCTTTTATTGATTGGTAATATCAGAATAACACAGACAGCCCCCAACGCTGTACCGCTTCCGAATGTTGTAAATGAAAAAAGCTATTTGGAAGTTGCTCCCATAAAAGAAAAATATAATCCCGCTAATGGATTTTTTTATGTAGGGACAACCGGAACCGGAGAGGTCTCTCTAAATTCCATAAAAGGTTATCACTATGATATTCTTGTGGATGATAACAATCTAAAACCGGAAGTTCATGTTCGTTCCCCTCAGTGGTTAAAAGATGAGTTTCCCAGTTTTACTTTTAAAAGTGTGCGAAACAGAGAATTGTCGGATGAAGAAGTCGAGTGGGTTCTTCCTACCCAGACTCATCTTGAAACAATTGAATCCGCAAAACTTGTCGGTAAAGAGTATAAACTACATGGTCATTGTTTGGCATGGTATAATCAGTCTCCTTCCTGGATGCTGCAGATTATTCCTGAAAACCTGAAAATGGACTGGAATAATGACGGTCTTTTTTATTCCGGCGGCAACAGCGCTTCTGGTCCGTATTTAAAACTAAAAAAAGAAACAGCGCGTAGAGTATATTTTGATCATATTGTATATTTAATGCGGCATTTTATGTCTGTTGATGCAAGATATGGTTCTAGTGAGGAAAGAGGCGTCATACCGTTTCATTCATTTGATGTTCTTAATGAAGAATTGCATGAAAGTTGGCATCGGACAGATTCCATAAATTGGAGAGCTGCTCTAAAAAACACTTCGTGGCTTATAGCTATGACAGATAATTCCATTACAGATATACGGCAGCATTTTGTTTATCTGCTTTTCAAATTTGCACATATTGCGGTGCCAAATGCGCAAATGGCCGCCAAATATAAAGCAGGTTATGACAATCCTGATATTGTTCCGCAATACATGAAGTTTAATAATCATGATAACAACGGCAGTATAGATGCCTATATAACGCCAACACCCCCAATGCTTTCTTACAATGATTATAGTTTTATTTTTTCCAAGGCGCAGTTAATGTACGATATGGTTAAGGAAATAAATGCGGCATGGAAAACAGATCCACTTTATGATGGCAGGCACTTGATTGAATGTATAGGGATTCAGGGACATGATATGGTAGAATCTTACACCGCCAGCCGTAATCTGCAAGTTGTATCTTTGTTTACCAGTTTAATTGATGAAGGGTTGCTTGATTATATTTGTTATTCCGAACTTGACATGAAACATTTTGACGGTGCTCCGGGTGGACAGGCTCTTGCGCCTGATGTTTTGAACCAAAAACAGGCTGATGCTATAGGTTACCAGTGCGCTTTGCTCTTTAAAATTTTTGAAAAATTCAAAAAATATATCAGTCATGTAAATTTTTGGGGTGAATACGGATCCGGCTACCAGCAAAGCTATATTCCGTTTGATCATGAAAAAATGGCAAGCCAAATATACTATGCCGTTATGGACCCTGACAAATTTATAAAAGGACATTCTTATTTGGACGAATTCTTTAAGGGTGAATACGATAAGGTAAAATAATACTTGCCTGTTTGTCAAAAATCATATATAATGTTATAATGGTTCGTTGAGCCGGTTTTTATTGATGAAGTCTGAGGGGTTATTTATGAAAAGAGGTCTTGGAGTTTTTCTTTGGCAAATTTCGGTAGCATTATACCTTTTTGCCAATGGCGTTCTAGGCGTCCAGAAAAGCGGTGTATTAAAGGAAATTATCGGCGGCACTTTAAAGGGCAATGTTGATGTTCTTATAATTATTGCAGGTGTTATTGCTATAATAGCCGGTGTCGCAGTTCTGTTGGATCTACTCGATGCCAAGATTTTAATTGCAGATTCTTTGGTATTGATAATTGCCATTATCTGGGCAGTATTTGTTGTTCTTCAGATTGTTGGCTGGGTTGGAGATGGTTTCAAAGATTTTTGGGTTGTATTATCTAAATTGTCGGTTAATGTTATTATTCTTGCCTCTTTGCTTACCGCAAGCAAGAAATTTGGCTAATTATACCTAACCTTACAAAGCCGCATTCAGTAACAACTGTATGCGGCTTTTTTATTGATTTTCTGACCCTCGAATTCTGGTATTTAAAAGACTGGAATAACTTTTCCTTTTGTGCTAAACTCTTAAGGAATGAGCAGTGAATATACTACAGCCCAAATAGACTCTTTTCTCCGAGGTTTCCTTGACATAGAAGGCTTTGTCTCATCCGATGATTCCCTAAACGGAATTCAGGTGGATAATGACAGCTCTCCTGTCCATAAAATAGCCTTTGCTGCAGATGCCGCTATGGAAACCTTTGAACAGGCCGCCGCTATAAAAGCAGGAATGCTCTTTGTCCACCACGGGCTGTTTTGGGGTAAACCCGCAAGAATAGATAAAGTCCTAAGACAGCGAATCAAGTTTTTGCTTGATCATAATATCTGTTTATACGGGGTTCACCTGCCTTTGGATCAGCACCCGCAGTTTGGGAACAACGCACAGCTTGCAAAACTTTTGGGGCTGGAAAATATTCAGCCTTTTGGCAGTTACCACGGTAAAAAAATCGGTTACAAGGGAACTTTTCCCAAACCCGTTACCATTGATGAAGCTGCAAAAAAGATCGATTTTATGAATAGGCCGCCTACAGGTATTTTTCCATTTGGTAAAAAAGAAAACTTAACTGCCGCAATAATGTCCGGCGGTGCTGCTCCCAATGCAAGGGATGCAATTGAAGACGGAGTAGACTTATTTGTAACAGGTGAAAGTTCCCACAATATTTACCATGAATGTCTGGAGGCAAAAATGAACCTGCTTTGCGGAGGCCATTATTGTACGGAAGTTTGGGGAGTAAAAGCTGTTATGGAACATTGTAAAAAAGAGCTTGGAATAGATGTTGAATTTATAGATACCCCTACAGGGTTATAAAATAATTATGGAGTGTAAAATGAAGTTACTTGAATGTTTTTCTAAAGAAAAGATTTTGCCATTATCATTAACGGCAGGAGTTGTGCTTTTGGATCAAATTACAAAAGCCATTATTGTAAAAAATTGGCCTATCCCGGAAGGCGGTTTTTTTGTTTTTATAAAAGATGTTTTTAATAATGGTTTTTTGCATATGGTTCATGTTCGGAATAAGGCAATTGCGTTTAGTCTGGGAGAGAATCTCCCGGAATTTATAAAGCCAATAGCCTTTATTGTTTTTCCTATTTTGGTTTTGTGTTTCCTTTTGTGGTACTATTTTAAATCCGACGAATTTAACAATGTCCAAAAATGGGCAGTTGCAGGGATTATCGGCGGCGGCATTGGCAATATTATAGATCGTATTTTCCGTCCGGATGGAGTTGTTGATTTTATCAGTGTAAGAATTTACGGACTTTTTGGAATGGAAAGATGGCCTACTTTTAATGTTGCAGACTCCTCTGTAGTGGTGTGCTGTATTTTATTATTTGTAACCATTTTTATATCTTATGGCAAAGAAAAAGGAAAGGTGAAAATAGATGAACAAGAAGCTTAACACAGTATTATTTATAATGGGGGCGACATTTTTTAATGTTATTGTCGCTGTAATAAGTTTTATTTTATTCTCCATACTATATGCACAAGTCATTATACCCCGCATTCCTGAATCCGGTTACAGCTGGGGTTTTACTCTCATATTTTTAGCTTCCCTTGCAGTTTCTTTTGCAGTTTACCGGGTGGTGTTAAAATTTTTACTTACAAAAATTGATATTGAAAAATACTTTGACCCTATTTTTGTAAGCAAATACAAAAAACCGGCTAAAAAACAAAATGATTAGCTGCCCTAAAAAGTGATACAAATTCCTCAGGGGTAATATTGACAGCCCCCAAGTCCAGTTTGTAATTCATGGGCATTCCAAGATCAAAAAATAAAAACCCCTGTTCCTGAAGATACTTGGCAAGTAGTATTAATTGCACTGTACCCGCATTGCGTTCTTCATAATATCCTGAATAGCTTGTGTAAACATTGCCGCAAATTACGCCAAATTCACCGGCAGCTAGTACACCGTCCCTGTATAAAGAAAAAGAAGTTGGATAAGCATTGCCTGTAGGCCGTGTCCGCCGTATTTCTTTTATGCTTTCAACAAGCGGAGGGGTAAGCCAATCCGCGCCGTGTTTTTTTATACAACGGTCAATTATATATTCAAAATCAATGTCCGCTTTTAGTTCATATTTATTTAATAATTTGCGTATGGACTTTTTGATATGTAAATTTTCAAAAAATAGGGCAGACCGTTCTATATGCAATTTTGGAAGAGATAAATAAAACGGCTCTTTTTCATTTTCTCCGACAGAATCTTCTGAAGCATCAGCGGACATAACAAGAAAACCAGCATCCATTAGCCTTGCGGTAAATTCCGGTTCAAAATCGGTTGCTAAGCAAAATTCCTCATTGTATTCTGTTGCCAGCATGGCATCGACTATTGCATGGCAATCGTCTTCGGGTTTTATAACAAGAAAGCCGGCATGAGTATATCGTAGCAGCATTTTTAACCGCGATTATTAAGCCAAATTTCTTTTGCTTCCCGCGCTCTTTTGGTAATTTCTTTCCAGTCCTGCGCCTTGATCAATTCTTTGTTTGCTATCCAACTGCCGCCAATAGCAAGGATACGATCAAATTTTGCGTAATCAGGAAGGTTGTTTGGCGTAACGCCGCCCAGCGGAATATACTTAATACCCAAATGATTATACGGAGCATTGATACTTTTTAAGTAACTTAAACCGCCCATACCTTCCGCCGGAAAAAATTTGACTGTTCTGCAGCCAAGGGAAATTGCCTGTTCAATGTCACTTGGTGTTGCGATACCGGGTGCAAAGGGCAAGCCGGCGGCAATTGCTTCTTTTACAATTACCGGGTTAATTCCGGGGGAAACGCCAAACCGCACGCCGTTTTGTGCTTTAACCGCTGCCGCTTGTCCCGGCTCAATTATAGTGCCAATGCCAATGTACATTTGCGGTACTTCCTTTGCAATAAGCGAAATTGACGGAATAGCCGCCTGAGTGCGAAGGGCAAGCTCAATAACGGTAATACCACCTTCTAAAAGTGCCTTTGCTGTTGGCACTGCATTTTGTTCGTCTTCCATTTCTAAAACCGCAATTATTCCTTCGTCTGCGATTTTATCTTGTACTTCTTTTGTCATTGTAAGCATATGATCTCCTATACTCGTAATTTTAATATATTTATGGTATTCTTGTAACCATGTGGCGCGTACAACTTCATAAAATAGATTTTGATGAAAGAGAGCATCAGGCAGTCAAAGAAGTGCTCAATTCCGGCTGGCTTACAATGAGCCAAAAAACCTCTGACTTTGAAGCTGCTTTCTCCGCTTTTCTTGGAGCAGACACCCAGTGTCTTGCCGTTTCCAGTTGCACCAGCGCCTTGCATACGGCTCTGCTTGCACTAGGTATCACCAAGGGTGATGAAGTTATAACCCCTGCCCTCACTTTTATTGCGGATCAGAATGTTGTAGAAATGTGCGGAGCAAAAAATGTACTTGCGGATATAACCTCAATGAAAGACTGGTCAATTGACCCTGATGACATAGAAGCAAAGATTACCTCAAGTACCAAAGCGGTAATAATTGTACATTATGCCGGTTTTGCCTGTGATATGGGCAAAATAACTGCCTTGTGTAAAAAGCGTAATTTATTTTTAATAGAAGACTGCGCCCACTCTCCCGGCGCGGATTATTTGGTTTCTGAAAAACAGGGAAGATCCCTAGGCACTTTTGGAGACATGTCCGCTTTTAGCTTTTTTGCAAACAAAAACATAGCAATAGGCGAGGGCGGCATGGTTGCAACGCAAAACAAAGAGTTATATGAAAAATTAAAGAAATTGCGTTCTCATGGAATGTCCACGCTTTCCTTTGACCGATACAAAGGCAGGGCGGTCTCTTATGATGTGGAATCTCCGGGATTGAATTACCGCATTAATGAAATTGGCTCTGCTTTGGGGCTTGTTCAATTAGAAAAACTGGAAAATAGCAACAATAAAAGAAAAGCCTTAACGGAACATTATTACAAACGGCTGGAAAATATTTCTTCAATTTCAATTCCGTACAGAAACTGGACACGCGGCAAATCAAGCTACCACATAATGCCCATTCTGCTTGCAGAGGACATAGACAGAGCCGCAGTTATTGAATCCATGAAGAATGACGGAGTCCAAACAAGCATTCACTATCCCGCAATTCAAAGCTTCAGCGCGTACAAGGATAAGGTAGCCCCCACCCCCAAAGCCGAATTCGTCTGCGCCCATGAACTGACTTTGCCGTTATACCCGGATATGACTTTAGCGGAAGTTGATTTTGTATGTGATTTGTTAGCAAAGAGCTTAATAATAAAAAAAACCGGTTGCTGATGTTGGATAACACGGACAACCGGCTTTGCTAATTCTTTCTCTGCGTCTCTGCGCGATGTATTCTTACAGCCCCAATAAATAGCTGTTCAATACATTCTCAAGATACTCTTGCTTCCCGCTTGTGAAACCGGTTTTGCCGTAGCCGGCTTTTGTGCCAATTTCTGCAAGCTGTTCAAGGGTAAGTCCGCCACTGGAGAACTTGGCTCCGTCTCCGCTTGTGAATGACGCATAACGGTCTTTTACAAAGTTGGCAATAGTTCCGTCAGTAACCATGCGCTGAGCAATTTCTAAGCCAACTGCAAAGACATCCATACCGCCAATGTGGGCAATAAATAAATCCGCAGGATCAATTGAGTTTCTGCGAATCTTTGAATCAAAGTTTAGTCCGCCTTCTTTGAAGCCGCCAATTTTTAAGATTGTGTACATTGCCAATGCCGCTTCATAATAGCTGACAGGGAACTGGTCTGTGTCCCAACCATTCATTGGATCACCGCGGTTGGCATCGACCGAACCAAAGAAACCTGAAACAGCTGCTGTTTCCAATTCATGGGCAAAGTCATGACGGGCAAGCTCGGCATGGTTTGCTTCAATATTCATGCGGAAATCTTTGTCTAAGCCGTGGTGGCGCAAGAAACCAATAACGGTTTCTGTGTCAAAATCATACTGATGTTTTGAGGGTTCCATCGGTTTAGGTTCAATATAGAACACGCCTTTAAAGCCCTGTT
>Ga0099364_10011900_pt1 | contig 11802 bp, 10 predicted proteins | sample TergutTh196P3_FD_73070 | JGI IMG/M metagenome (GOLD analysis project Ga0099364, IMG submission 73070) | Microcerotermes parvus P3 segment gut microbial communities from Pointe-Noire, Republic of the Congo - Th196 P3 | ecosystem: Host-associated > Arthropoda: Insects > Digestive system > Gut ...
GTTAATTATTTATAAATACCTATTTGACGTTAATTATGAAATTATCTCTGGTTTATTAGATTTTCATCCGGTTTTTAATACTAAATATAATTATATAAGTAGTCTGTTCAATTTGAATTTCCCGAAATCTTTTTTTATTTTTATAATATTTACTGCACAATGTTTATTGATTTACCTTTACATTATAAAAAAAAATCAATCGAAACTCTTTTATTGGGTATTTATTTGCTTACAAACAGGATGTGTTTGTAATATGATTACGTATTTTTTTTGGTCACAAGGATGTCTTGATTTTTTATATCTAAAACCATTATTTATTTTTGATTTAAAAGATTTGTATAGTTCGATAGGTGGTGTTTTATTATCTTTTTATATATCAATGACAATTCGACAAAGGTTCTCATGATAATTATCAAGTAACGTCATAAATCGACTGTTATGAGTGGACAAACTGGCTGATATCAAATATTTGATGGTTGCATATCAGTTATGTCATGACACTTTAACTTTTTAAAGGAATTAATAAATATCACCTTATATGGATTCTTTCGATTGCAGCAAATGTGGAAAATGCTGCATACACATACATTTATTATTTGAAAGACTTCCTCAATTGGCAAAACTGATTGGAGAAGACAATGCAGCTTTCCCTTATTCGCATAGTAACGGTATTTGCGAAAAATTAAACCTCGACAATAATCTTTGTTCTGTTTATGAAAATAGACCCGTAATTTGTAATATTGATAAACTAATTGAGATAATTGCAGAAAAAACAGAGCAAGATTTATCTTTATTAAGAAAACCCATGTACACCACATTTAAGAAAATATGTGTAAAATTGCAACAGAAAGAAATGTAATGTATTAATAAAAGGGCAATTATCAACAATTTATCAAAAAAATATCAGCAACACAATTGCTTTACATAGTGTATGTTTTTCAATACCACAACTTTCCATTTTGGGCTTTTCCATGATAATATCTGCATTTATATCTGCAAATTTCCGAAAAAATGAGTATTTTGATTACACTTATTTAAAACCATTGTTTGTATTTGATTTGAAGGATTTATATTTGGATTGTTTCTCTATTTCTGTTAGATATAAAAATAAGAGATCATTTCAAAAAAACGCATACAATTTCGAAAAAAAAACGGATAATAAATAAAAATAAGTATATTTGCGTAATTTAAGAGGTGTGTTCATCGTCACTTTACCCCTTACTATTTTAAACGGTAATAGGAAAACGTAATATAAATCAAGAAGATATGCAACAAGATTATTTAGTAAGACAAGCTGAACAAATGGGACAAGCGTTAGCGCTAATTTTATCTAAATTGCTAGGTCTAAAAAATCAACCAAAAGAGGGTATTGACGTTAGCGAGGTGAATCACATATTTGATGAAACATTAGACTTCAATATGGATGACCTGCTTGCTGTTCCGAAAGAAAATCTTGTTGAGTTCCTTCAAACGAACAAAGAAGAAATGAACGATAATAACCTGGAGGCATTAGCAAATATTCTTGCTTTCCTCGCTAAAGAAACAGATTTGAATATAAGAAAACAATTGTGTGAAAGAAGTTTAGCCGTTTTTGAATATTTAGATGTATCGGATAGAAAAACATATTCATTTTATAGAAGAATGATGATAGAAGAACTAAAAAGTCTAATCAATGTATAAATTTGAATAAAGGGTATACTATTTTTTCTGCCTTTTCTGTCATTTTCTTCTCTTTTCTGCGACTAATTGTATAGAAATAATCATTGCAAATCAAAGTGAAAATTAATATGATAAAAATCAGTAATCTATCAAAACAGTACAAGGAAACGAAAGCCTTGGATGACGTCGGTTTTCTGATTCCGAAAGGGAGTATTTTTGGATTCCTTGGACCAAATGGCGCCGGAAAGACTACACTGATTCGTATGCTGACCGGCATAATCATGCCCGATTCAGGACAGGTGTTAATAAATGGACAAGCCTTGAATAAACTAAATAAGAGGAAAATCGGTTATTTACCCGAAGAACGAGGATTGTATAAGAAGATGAAAGTTGGCGAACAGGCTGTTTATTTGGCGGTTTTCAAGGGATTGACTAAGCAGGAGGCAGAAAAACGCCTGAAACAATGGTTTGAAAAATTGGATATTTCCGATTGGTGGGATAAACAGGTGGATACCTTATCGAAAGGGATGCAGCAAAAAATACAGTTTGTCATTGCGGCAATCCATCATCCCGACGTATTGATTTTGGATGAACCCTTTACAGGATTGGATCCCATCAACAGGGAGATTCTGGGAAATGAAATCATGGAATTGAATAAAGCCGGTACCACGATAGTTCTTTCCACGCACGACATGAATTCAGTAGAGCAATTTTGTGATCAGGTAATACTGATGGATAAAGGGAGAATCCTCCTGTCGGGAAAAGTAAATGAAATCAAACAGGCAAGAAAATCGTTTTTATTTGAATTTTGCTTCAAACAAAACGATGAAATTTTTAGAAACCAGTGTAGTCTGGTAAATGCAAAAATCGCATCTGTAAACAAAAACGAATCAGGGTTTTGTGTTACAGTGCAATTCCAAAACGAACAGGATGCAGAAATGCTTTTGATCCATGTTTTGGGACACATCGGACTGACTTCTTTCCGTGAAATACTTCCGTCGATGCACGATATTTTTGTTGAATCCGTAACCCGTAAAACCGAATCATGATGAACGAATTGCTACATATCATACAACGAGAATACCTGACAAGGGTACGCACGAAAACATTTATTGTTATTACGTTATTAGCGCCGCTATTCATGTCGTCGCTGTTTTTACTGCCTGTTTATTTTGCCGGGCAGCAGGAAGATTACAGGCAATTGAGGATCGGACTGGCAGACTCTTCTCATTTATTTGGAGAGGCTTTTGATGAATCGGAACTGGCTGTGGAACGGCTTACCAGTCATTCTGTTGAGCATGTCAAAACGTTGATTTTATCGAATGAATGGGAAGGTATCATCTATGTTGAAAAATCGGATTCAATCGGCACAAACATACAGTATTACAGTCGCAAACAACCCGGCTTATTTTTGATAAACCAAATCAGATCAGCCATGCAAAGGGTCGTTGTCAATGAAAAACTGGCTGTTTACGGTATTGAAAATGCAGAGGAATTGGTTCGTTCGGTCAGGTCGTCCGTTTCTGTCGAAAGCATCAGGGTGGAAGAGAAAACAGAAACAAAAAGCAGTCCCTATCAACAACCTTTGTGCATGGGTTTGGGCTTGACGATTTATATGTTTGTATTGCTGTTTAGCTCGCAAACGATGCGTGGGGTATTGGAAGAAAAATCAAGTCGTATCGTTGAAATCATCATCACATCGGTTTCGCCGGTTAAGTTTATGGCAGGGAAGATTATCGGTATTGCATTGCTCGGTTTAACGCAAATTGTTTGCTGGATTGTTCTTTTGTACGGGTTTAGTTTGCTGCTTTCCAATTTTGCCGATTTATCGTCGTCCGGAGATTCGATGAATAATATGATGAATCAGCGCATCAGTCAGGAAGATGTGAATCAAATTTTGAATAATTTGAATCTAATTGACTTTAATACGATTCTACCGGCATTTGTCTTTTTCTTTATTGGCGGTTATTTGCTTTATGCTTCTATATTTGCTGCAATAGCAGCTACCGCAAATCATAGCGATGATATCCAGCGAACGACTTCGATTGTAACGCTACCATTAATCCTGTCGGTTATTATTTTATCGAACACGGTGAACAGTCCGGACAGTTCGCTTTCTTACTGGTTTTCGATGATTCCCTTTACCTCTCCTGTGGTGATGATGGGACGCATTGTCTATGGAGCGCCAATCCAAGACATCTTATTATCAATGTTTCTATTGGCGGTTGCGGTTGTCTTGATTATATGGCTGTCGGGAAAAATCTATCAAACGGCTATTTTATATACCGGGAAGAAAGTTTCTGGGAAAGATATATTATCCTGGATCAAGAATATTAAACAATAAATTTAAATGGTATGAATACATTATTTTTAACGCTTTTCCGTCCGGTAAAAGCATTGAACCGGCTGAAAACGGAATCGTTTTCAGGAATGAACATGATGTTGGTTCTGTTATTGATGTTGGCCAATCTTATTTTGATGATGCCCATTAGTGAAAAGATTTTACAAATAACTACAGCTTCAATGTCACTAAATCCAAATCAATCCTCTATGATGACAGAAATCACCCACAAAATGCGCTATCTGCAATTAGCAGGTTCAATGATTATGTATGTTATTATGTTTCTGTTCTATGCATTGTTATTGAATATAGTTGCTCGTCTGGCAAAAGAAAAATTATTCTACAAAAAAGCGCTACAGTTATTGGTTGGTTGCTATTTAGTCGTTGCCATAGGCGATTTGGTAAACACAGCACTTCTTTACATGCGAGGGATAAATGTTATTGAACATGTGTATGACGTCTCTCTAACCGGTATGAATATGTTGACCTCAATAGAACAAGTCGGAGCACCCGGGTATGTTTTTCTGAGTTGTATCAACCCCTTTCAATTATGGTTTGTTACTCTATTAAGTATCGGATTGAGGATCTTTGCTGATTTAAAACCGTTGAAAGCCACCGTTATTAGCGTATTGTTTTGGTTAATGTATCAATCTGGGGGAAAATCCCTCGCCTTTAGGCGAAGACTTTAGTGTTTTATTGGTGAGATTTTTTCAGTAGCATTGCCATTGTCGAAGTTTTTTTCGTTGTCATACGCAGGGTAGGGGATATTTTATACATTAAGATGATATTAGTAGAAACCAATCTTAAGTCGGCTTTAGCCGATCCCAAACCCTTCGGCTTTTAGCCGAAGGTAGTTTAGTTACCGTATTGATTCCCGTCTTAACGGTTTATTTTTCACAAGCTACGTTAGCGAAATCCGGATTGATGTAAATTGGATTTGCAATTCGATATAGTAAAAAGGCTAATCCGTAAAAATGAGGTAACTATTACCGTTTCCGTTTTTGCGGTTGGCCTTTTTGTGCTTTTACTTTATGAAGTTTTCAACTTTCACTTTTCATCCTACCAGGCAAACAGTATTCTTTTTGTACGTGATTTTTTTGTGATCATATTTGGAATATATGTTATAAACAGGCTCTTAACGAAAAAGAACTACAAAACGTATTTTATCATTTTCATCAGTTTGTTAGCCGGCATTTCAGCGTTGTTGAATTTGCCGGTTTTCTTTTTTCGATACTACGAAGCAGGTATTTACGGATTCGACGATTTTTCGCAATTCCGGTTTTTATATCGCCCATTGGGCTTTCTTTCCAATGACTGGGTAACGATTCTGTTGTGTTTTTTGCCGTTTCCCGTTATCGGCGTGTTTCAGTTTTGGGAAAAGATGCCGGTACGGTATGGCTTTCTATTGATTATCGGTTTGCTTGTGTTCAATCTCTTGATATCCTTTTCCCGCGCCGGTATACTGGCTTTTTTGCTGTTTGTTTTGTTGCTGAACCTGTTGCTTTACTATTACCATGTTGTCCCAATAAAAAAGTTAGTATTGGCGAATGGGGTTTTGATACTTGCTATGCTGCTGTTTTGTCTGGCTTTCGCAGGCAGCATCCAATCTTCCGTTACACAAACCAACAGCCATCAAAGAAGTACGGAAGGAAGAATCAATCAATGGGAGCAATCTTTGACTGTAGTTAGCAAGCATCCGTTTTTTGGTATAGGGTCGAAAAATTACGCATTATCAGGACGCCAGACACAACAGGCGAATCTTGAAAATACGTTTACTGGACGGGTAAACAATACGTATATTCAATTAGCCATCGAAAAGGGCATCATCGGATTAGCGCTTTGGGCAGGCGTTATTGGAATTTGTGTTTTGTGTCTGTTTCGACAACTTACGAAGGAAACATGCCGTTTGGAAAAGACAATCCATATCGTTGCGCTGTCGGCAATTCTTGCGATTCTGTTCAGGGAAATGTTTTTCTCGTCCCTGTTGTATAATTCAGGTATTTTATTTTTGTTTTTAGTGTTATTGACATTTAATCAAAATATTGATTACAAGCGAATTAAATTTAATAAGCAAATGACGTTTTTCTTGATTGCATTGTTTGCTTCCGGAACTGTCTATTTCTTTTCATTAAAACCGGAAAACGCGCTATCTTACGCAAATACAGGATTGGAATACGAACGAAAAGGAGAGATTGAACATGCTATTCAATGTTATCGGAAAGCGAACCTGTTAAGTCCGACTGACGCTTTGTTTCTGCATAATTTGGGCAAATTGTACGAAATGAACGCCCAACCCGATTCGGCTTTATCTTATCTTATGCAAGCCGTATCAGTCGAGCCGGATGTAGCTATGTATCATATTAGTATAGGATTATTGATTGAAAAACAGGATTTTGAAAGCGCATATCCATATTATAGACAGGCCATTCTGCTGTCTCCCGACATCATTGATTCTCCATTTTTCAGAGACCTGAGGGAACGTTATCCTCTGGAATCCGCAAACTTATTGAAAGACGCTTATAATGAGTTATTACACATAAACGCTGTTCGTTACAGCTCCATCATTGACGCCAAGACAGGCAAACTGCAGTTGTCTACCGGTGAAACCGAACTTGCAGAGCAGACATTACGTCATGTAACGCATATTCATCCGAATTTAAGTCGACCATGGTTTTATTTGGGCTATATAGCACAAAAGAGAGGAAACGATGAGCAAATGTTGTCCTGTTACCGAAAATCGCTTTTTTTATCACCGTCCGATCATTTGCCTTTATACGCATTAGCCTCTTATTATAAAGATATTGGAGATGAAAAAATCGCTGACAATTTTGACAAATCAGCGGAAAGAGCCTGGAGAAACAAACGTTCCGTTCATTCATCACGGTGCAAACGGCTATATTTTAGAGATACTGAAAGGGATAATATGGTTCCTGAAGGCTTCCTGGATTACATTACGCCTAAATTCGACTGCTTATGAAAATCGCTTTCATTGTGGAAGATTCCATCAAATCGATCCTGCAGCAAAAATTACGCGGTTTTTTAGCAGGGTTTGGAATAGCATGGGGCGTTCTGTTATTGATGATTCTATTGGGAATCGGTCAGGGATTTCGAAGCGGCATCAACTCCATCTTCGATGTATTTGCACAAAAGACTTTATTTCTGATCAGCGGAAGAACATCCCAAACAATAGAAGGAGGGAGCGAAGGACAAGTCATTCTGTTTGACGAGGCGTTTATGAAAACACTTGCTTCAAGGTTTGACAATCATGTTGTTGCGATTTCTCCGGTACTCAATTATGGCGAGCCTGTTATTACTTTCAAGGAGAAAACAGGAACATTTCTGATACGGGGCATTTCAAATGAATATTTTTCCATCAAAAAAATTAAAACAGAAGAAGGTCGTTTGTTGAATCCGCTGGATGACCTGCACCAAAGAAAACATATTGTGATCGGAAAACAGGTTGCTAAACATTTTTTTCAGGACATGAATCCTGTCGGAAACTATTTGAATATCAACGATATTTTCTTCAGGATTGTAGGAGTATTGGAGAGCGGTTCAATTATCTCTCAGGAAGATGAAAGCCTGATACTTTGCCCCTATACAACGTATATCAACTGTTTTAACAGGGAACGGGAGTTTAACCGGATTAATCTGCTTTTGACAGAAACCACGAATATGAATCAAATGGAAAAAAGGATACGGCAATATGTGTCGAATAAGTATCGTTTTCCCGAAGACGATCACAGCGCTTTGTATACGTTTAATCAGGAAAATCAAGTCAACGCATTTAACCAGTTGTTTTCGACGATTGACACATTTTTATGGATTGTGGGGTTGTGTTTGCTTTTAAGCGGCATGGTAGGAATCAGTAACATCATGTTAGTCATGGTAAAAGAACGGACAAACGAGATCGGTATCCGAAAAGCAATCGGAGCCAAAAAGACAGATATTTTGTTTTCTTTTTTATGCGAATCCATTTTTATTTCCCTTATTGCCGGTATGATCGGTTTGTTTATCGGATATGGTATTATTTTGATTATCAATTATATGCTGTCGGCGTTTACGAATGATGCCGTCATTTCTCATTTATCCATCAATATTTGGATTATACTAACCTCGTTAATTTTGTTGATAGTGTCCGGGATTTTGGCAGGTTTATATCCTGCGCAAAAGGCGGCTAACATAACACCTATAGAAGCCATGCGGTATGAATAAAAAATCAAATGCTCTTTTAATCATTGTTGCAATCCTGGTTATTGCAGGGTTGATTGTCTGGATGGAAAAATACTACGATCCGTCTCATAATCTTTTCAATACGACAAGTCCCTTTATTTCCGATATTGAGAACAGGGTGCTGATTTCGGGAAATGTGTATCCGAGTATTGAGGTTGAGGTTAAATCGTCCATATCCGGAATAGTAGAAAAATTGTACGTGGAAATCGGCAATGAAGTCCGTGCTGGAGATGATATGGCAAGAGTCAAACTTGTTCCGTCTCCTACACAGGTTGAAAATGCCGGAAGCAATGTAACCGCTGCGTTCATTGAGTTTGAGAATGCTGAAAAAGAATATAACAGGGATTTAAAACTGTATGAAAGCAATGTAATTGCGCTGGCTGATTTGGAAAGGGTGCAAAAGCAATATGATTTAGCCAGACAACGCTATGAATCGGCTCAAAATCAAATGAGTATCTTAATGGATGGTTATGCCAGTGCAACAGGCGTTTCAAATATCATTCAAGCTCCCATCAGCGGAACTGTCATAGAACTGCCATTGGAAGAAGGCGCTTCGGTGATAGAAAGAAACAATTTTAACGTGGGGACATCGCTTGCCGTCATTGCGCAAATGGACTACTTCCTCTTTAAAGGCAAAGTGAATGAAATGGATTTAGTTAAACTGCACACGGGTATGCCCATAACAATTTCGCTTAATGCCATGCCCGATAAAAAAATACAGGTAACCATAGAAAAAATTTATCCCAGGGGAGTCATGGAGCAGGGGATGATGAAGTATTTGATTGAAGCCCGGTTTAAAGTAGAAAACGACTTTATCCATGTCCGATCCGGATATACGGCAACAGCCGAACTGGTACTGGAAAGTAGAAACGACGTGTTATGTCTGGATGAGAAATACCTGATTTTCGCAAATGATTCTACATTCGTTGAACTGATAGATGGCAAAACAAGCATCCGAAAATATGTAAAAACCGGCATTTCCGATGGAATTAAAATCGAAATACTGGAAGGATTAACCGTTTCGGATAAAGTAAAGATAATGGAACAATAATAACAACATAAATACAAAAATACATAAAACAATATGAGACAAACAAATGAACGATTGTTTATATTTATTTCCGTCGCCTTTCTATTATGCGGTTGCGGTAAACGGGCAACGCAACTTTCCGACTGGGTTACGTATGTCCCGGCAGAGTTCGATACGGTTATCAGAATAAATAAATGGATAGCCCTGGGACCCTTTGCATTTGATCCGCTCACAGGCAGCCCTGCTACATCATTTGATGACGATGACCTGAGCCGGTACGGTATTGCAGAAGGATCGCAAATGGACGTGGCAGCCATCGAAGCATTGCAGGCACAGGGCGCAGGCGTATTTCTACTCTATGAGACGGCGCACAAGGTAAGACTGACTGAATATATCCGCGACAGTATCGAATACAAAAGCAACGTCTATCTTGTTGCCATTGTACAGTCCGAAAAGGCACAGGATGTGACGCTTATCATCGACGGTTCCCGCAATTACAGAGGATGGTGCAACGGTCAGGAGATCATTGAAGTAAAGACAAAGTACAATACCGAGAAAGAAGGCGACAAATATATTAATGTTTCGCTACAGGAAGGTGCCAATACGCTGTTTTTCAAAGTGAACAGAGGAACCAATGTAATATCGTGGGATTTACTCTGTGCCATAGTTCCGCGTCGGGAAGCCGAACGGCTGTTTTGCATCAATTTCTTCTGGGAATTTGTTGTGAATCCCATCGTAAACGATTCCGTTGAAGTATATGCCGGCCCATATTTGAGCGGCACGGTCGAAATACTGGACTTGAAGAATCAAACGGTAGCCCGCGGTTTCTTTGAAAATCAGGATTCCAACCATAATAGCTTTGCTGTCTCAGGCCTGCACAGTCTGTCTGACGGATTTTATAAAGTAGCCCTGACGGTTGGCGGTACCCGGCTGGAAGAAATAATTTATAAAGGGGACTACAGCCGATTTGTAGAGGATGCTTATAACAGCGTCGCAAGCACAAACGAAAGCGGAATGCATATTGAAGATCTGAAAGCCGCCATGCAACTGGTAAAACACTTTAAAGAAAAGCCGATAGATACCCAATCGCCCAGCGAAGTACGCTTTTACAATAATAACAGAGTGCTGTGGGGTTATTCGCTCTACAGGATGCTCCATAATGAAGTTCCTTCCATACAGATAATGACTTACAGGGATGCGAATAACTTTTCGGGTGAGTTTATATTTCATGCAGGCGACAGGCACAGGCCGGCCCTTCCGCTGCTAATCGTTGTGCCGTACAGGATGGAGGGCAGTTCGTTTTTTGAAGACTGGTACACAAGCAATCTCGACTGGATCGTGACTGATAACCTGCTTGCCGATCAATACGGGTTTGCGGTAGCCTGTATATATGCGGGAGGAACGAATTATTCGGCGGATTTTACTGAAAAGGAAATCACTGCTGTGATCAGCAGGCTTGAATCAGAGTTCGATATCGACAGAAATAACATCTTTATCATGGGGTCGTGCGAAGGCGGCAGAAGGGCCCTTGTACAGCTTGCGTTGACGCCTGAAAGATATGCCGCCTGTTTTGTGGATGCTCCCATAACACTTTCGGGAGGTATGGATGGCATCCCGATCAGTCTTATACCGCAAATGGGAAACACCCCTGTCATGATTATGCACGGAAGAAATGACAAAGAAATTCCGGTAGTACATTCCAGACGTTTTGCAGAAGAATCTCTTAAGATCGGCTTTCCTGTCGAGTATGTTGAGACCGAAGAAAGTCATGTTAAATTGCACAACGACTGTCGCAGACTGGCATTTGAGTATTTCAGTAAAATCGCGCAAAAAAACGAATAAAACCATTACAGTCAACCCTGCATTATTCATACTAAACTTTTCATCCTCCGTCATTCCGACAGAAGCATACGGAGCGTCAGCGAAGTATGCGTAGTGGAGGAATCTCTATATTGAAAAAAGTGGTACGCTAATCGCTTATATGTTTTTCGAGGTGATTTTTTTAGAATTGGAAGATAAATTGGTTACAAAAAAATAATAATTAAGAAAATTATATGTAATTTTGTAGTCTCTAAAATCAATAACAAATGGCAGTAAATGTACGAACTTTTATTGTACATGCCCTCAATACTGAACAGGAAGATGTACTAAAAGTTTTCTTCAATACGCTCAAGTATGAACTTGCAGGTAAATGGTCAAGGCGTATTGAGAGGTTTTCTTATTGACACTCATTAGTGAAGCCACTCATTTTTTGCCTGAGTTCACGATTCTCGTTTTCAAGTTTTTCGATGTATTTTCTTTGCGTTTCCAGCAAGTATTCGGGGATGGAATAAATAATATTTGTCCCTTGATAATTGCCCGTCGCATTGTCTTTGCAGATAAAAACCTGATTATCTTCTGATTCATATATATCTTCAACAGATACATCCAAAATGACGGCTAATTTTTCCCATTCACGAAGCGGGATTTTCATCTGTCCATTTTCTCTCCGACAATAGTTGGAAACATCCATACCCATCCTGTCGGCAATTTCGCTTTG
>Ga0099364_10011901_pt1 | contig 11800 bp, 13 predicted proteins | sample TergutTh196P3_FD_73070 | JGI IMG/M metagenome (GOLD analysis project Ga0099364, IMG submission 73070) | Microcerotermes parvus P3 segment gut microbial communities from Pointe-Noire, Republic of the Congo - Th196 P3 | ecosystem: Host-associated > Arthropoda: Insects > Digestive system > Gut ...
GATCCACGGGCCAGCCTTATAGAGGGTGGGGGACGTGGGCGGGGGGGGGGGGGGGGGGGTGGTAAATCCTTGCCATACAAGGACTTACATCTGCACAACGTGCCACTGTGCACGATTCTTCGCCGGGTACTCGGGCTCCCTTCTATGAAAATGTAAACCACAACGGAGAATATTCGTAAGGATTGCGATTATAGAAAATCGTCATTCCGGCAAAGGTCGGAAATCCGGCGGAACCGGCGCGTCGCTAACGCCGGAATGGCGGTTTCCGAACAAGTCCGCTACTTTTTCCAGCGAAAAAAACTAATCATTAACCATTTAACTATTAACCATTAAATTAACCCTAAACTACAATGCTAAATCGTTTCAAAATCGGTACTAAACTTGCTATTATTTTCGGAATTATTATCCTACTGCTGCTCATTAAAACAGGAATTATCATCAGCAGTTACCGGAGTATCACCCATTCAACACAAGAAGTCCTCGCGATGTTCGAAAGTTCCATCCGAGCAAGCGATACGACAAATCATGCCAACCAAATGCGTCGGCATTTCCTCGTCTACTTGGCGCAACCCTCCGACGAACTCGCCAATCTGTTCGCCGAAGAATGGAATGAAACCGCCTCTATCCTCGAAGACGTCGAAACGAGTTCCTCCATCGAAGCCAACCGGCAAGAAGCAGCACGGCTCATGAACATTTTGAGGGATATTCGTCATCGACAAGATGCCTTTATGGCACTCAGCACGACCATCGACGAATTACGTTCGACCTGTACCGGAATCGCCAACGGAGTCCGCGATGACCTCCAAAGACTCGGCACAGACCTTTTTGAGAAACATCGGCGAGAAGCCGAAAACAGCGGAAGGCAAGGTGTTGATGTTGCCTCGGTGGAATTGGAAGCCGAAGTTTATCGAGCACGGATTCTCGTCGTGAACGTGTTGCAATTACGGGACAACTTCGTCTTTTCGACAGTACCTGCTCAACAAGCCGCATACAGAACTGATTTGTTTGCAACGATGGGGCAGTTGGAAAGCAAACTGGAAGACATCAGACGGCATCCGGCATTTCCCCCTGAATTTGCCGCTCAGATGAATGCCATTATGGAGAGCCAGGTGCGATGGGCAAACACCGCTGGCCCCTATGTCAACAACATTTCGACGCAACGGGATATGCAGGAACCGATTCTGCAAGCACTGCGGGACGTGATGGAGGGAGTCAATAACCTGCAAGACAACGTTTCCGGGGCCGCTAGGGAGACGGGCCAGGCACAGGAAGAACTTGCCGTTCGATCTGAAGTCGTCAGTATCGGCGTTGCCGCAACGGTCATTCTCGGTTCCGTATTGATGGGCTGGATATTGACCGTCTCCGTGGCGGGCGGACTCCGAGGGGCTGTCAATGTGATGAAAGTCATTGCCGACGAAGGAAATGTCGCGATCGAAATCCCCAGGGAGAGCCTCCAGCGCGGTGATGAAGTCGGGGACATCGCTCAGGCCGTTCAAGCCATTTTGACGCAATTCCAAAACGTCGAACGGTTGGCAAACGACCTTGCCGATGGAAATTACAATATCCAAACCAAGGTTCGCGGCGACCAGGATACGATGAACATTTATCTGAACAAGATGCTTGACCAGGTCAACCAGGCGATGGGCGAAATCAATGACAGCGTCAGGCAGGTAACGACTGGTTCTGGCGAAGTATCGAGTGCGGCACAGTCCCTGTCGAGCGGAGCCCAGGAATCTGCGGCGAGTTTGCAGCAGATTTCGGCATCAATGAGCCAGGTGAGCAGTCAAGTGAAAATGAATGCGGAAAATGCGGCTCAAGCGCGTGATTTGGCACAGCATACGAATAAGGCGGCCTCGGAGGGACAGGAGGCGATGAAAGATATGACGGTTGCGATGAGTCAAATTACGGAAAACTCGAATGAGATTCAGCGGGTGATTAAAGTGATTGATGACATTGCATTTCAGACGAATTTATTGGCATTGAATGCAGCGGTCGAGGCGGCTCGAGCAGGGCAGCATGGCAAAGGGTTCGCGGTCGTTGCGGAAGAGGTGCGGAACCTGGCCTCGCGGAGTGCGAAAGCGGCAAGAGAGACGTCGGAATTGATTGACAAGAGCAGTCAGGAAATAGAAAAGGGCGGCGAGGTTGCGGCACGGACTGCGGAGGTGCTCAATTCGATCGTCACGGAGATCAAGCAGACGTCGGACATTATTGCGGGCATTGCGGTTGCGAGTAATGAGCAGGCGGAAGGGGTGAATCAGATTTCGATAGGGTTGCAGCAGATAGATGCGGTTACGCAGCAGAACACGGCGGCGGCGGAGCAGTCGGCGAGTGCGGCGAACGAGATGAGCGGAATGGCAACGAATTTGCAGCGGTTGATTGCGAAATTCAGGTTGCGTGGCCATTCGCGGGTGTGATGTCAGGCGTTAGCCGCGACACGCTGCTTCTGGATTTCGGTGTACGCCGGAATCCGGCGATTCTTGGCCTATTCTTTCAAGGACGCAACCTATTTATTTTTTTTTGATTTTTTTTATTTATCAAAAAGGGTTGCGTCTTTCTTTTGTTCGTTCTGGTTATGATGAGCAAAATCGCCCAAAATTAAAATAAGCGACACCTCTATTGCAATTTTTAGAGCGTTTCTCGAATTGGAGAGGACTCGTTCTCGTCATTCCGGCGCAAGCCGGAATCCAGGCATTGCGTGTGATGCCGGTTTCTCTGGATTCCGGCTTTCGCCGGAATGACAACTTTTTGTCCAGAGCAAAGTTGAATATGCTCTAAAACAACAAACATAACCCCATTGGCCGTATTTTTGGACTGCCGTATACATGGCGAGCTGCTCACAATTTCGGCAGGAGAAATCACCCTACGGGAATGCTAAACTCTACACGGCGTGTAGAGTTTAGGGTGTGATCAAGTGTTCTATCTGTTTCTTTTTTTAGGCAGTGGTGCTTTATTCCTCTTGAAAAAACAAATCCGCACGCTAGAATACCAAAATGAGCCGAGGCGCATCCTATACCGCGAAATTAAACGAACCAATCCCGGCCTATCGGGACACCTTCGTGCACTTTTTGCTCGGGTCGTCCGGCAACGAACCAATCCTGCTGCACTTCCTGAATTCCGTTTTGGAAAGTGATGGACAGGCACCGGCTAAATCGGTCGAAATGCGTAATCCGTTCAATCCCCAGACGTTCATCGCCGACAAGTACACAATCCTTGATGTCAAAGCAACGGACGAGCGGGGCGATATTTTTGTCGTCGAGTTCCAGACGTCGCAGCGAGCGACATTTGCCGACAGAATGACGTATTATGCTACTCGTGCCTTCAGCAGTCAGATGTTTAAGGGGGATCCCTACTCATCGCTCAAGGCGGTCATCGCCATTGCGGTAACTACTTTTGAGATGTTTAGTCAGTTGGATAGCATTCATACTACATTTCGACTGACGGCAAAGGCTGATTCGAATGTTGTGCTGACCAACTTATTGCAGATGCACATTTTGGAAGCAGCACCACAAAAGATAGATCGGGCAGCGAAGTTGCCATCTTCGTTGCGTGCTTGGATGAATTTTTTTTACTATTCACACCTGAAAAGCGAGGCTGAAATGTCAACATTATTACAAGATCAACCGATGGTTGGACAGGCATACGAGAAATTCCAGCAGTTCAATCGTGATGAAAGGTTGCGTGCATTGGATGAAGCCCATCAACGGTTCCTGCATGATCAGGCGACGGATATTGAGGAGGGTATTGCCCAAAAAACAATTGAAATCGCCCGTAACATGAAACTGAAGGGGTATCCTACAGGTGATATTGCCGACATGACCGGTCTTGCTTACGATGCGATTGAGCGATTAGACTGATGCTTCTCCTGTGGTTTTCTTGTTGCACGGAAGCGAGAGGTTCTTCTATTGCTTATGGCGAACATCCACTTTTGTGTCGTGTGTAGTCGCTATGCTACACAACGCACTATGATTATTTTCCCCAGAGTGCCAATCAGGTTTTTTCCGGCGGTCACTCTCGGTGCCTCCAATTCCAGGACGAAATTAGACTTTGCTTGTATCGAGTTTTCCAACGGTGGTACGGTGGTACCTGCGGACGTTGCAGAACAGACGTTGCACTCACATTTCGATTCGCTTTAATCAACCGCTGATAGGGACTATCTTCGGATTCCCATTCTGTCTCATTCTTTGTAAGCATCCAAAGAGGGCAAGCCGTAGCTCACGATGCTCGTGGCTACGGATGGTGCGCAAGGCGTTCATGATAAACCGTTTTCCTCTGCATCGGGTTCCCGGGTCTATGCGGTGACGATCGTTTCGTCCCAGATGTATGACCGGGAAGATATTTTTGTTGCAAGGCAAACTTATGCTACTGCCGAACAGTTGTCCAAGCCGGACAGCGGTTCCATCACTTTGATCTAACCCTTGGATGATGTCGGACGCATTTTTACAATCGATTCCTTTGAGTATTCCCGATGTGCTCTTGTCGAGTCATCTCGTCATGGACGGCGAGCCGGTCGATGCGACGACCACGAACCGCTTGCCGCAGGTCAATGCCAGGAATACAGCGCGCATTCATCATCTGATCAAAAAGTTTCGCGATCTTTCGGGGGAGTATCTGAGGCAGATGCTCATTGCTCCCGATGTCCGCATTGGCGATTTTGTCTATTTCGATATCCACGCCCATGTCTTTGATCGTGGGTCGGCAAAATTCACCGTCGCGGGGGAACAAGTTTATGAATCAGAATCCTCGCAAGTTTGGGGCGTAGTGATAGATATCCGAAACGATAAGGCGGACATTTGCACAAGCGGCCTATGTACCTTTCTCCCTACCACCGAAGTTTTTGCGAACTCACGTACACCGGCCATCACCAATATCGATGTTAACCTTCCCGGCTGGCTTCCGGCGAACCATCCCATTTTTGAAGGCAAAGCCCCAGCGGATGCAGCATAGAGCTACAACCCTCACTTTCTGAAAGGCTGCGCATGGCAAGCCGAGTGCCGCTCTTGGCAAAAGTTCTTTCAGAGTTGTATCACTTGGACGACCAGACGATTTGGAGGTTCTCTGAAAGTCTGCTCCCTTGGGATGCAAGCCTGGGCTACAGTGGCGGGGCGGTAACAGTTCCGGGGGAACAAATCGGATACGCTCACCGCATGTGGCTTTCCGTTACGAACACGGGATATGACTTGTCGAGTACGGTGGTGACTACCTTATGGGTGAACCCAAGCGGCGGTCTTTACGTGCGGCAATACCCTTACGGCGACTAAGCCCTTTCCAGTGATTTGGAAATCGGACTTGATCTTACATTCGATGAAGAAGTCATGCCGAACGGATTGGGTTTTGCTGTTGGAGAGATTAAAAACATTTTATGGCGACCTCATCCTTTTATAGATCATTGCAAAAAATCTGCAACACAACATCTGAAATATATTCCGTGTAATAGTCTGGGATTATTTGACATTGCTTGGAGTTTTATTTGTGTCAATTCTTTCAATTCTTCTTTTGTTTTTGCTTGATGTGATTTCAACTCTTGACACTTCAAATGGTTCCATACTTTCTCATCTGGACTCCAATTCGGAGAATACCTTGGAAGATAGAATACATGGAGACGTTTTTGACTTTCAATGAATTGTCGCGTTAACTTTGATGTATGGGGAGTGGCTCGATCCATAACAACGACAAGATGCCGACGAGGATGATGTAACAACATCTGATGTAAAAACTCTATGACCTCGACAGATGTGATCCGCTTTTCATAAAGACGAAAAATCAAAGAACCACGATTGCTAATAGCAGACATCGCCGAGACACTACCATGTAACCCCGTGACTGTTGCTTTTGGCGTTTGTCCACAAGGCGACCACGTCTTGCCGAAAAATGCTGTTAAGGAGATAATTGGCTTCGTCTTGAAATTACAAAATAGCCTTATTTTTAAGGACGCAACGCTTTATTTTCAGTATTGTATAACGCCGCCACTGTTTTCGCACTTCTTCATTCGCTTCGTAGTATCCCCGTTCTGGTTTTTGATACGTCAGACCAGCATCAACAAGTCGTCGCCAAACAGTATGTTTGGAAACTCGGATACAAAACTTTTCGGTAATGACGCGATGTAACCGATCGACTATCCAAAGATCGGATTCAAAACCATAAGAAAGTGCTGATGGTAGAACAATGCTTTGTAATTCTTTTTTGTTCAATTCATTCAGCAGTTTTGGCCGTCCACTGCCTTCCTGTCTGTATAAACCATCTGTACCTTCTTGTTGATAGTGATAACACCAACGATATAATGTTGAGCGATCGATACCGAAAGCAATAGCAACCTGTCCTTTGGGAATACCATGTTCGACGGCTTCGACAGCCGCAAACGAATATCAAATGAGGAATAAACGGCGACTCCTTTCATGAGAACATCTTATCACAACAGGTAATACGCGTCAAAAACAATGTTACAGTTTTTTGCAACGGGCTATACAACGACAATCTGTACCACACGTATCCCTTTGTGAAGACGAAGGATATACCTGCGATCCCGCACGATTGGCTTGCCGGAATCAAAATATCGCTGAACTACGGTGCCGGCTTTTTGTCTTTTCCTTCTGTGTTTCTGACAGAGTGGCGAGTCGACAATGCAACATCTTCTCTGAAATTTTCTTGCGAGGCCGGGAGTAAAATCGTCGAAAAAATAGTATCCATTCCACCGGGCACTCCCCTTTTTTCAAAGGTGGTTTCTGAGGCAAAGGACATGATCCAGGTTGCCCTTATCGTGGGGCATGCTCCAGAGAAGCCGGTGCAGCGGACAGGTCTGCGTTTGCAACTCGAACCGACATGTATTCTATGACTACAGCATCGCGGCATTGCCTCCGTGCGGATCGGCAATCTTCCACGAAACGTTTTGCCGCTTCCCGAGGGGATCGAGCATGGCCATTACGGCAACGTCGATTGGTGGTGGCAAAAAAAGAAAGAATCTTCGATCCGAGATTCGGCGATCACGGGACCACTCCTGTTGAGCCCCGGGTACAACTGCCGGATTATTCCGAGGATCGGCAATCGCCTTCAGATTGAAGCAGTCAAGAATGCGGGGCTTGGTGAAGTTCAAGAGGATATTTCCAAAGGTTGCAAAGAGGTTTCCGATACAATAGTTTGTGAGGAACCGCCTACAGATTATCTTCGGAAAGACAGTTTTTTGGAGGAGGGTTCGGTGCTCTATGCCTTTTGCGGGGCCGTCGGTCCGCATATCCGCATGACAGCGACCAGTACCGTCCAACTGACCGCAGAACCCGAAAAGCATACGATCAGAATGGTGCTGGTAATTTGGGCGGAGCCCCTTGTTAGATCTGATGAACAACTATTTTAGAACCTACTTACTCAACCGTCCGAAAGAGTTCTTTGCAGCTTCGGTGTTTGCTCTCTATACGGCCCCGGAGTTTGTACCTGTTCCTTACGATCAGGTGACAGAGCAAGTGGACGCTATTTTATTTCGATCCGCAAGTACCGCTTCTCTTCGGGAGTATCGGTCCATGGAGTTTTTAAGGCTTATCAAGTCGTGCGGTCTTTACTCTCATGTCCTGCGGTTTGATCAGCGAGAAATCTAGCGGATCGAGGATTTTCGTTTGGGTACGCTGCCCACCCTTGCTCCACCGGAACGATGCGCCGCCAGCGTGATCGAAGAATCGCTTGCACTGGGACAGTCGGATTATTTTGATCTATTTTTTCCTCTACGTAAACACTATCCGAAATATGAAGAGGGCTTTCGGTATGTGGCGGATACCATTCACAAGTTCTGTATGATTTTGTTCGCCCAGGCGATCAGACTCGAACAGCAGAAACAAGAGCGTTATGTCTGACCAACAATCGATATTTTCCAAAGAGCGGACGGAGCAGTGTGATCTGGACTCTGTTCCTCCGATTCCTGCTCTGCCGGAAATCTCGCCGTACGACATGGAGCCAGTGCCGATTATGGAGCCTCCTGTATAGTTTTTGCCTCCGATAGACGGAGAGGATGGACAGGATGGCAACAACGGCTGAGACGGGATCAATGGAAAAGATGCAACAGACAGAGTTGATGGCGGAGATGAAAGAGACGGCGTTGCTAACTTCTTTGAAGCCCGGCTCGCCTTTCCCTACTCGAATGGGGATGGTACAGCTTATGTGTGTGAACCTCATGGGAACGATTCGTTGCCGGTTCGCGTTCCTTATCCCCAATCGCAATGCGACACCCCGGAAGGAACGCTAGTGCGTTTTTATTCGGACCCTGCGGCCAATGATTATGTTCTTTTGGACATGGATATCAACTGCGGCGGAAGCGGAGGCGGCGGAACGATTTTTATTCCAAGGGATCTATTGATGTGCGAAATCATAGAACCTGTTCGGTGCCCGCCCTTTTACGATCCGAATACTACTCCGAATCCCATGGCAGTGGACTCGACAGTTTTTTTTGCCAAAAGATATCGAAGCGAATGAAAATGGATTCCTTGCCTTCATGTCGATGGGGCTGGTGCGTCCAGCAGACATACAGACAGTAATCCCTCGTAGCGTAGAAATGCACGGCGGTTCTCGTAAAGTAAAGTATATGTTTGAGAATTAACTCTTGAACCCAATGGCAAACCAACCATGCTATACCTTGTTATCGACCAACATAAGAACTATTTAACCATCAATATCTGCAACAAACAAGGAGATGTCCTGCAAAAAGGGCAAGTCAGTACCAAACCTGACGATATTGACGAGTTTTTCGTTGCCTTCGTCAAAAAGGCACGCAAGCATCGAGGCTATATGGCAATCGTTGAAGTTTGCAGTTTCAATGACTGGCTACTCGCAAAACTCAAGAAGACCCAATGTAAAGAAATCGTAGTCATTCAACCCAATAACACAACCGTGAACAAGACCGATCAACGCGATACTGATGCCCTTGGCGCACTCCTTTGGAATAACCGGAAACGGCTCGAAGGCGGGCAGCGTCCCAATGGTATCCGTCGTATTTTTCCCGCCGATCCTGCTGATGCGGAAGTCCGGCAACTCGCCAACTTCCGACAACGTTTGATCAAGCAGCGCACCATGCTCATCAACAAGATTAAAGGGGTTATCAATAAACATAACCTCGCACACGATGCGCCGACGCAAGACTCAACGACGCAAAAGTTCCGTAAATGGATCAAGACGGTCTCGTTGCCGGTCGTTGATCGTCTCGAAGTCAATATGAACATTGCATCGTGGGAACTGTACAACAAACAAATAGTCGAAGTCGAGAACGAACTCGTCAAGCGTTCAGAAGATTCGAAGGGCAAGATGTCCGAGGTGTACCGCTTGAAGTCGATACCTGGCATCAGCGGTATGGGAGCGATAACATTGCTTTCACGGATCGGCGACATCACGCGTTTCAAGAATCCTGATAGCCTTGCAAACTACTTCGGGTTGACACCAGGCTGCCACAATTCTGGCGGCAAGCATCGTATCGGCGGCATTACCAAGCGTGGCAATGCGATTGCAAGACAGACTTTGAACTTTGCGGTGAACCACATTGTGCGGAAAGACCCGGCGATGAAGGAGTGGCACAAGAAGATAAAAAAGAGGCGTGGGGCGAAGACCGCAAGAGTCGCAGTGATGCGGCGATTGGCAACCATTATTTGGCACATGCTTCGCTGGGGCAAACCGTATCAGTTTCGTTATGATCCGCCAGTAGTAACACCGAAGAAGGATGACCTTCGGTCATCGAAGGAGGTTTTTGGAGGCATGGGCAACAGGAATCATTCCCGGAAAAAAGAAGGAACGCCTTTGAAATGCAGAGGCAAAGCAAAGGCGTGATTCCCGTTGGTTCGATGATTCCTTGACGAGTTGCTCCTCAGCAGAGATCGTCTCCGCTTCATCGAACAACAATAGTATAACACAACTACAACAGGAGAGCAGAAGAATAGAACAAGTTAAATCGTTTGTTTGTCGAGTCGTCTTCGGACGATTCCTTGAAAATCGTGAGAACCGTTCCTTTCGTTGGCATTGGAGAATGCAAATTCTGTCGAGCGTTTGGCAGATTGGGTTCCGCGATACTGTAAAAATTTACAGGGCAAGATCATCGGTAAAGATCATCAGTGTCGGCACCATGTGTCGAGCGTCTCGTGGGAAACAGCGAGCCGCCCTCATAAGCAGTACAGTACGAAGAGAAGTGTGGGGGCGCAAGCGGCAATGGTGCCGTGAGACCATATTGGTCAGGGCAGCCTCGGTAGTTTTTGATAACGAGCGATTGAACGAAACAGAGATAACGAGTTTTTACGAAAGTGAAAATGAATTGCATATTTTAGCGTTAGAGCAGATGAACTTCGATTCTACTCGGAGACCGTGTGTTGTGCGCTCAGATGGACTAAAACTTTAACTATTTTACGAAGAACCCCCTATTGACAGGGGATTACTTTCAGAGAAGAAAAGGAGAAGTATAGCAGAAAAAACTAATAAAAAAATATGGATTGATATATTCCGGCGAAAGCCTTACTTTCTGAATATCAGTTTTTACCGGGTTTCGGCAATATGCATGGTAAATTGCATGGGCTAATCGAAAAAGTGTTATGTTTATCGGTGTTTATTGCATATTGCCAAACCTGTCAAGTAATAAGCCACAAGGGAAAATTTCGACACGCGCCCTACCTGACCGGGACACAAATCGTTACTCCCGCCATGACATGGATCATTATCCTTTCCACACCCTTTCCACACCAACCCCCGACAATGCCTTTGGCACTACCCATCATTTCCGTTGCGAAGAACCCCACAACGACGCACAGGCATACCGCCTGCAAAGCCACGGCTAACTTTTTGAACATAGCATTTCCTTTCGTCAAAAGGGACAACCGAACAATGGCCCGGCGTTGTAAAGCGAAATTTTTTTCTGGGAAGTACCCCCACCGGTGAGAATACTGTGCGAAGATGTCCGTTGACCGGGTGGACTTGGGCGAGCAATCGCCCAAGTCCACCCGGTCCCTATTCACTATCACACTTGCAAATATATTTTTTTCATCTAAAATGCCCGTATGGAAAAGAGATTTGGAATAATAGGATGCGGCATGATTGCCGGTTTTCATGCTCAAGCCATCCAAGCCGCTGGCGGTGTCCTTACCGCCTGCTTCGATACCAGACCCGAAGCCGCAGACAGACTCGCACAACAACAAAAAGGCTGTAAACCTTATCACGTCCTCGAAGACTTTCTAGCCGACAAAAATATCGACATTGTTACTATCGGCACACCGAGCGGAGCGCATCTCGAACCAGCCGTCGCCGCCGCCGAAGCAGGAAAACATGTGATCGTGGAAAAGCCGCTGGAAATCACATTGGAACGATGTCAGCAAATCATTGCCGCCTGCACCAACAACAATGTCCTTCTGGCGACTATCTTTCATAGCCGATTCCATGACTCATCATTAACGCTCAAATCGGCAATCGACGCAGGACGATTCGGCCGCCTGACACTCGGCGATGCCATCGTGAAATGGTACCGCACCCAAGAATACTATGACAGCGGAGCATGGCGTGGAACTTGGGAACTCGATGGCGGAGGGGCACTGATGAATCAAGCGATTCACACGATTGACCTCTTGATGTGGCTCATGGGACCCGTCGAGGAAGTTGCGGCACATACTGCTCTGCTAGCACACGAACGCATTGACGTGGAGGATACAGCCGTTGCAACGCTAAAGTTTGCGAATGGGGCATTGGGAACGATTATCGGCACGACGGCATCGTATCCCGGCTATTTGAAGCGGGTCGAGATCAGCGGCTCAAAGGGATCGGCAATTTTGGAAGAAGAGGACATTATCCGCTGGGACTT
>Ga0099364_10011902_pt1 | contig 11799 bp, 10 predicted proteins | sample TergutTh196P3_FD_73070 | JGI IMG/M metagenome (GOLD analysis project Ga0099364, IMG submission 73070) | Microcerotermes parvus P3 segment gut microbial communities from Pointe-Noire, Republic of the Congo - Th196 P3 | ecosystem: Host-associated > Arthropoda: Insects > Digestive system > Gut ...
GACGCTTGCCGCATGGGACGAAGTGACCTTGAGTATTTTCGTTTTTTGTGGATAATGGTGTTATCTTGAAAGTGTCTGGATTCAGATTGGTTATCCATTTTTGGCTGTTGGTTCTGAGAAAAAAGGAGTTTGAACGTGTTTGTTGCCGCTTCCAGCCGTTGTTTTCCCAATCTGTCTGTCAAGGATTCGCTGAACAAGCTCGCGGATTTGGAATATTCGGCTGCTGAACTGATTGTCGGCAAAAATCCTGAATCGAATCTGATTCTCCCGGAATCACAGGATCAGTTTGACGATATTGTGTTGTTTTGCCGTATGTCGCGGCGAATAACCCCTGTTGCCATTTATTTTGACTTTGAGCCGGAGGACCCGCAGTTTATTCGCAGTTTTGAACAGTGTTGCAATATGGCCAAAGTTGCCAAGATTGTGCAAATTACCGTCAAATCATCGGAATCCGGGACGCCATTTAACGCGGAAGTTGAGAGGTTGCGCCAATTGGTGCAAATAGGTAATACACAAGGGCTTGTCATTGGTGTTGCGACGGAAACCAGCCGCATGAGTGAGGACCCGGACTCACTGAAAAGCCTGTGCAAGAGTGTTCGCGATCTTTCGGTCACACTGGATCCCAGTCACTATATTTTCAGTCAGCCAAAACCGAGGGAGTACGATCACCTTTTCGATTATGTCAGCCATGTCCGCCTTCGCGACACGACCAAAAGCAAGCTCCAGGTTCAGATCGGGCAAGGCATTCAGGAATACAACAAGCTGGTCATCCAACTCAACAAGGTGAATTATCGCCGTGCGTTGTGCGTCGATCTTGCCCCGTTGCCGGGTCTCGATCAGGACGCCGAAATGCGAAAAATGCGGCTGTTGCTGGAAAGCTTGCTGTGAAAGCGGTTCCTGCCCGAAAATGATCTGGATAAAAACCGATAGCACAAAAAATCTGAACGGTTCAGGAAACCGGTGTGAAAAACTCATGGGTTTTCGGTGTCAATCGTATCTGCATGAATTTCAGTCGTCTATTCAAATTCCTTGTCACAGTTTTTCCACAAGGTGGAAATTTTGCTGCAGAACGTTTCAATCGCCCCTTCCGCAAATGGATTGCCGGTACTCCGATGGGGTTTTGCCCGTCCATTTTCGAAAAACCGTCGCGAAATACTGGCTTGTTGTAAAACCGCAGTTCATAGCGATTTGTGTGATTGACATTTCCGGTTGTTCCAACATCATCTTTTCCGCCCTTCGGATTCGCATTTGATTGAGTGCATGAACCGGTGAAAGATTTGTCAGTTGGTAACAACACCGGGAAAAACGAGTTGTGCTGATGCGACACAATTTCGCCATTTCCCTCACCGTCCAGGGATGCTCCAGTTGCGTTGGAATCGCTTCCAGTTCTTCCAAAAACCGTTGCACGATTTTGACCGTTGATGCTTGATCTTTCGTGAACGTGGCGTGGCCTGCTGAAGTGTCACGAAACAATTGCAGAAGATCATAAAGGATTTCGTTAATGCTGATCGCAATTGCTGAAACAGGACAATGTTCCGGATTATCCGACGAATCCCGCAACAGACGGTAGAGTTTTTCCCACGGGCCGGTCATCCGTGAGGGAACGTTGAAAACCGAAGTGTCACTGCAAAGAAGCAGCGTATGAAACTCTTCCAGTTCCCGGCGGGACAGGATAATCCAATCCGGCCATCGACAGGCCTGATTGTCGCTTCTGATGTTCAAATCAAGGATAAACCAAAGGAGCGTACTCGCGCCGACATGAGGATTTCCAATCCGGTGCAGTTGCCAGGGACGACAGGCGGTCAGATGTCCCGCATTGATTCTCCAGAACGATGAACCGGTCCAAAAATCCAGTGAACCGTTGAGCAAAAAACAAATTTCGATCCCCTCGTTGCGGTGCCAGTCAAGTCCCCAAGTCTGTTCCCGGGAAGCGTTCCAGCAGCCGACTGTTCGTAATCCGGGAAGTACGCCATCCACCAGGGGCGTTCCGGGATACTGACCGCGTGCATAACCTTTGAAAACGACGTCCCCTTGTGCCAACGCTTCGGAAAGTGGTGCGCAAGCGTCAGCAGAATAAATGTTTACGCCATCGTGAAATCGTGGTGTTTTGGACATGGTTTACACTATCGGTTCGAAAAAAGCATTCACGTATGATTATAGAGCATAAATTTGGCTTTTCATTGTACAAAATTTTACAAGTTTTCAATTTTAAACGCAAGAGAAGATCGTTTTTGCTATAATACAATATAAACACTGGGCAATTGATGTTGAATACACCATGTTGTGTCCGCGTTGGATTTTCAGCGGGTTTTCCCCATAATCAATTGACGTTACACTTCAAAAGAAAGGTTTTTGCCATGAAAAACAAGAATGTAGAAAAATTTATTGTTAAGATGGGGGGGGGGGAAACTTAGGAGGATTCACTCTTGTTGAACTTCTGGTTGTCATCGCGATCATCGGGATTTTGATCGCTCTTCTTTTACCCGCAGTGCAGGCCGCCCGCGAAGCGGCCAGACGAATGCAGTGTACCAATAATCTCAAACAAATTGGTTTGGGATTGCACAACTATCACGATGCCAGTATCAAGTCTCTGCCCCGTGGGACGGTGGCTGACGCCCAATATGGCACTTACAATAGTTGTAATTGGAGATCATCCATTTTACCCTATATGGAACAACAAGCCCTCTATAGCAATTTTCTTGCCTATACGGGTACCAGCGGTTATCGTTATATGAGTCCCGGACGCGGGCAGGGTTGGCCGGGGGAAGATGTTGTTGTTTCCGTCTATCGCTGTCCATCGAATGGGCGCGACCCCTTTGATTTTCTCTACGACTTGGGACGTGGAATGGCAATGATTGATTACATCGGTATTGCCGGTGCGGAACCCGATCCTGTTTCACGTCCCAACGTATCCATCGGGTTTGGCATGGTTTCAAAAAACGGTACTCTCATTTTCAATCGGTGGACCGGCCTGAGTACCATGACAGACGGGACATCCAACACGATTGTCGTCGGCGAACAATCATCGGCCGTCACAATCAAAGGTGTGCCGGATGTTCGTTCCAGTAATCTCTATGGCGGTTGGCTCGGTACTTCCATTAATGCCGGTCTTGGAGGTCCTGCAGCCTACCAGGCACTCACTACGGATTCATTAGCCACGATAACCGACCGCAGTGCCATTTTGCACTTGGGAGGAACGACAACCGTTCGCTATCCGATCAACTTCAAGCATACGGTCGTAGATGACACGACTTACGATGATCTTGCCATGGGAGTCGCATATGTCTATTGCGCCAATACGGCACTTGTTTCCAATCATACGGGAGGTGCCAATTTCGTTCTCGGTGATGGTTCCGTTCACTTTTTGTCGGACACGACGTCCTTTATCACACTTGCGGCTCTGAGTACCGCCAATGACGGACAGGCAGTCTCCATTCCATAAGGATTCGTACCGAAATAACAATGGTCATTTCAATAACAGCCCGGAGCACAAGTGACGGGTGCGCCGGGCCGAAAACCGGTCACGGACGTTCCCGGCTGTTGTTTTTGAACGACTTGTTTTTTTGCGGCTCTTTTGCCAACCTCATGGAGAGGGCATTTGACAACCCACGTTATTTTTCAGGAAAGCAAGTATGTACAGATTAATCCCTGTTTCTGTTTTTTGCATTTGTCTTGCATTATGTTCGGGGTGTGGACCCAAACAGACAAAAACTTATTATGTTGAAGGAACAATTACCATTGACGGTCAACCCGCCGAAAAGGTCCTTGTCACCTTCGTTCCGAAAACGGAAGGGAATGGCGTCCAGGCTTCCGGAGTCACCGATGCCCAGGGCATCTATAAGTTGACGTCGTTGCGAGGAAAACAAGACAAAGGAGCGGCGGCAGGGGACTATGCCGTCACGGTATCCAAACGTGAATGGAAGCCTGCCGCCGTACCCTTTGTCGATCCGGTTACAAAACAAGAGTTTAAGGAAGAGTCTTTTGAAATCATACCGGTTCAATATCGAAATCCATTTAGGTCGCCCTTGAACGCAACGGTGAGTGCCGGAGAAAACAAGGGACTGGATTTTGATATCGTGTTGAAATAACATGAATGTTTGTAAGAGTCCATCAGGTAACAACAAGTCTATCAACGGCAGTTCAAAGTCTTGTGCTGCCTTATCCTTTCAGGAGGCATTATGCATTGGAATATGTTTCGCTTCGGCAAATTTGTTTTGACATTCGCCATCATTTTTTCGTGTGTGAAAACCACCACGGTAGTTCAGGCGGAAGAGCCGATTCCGCAGAAGAAAATTCTCCTCTCTTCCCCGTTAACCTTCACCGATTGGGTACTGCGTCACGGAACCGTGGATGAAGAAGGAATACGATATGTTCTGCAGGAATGCAAAAACGCCGGTTTAAATACGATTTACTGGCGTGTTTTTGACGCGGGATACACGACCTTTCCAAGCCAATTCGCCGACTCTCATTCATGGAGTGAAATGGAAAAAGGGAGCCATTTTTGGGGACCGAAAAATCCGGAAGACATGGCTGTTACGAAACGCTATGCACCCAATTTTGAGGAGGGGCGTGAAAGACTCCTGGAAAAATTCCAATTAATCGAGTTGAAAGATTTCGATACATTGAAGGCGGCCTGCAAAATCGCCCGGGAACTGGGAATATCCATGAATGTCTGGTACACGTTAAACGAAGACGATCACGGCTACGGGCATACAAGCCGCTTTGCCAAAGAGCATCCCCAATATGTCTGGGTGAAACGTGATGGAACGAAATATCACAGTCAGATGAGTTTCGCCTGGTCGGAAGTGAGAGAGTACAAACTGAAAGTTCTGGAAGAGCTTCTGGAATATGATGTTGACGGCGTCTTTTTCGATTGGGTACGTACCGGTGATATTCGCGACGACCCGCAAAGTGACGCGGAAGGAACGGCGGATTTCGGATATGAAGAAATCAATATTCAGGGATTCATGGAGAAATACGGCATCGATCCCCGTGAAATACCGAACAATGACGAGCGTTGGGTCAAATACCGGACTCTCGGCAGTACCGAGTTCATGCGGGAAGCTCACAAGCTCATCAGGGAAAAGAAACCTGATATTAAGATTTCCGCCATGATTCATCAACCCTGGGCATATCGTGGACATCAAAATAAGATCAATGGTTCACTTTATGGTCTTTGCCTGGACGTCGAAACCTGGGCAAAAGAAAAACTGATTGACTCCGTTGTCGCGGCAGGTTATTACATGGACGGGGGGAATGCAACACTCGCTTATGAGTACCTGAAAGACCTGACTCATGGTCAGGTCGATGTTTGGTTGTATCGCTGGATTCCCAATTCCCCTGCGGAATTTCAAAACTGTATCGATGAGGCCAACGCATTGAAGGCAAAACAAATTTTATTTTGGGAAGCCGATTACATCGACGGTTGGGCAAATGAAGAGGAAATGAACCAGGCCATGGGCGGGTATGCCTCACCGTGACGTTTCCGGTATCATGAACACTTCTACCAGAGTCACGAGAATCATCGGGCAAAATGATCGCTCCGTGACCGTCGCGGCTCTGATGGATCAAACAATTTTTTTTGCATGAGTTCCAACAGTTCGTTTCCTGTTGGGCATGGGGATTTCAAAAAAACACGCCGGAATCGGAACCGGGGAAAAATGCGAATCCTCCGCCGAGTATTTTGCCGGCACCGGAAACAGTGTGTCTTGATTCCGTGGAATTGTTCCACCACCGTTTCATTTCAAATATCGAGTGACCATTTTGAGATCGGGAGGGCTGAAGGATGTTGTTTCGAATATTGTTGCTTGCGAACATGATTGGATTATTTGCTTTCCCCGGCGGCGACGCCAAAGCGGACGGAATGGATTGGGAATCCATCCTGCATCCCGGGAAATTTCGCGTTCTCATACGTTTTTCCCCGGATCATACGGTGATGGAACTGTCTTCTCCCGCCATCACGGAATCGGATGAACAGGTCGAATGGGTTTACCCTGAAGTTCAAGTTCCCGACGGAGGAACATTTGTACTCAAGAGAATCATTCCCAAGAACAACCCTGCCGGTTCCGGGATTCGTGAATCACTGATAATCAGTCCCTTGACAACGATTCATACGGATGTGGAAATCACCAGGCAATGGAGAATTCCCATGCCTGGTGACCGGGAGGAAATCAAGATGACCCTTCCGCTGCGAAACGGGTGGGCCAAGAGTGTCGCGCTTCAAAACGATAATCCAACCCAAGCGCAGTATTGGCTTGGAACGCGTCTTACTCCGTCGGAACCGGAAATCGCGCTGCCGGTGGTCGAAATCGTTTTTCCTGATTCATCCCGTCTGGCCGTCATGTCGGATCCTTATCTTGGCACACTTTTTTCCACAAAAAAAGATCAAGAGGGGATTGTACTGGAGCAGAGTTTTCTCTATGACGGTCAAACAGTCCCGTTGCAAGACGAACAGACCCGTTCATTTGGCCTGTGGGTGCATCCCGCCGATGAAAAAGCGGCTTCATTCGATGATACCGTTGATGCGTTTTACCGTATGATGCTTGACGATGTTCCAGCCGGGCCTGCGTGGATTCACGACATTGCAATGGTCTATTACGATTATCTCAGCGATGGCGGCGACGGCTGGAGTCGTGATCTTGTCAAATTGGCCGGGATTTTAACGCCTGAAGAAAGGGCGCGTGTCCTTTGCTGTTATCATGGCCGTTATCCCAATCTTTGCAGTTACTTGTTCGATGATGATACCGGTGCGATCAAAAGCGAATGGAATGCCATGCCGCTGACCCGAAATGTCCCTTATTCCATAGTACGCGTGAAAGAGGAGTTGCACCTGGCAAAATCGCTGGGGTTTCGCGTGTGTTTTTATTTTGCGGATGGACTGGTTCAGGATTCCGGTCATCCGGAATACCGCCATGACTGGACTTTTTCCAGTTTGACAAAAGGAGATCGTCCTCCCGGGGCCTACTCGTTGCTCAATACGGAAGGATATATCAACGGTTGGACCGGCCCGGACACCTGGGGATTGACTCGCGCCAGGGACCCGGGAAATCCGGATGTTGCGGATTGGTATTCAAAATACCTTGACACTTTGCTTCATACCTTTGGGAATGAGCTTGACGCTTTCGTTTGGGACGAAACCTATTACATTTTTCAGGGGTATATTGGAACTTTCCCCCAACCTGTCCATAGTGACATCGCCATGATGCAACTGGTCAAACGATTGACAAACCAGGTGACGAATTTCGATCAAGAAAAAGCTTTCTTCGTTTGTGATGTGATCAATATGCACCCGTTTTTTCTCCATATCCCCGCGAATTCCATGGTGTCCCATGGGACATTCCAGGATTCTCAATGTAAAGCGGAAGCATGGTCTTACGCCATGTTTCCCAACTGGCGCAATGCTTTCTGGAGCTGCAACTGGTGGCCGGTCAGTCGTTTTGAACTGACAAAATATGGTGTGGAGAATTTTGGGACGGCCGTCGCCATCAGCAATGGTTGGGAAGATGACATTGGACCTTCAGAATGGACACAGTCGCAACAAGACATGTTCCTGCAACTGTTTCGTGAACGTTGCAATCAACAAAAACGTCAAAAATATCTGGAGATTGACCCGGCGGTTTTTTTACAGAATCATCCGGTCGCAAGATAGAGTTCGAACAGATCGCCGCAGAGGGCGTTTTCTGCGAACCCCGCGTCCTCTGCGAGAAAAAAAAATCAAAACGGCAAACGCGGTCGCAGGATTTACAGGATTATTAAGGATAGAAGGCAAAAGGAATGATTCCTCTATCCTGAAAATCTTGTTAATCCTGTCGAAAAACGAACTTGTCATCTTGCCCGATGATTTTTTGGCGAAAACCCTGGAATCTTATTCAAGACTCCACGCCGGCAGCATGACCCGTTCTCCTCCGGCAATGGCGGATTCGTGAGCGCAAATTCCCACACAGGTCCAGTTGGCCGACCGAACGGCATTGGGCCACGGATCGCGGTTCTCATGCAGAGCCGTCAAGAACTCGTTGACCATGTGCGGATGCGAACCGCCGTGCCCTCCGCCCTGGATGAAAGAAAGGTGTTCCGCATCCTGGATGGATCGGGTGAAACGACGGATCGGTTCCGGCAAAAAATGGGCGTAATCCGGCACGCTCACACGCGAGGGAATTTCCGGTTCCGGTTTTTTCGCCGTGTGAATAATGTGTTCCTCGTTTTCCACCAATGTCCATTCGAAGCTCTGCTTCGTGCCGTAAACGTCGAAACTCTCCCGGTATTGCCGTGCCGTATCGTAAAGAAAACGCCAGATATGCGCGGCCACATCAGAGTCCTTGATCTTGAGGTGACACGATTCCACGGCAAAGCGGTTGCCTGATTTTTCCGCAATATCGTCCCGAACCTTGCCTGAGCCGAAGCAGGAAACGTATTCCGCACGGCCATCGAGGATTCCCAAAACCGGACTGACGACATGGGTGGCATAGTGCATGGGAATCATCCGCTCCCAGTATTCCGGCCAGCCGTCCATATCCTGCGGGTGCGACGCCGCCATGTACTGGATTTCCCCCAGTTCACCTTTGCGATAGAGTTCCCGGATAAAAAGAAATTCACGGGAATACACAACCGTTTCGGCCATCATGTATTTCAGACCGGTTTCGCGGACCAATTCGACGATTTGGCGGCATTCCTCAACGGTCGTTGCCATGGGAACAGTACACATCACATGTTTTCCGGCCCGGAGTGCGGCCATGGACATCCAGGCGTGATCCGGGATGGGCGTGTTGATATGCACGAAATCCACTTCGGGGTCTTTCAGGACAGCCTCGTATTGTGTGTAGAGTTTCCTGATGCCAAACGTGTCTCCAATCTTTTTCAGATTCTCCTCGTTGCGTTGGCAAAGGGCATGAATCTTTCCCAGGGGATGGTTTTGATAAATCGGAATAAACTCCGCTCCAAAGCCGAGTCCGATCATCGCAACGTTATACTTTTTCTCCGAATTCGCCATGTTGTTGGTTCTCCCGTTGATAAGTTGATAAAATGTGACAAGCAGGTTGAATTTCAACGATCTTTGACAGGTAACCAGCCAAGGAACTGAAAAGAATTCTAAAGGAAAGCGAAATCACGGTCAAGTGATCACAAAAACGAAGATTTCATTGGGGTTTCGCCTTTGTGATCGAAAACCGCTGAAACCGTATCCAGAACTCCGCACCGGCAGGTCCATGCCAGCACTGGAGCGAAATCCGGTCTATGCTACCCCTCTTGTGAAAAGTCTTGGACACCTCTTTCGTTCTACAGGCGGTGAAGACTCGCGGGACGACTTGACCGTCCAACGTGATTCGGCTATCCTGATTTTGGGTGATCATGACGATCCCCCTTGATTCCCGACGGAAGAACGGCCTATCTCCCGGCGAAAAAGTTTCTGTTGCCCGTTACAATCCAGCGGTGGGTATTTGAAGTTTTTGGTCAACGAGCCGATTGGTTTTCGAGTGCAATCATTTGCTGAAGAGGTGCTATCATGTTCCGAAATCTCGTTGTTTCGCTTGTTTTGGTGTTGATTCCCGGTTTTGGAGACGCGGCAGACACGGCTGTCGTGTTCGAAGGTAATCTCCAGCCTTTGACGGAAAATGAAAAAACTGCGTTGTCTGCCGATGACAGATCGTTGTTTTCCGATTTCGACTTCCCTGAGGAAGTTTCGCCTCAAATCCTTTTCCGCAAAGGAAAAGAGAACGACGGGTACAACAATATCCGTATCCCGGCCATTTGCATGTCGAAGCAAGGAACGTTACTCGCCTTTGCCGAAGGCCGTGTCGCCGGGGATACGGGAAAAATCGAGATGCTCCTGCGCCGCAGTGAAGATTGCGGGAAAACATGGAGTCCGATCCAGGTGATCTGGAAAGACGGTGACAACACCTGCGGCAACCCGACGCCCGTCTGTGACATGGAGACCGGAACGATTTGGCTGCTGACGACATGGAATCACGGTCTTGATCACGAAGGTCAAATCATGGACGGTCAAAGCCAGTATCCGAGGATTCCGCATGTCTTGAAATCGGACGATGACGGAAAAACCTGGAGTGACGCCAAACCGTTGTCGCATCTTCGCAAGGACAATTGGGGATGGTATGCCACCGGTCCCTGCAACGGCATTCAGTTGACACGCGGGCCGCACAAGGGGCGGCTCGTCATTCCGGCCAATCATTCGGTCGTTGATCTCCCGCGTCCGCGAAGCGACCTTTATCATTCCCATATCATCTATTCCGACGACCACGGAACGACCTGGAAGCTCGGCGGCATGAATGAAACGCTGACCAACGAGTCAACCGTCGTCGAGCTCACCGACGGCGGCGTCATGCAAAACATGCGTTCCTATCACGGACGGGATGGCCGTGCCGTTGCGATCAGTCGGGACGGCGGTGAAACCATGCCGACTTTGGGTTTGACGACGGGAAAGCCGGGGGATGATGCTTACCTTGATCTCGTTCTTCACTCCCCGGTCTGCCAGGCGAGCATCCTGCGCTACGATTGGCCGGAAAACGGTCAGCCGGGAACGATCCTCTATTCCGGTCCCTGGGGAACTGCCCGGTCGAGACTCGCTGTTTGGATGAGCCGGGACGACGGCAAAACCTGGTCGCATCGCCAACGGATTTACAACGGCCCGGCGGCGTATTCGAATCTCATCGCCTTGCCGGACGGCCAAATCGGGCTGCTTGCCGAAATCGGGACGCAAACACCTTACGACACGATTTCCTTCCTGACGTTCCCGCTTTCCTGGATCGCATCCGCCGAAAAACCGGAAAACCCCAATCCGTCACGTGACGATCCTTAGAACACCAACTCTACCGTTCCACGCCAATAAAAGTGACAGAACAGCAGAACAGCAGCCGGAAACGCAGGGAGAGGGGAGGTCGCTCTTGGATGTGGCACGAAATGGAACACGATGTCTCTCATTCCTGCCGTGAGCCGGGGGAAGTGCCTTGCCCATGATGATCTTTCACATATTGAGCGGCCGTACGGTTGAGTTCGCGGAGTGACATGCCCTGGAATAAATGATCGCGTTGCCATTGCGTGTAATCGAATGGCTCCCGTAACAAATGGGAAATAAAAACTTCAGTTTCCAGAGGTCCGAGTTTTTCCAAAAGGCAACAGATCGCCTCACTCATAATGATGTTTTGGCTACGCATTTTCCACCTCATAAACTGTTAAAAACTCAACGGGAGTACAAACTTGGATGTCTTTTTCCGCATATCGCTTCAAAATCCCATCGTCCGTCGTAAGGAAATAATCACATTTCGCTTCAATGGCACAAGCCAGGTGAATGGCATCCTTATTTTTCATTCCCTGACTTTTGATTTTTTCCGCCCGATTTTCAACAATCTCTTCTTGATTGGGATCAACAAAAACTGTGGCATAAACAAAAAAATCTTCGATGATTTTGCGGTTGGCTTTGTTGGGATTGTTGCAATTTTCAAAAATGGTCATGTAGGAATAGGCCAACTCAAGTCTATCGCAGAGAATAAGATTTTGGATGTGTATTTTTGCCTGGGTTTCCAGGAACACACGGATTTGACTCTGATCATCAAACGGCCTGTTATAGCAACAATTATCAAGATAGACTCTTTTTTTTCGCATGATGACATCGACGGCAAGGAGAGATGACAATATGAACCAAAACAATTATATGCCATCAAGTCACATCATGCAACCTCGCCGGGACTCTTTCGTGCCATTCCATGTCTTTGCGGAGCGGTCGTAGCGGAGCAAAGTGCAAAGTGCAAAGTGCAAAGTGCAAAGTGCAAAGTGCAAAGTGCAAAGTGCAAA
>Ga0099364_10011903_pt1 | contig 11799 bp, 18 predicted proteins | sample TergutTh196P3_FD_73070 | JGI IMG/M metagenome (GOLD analysis project Ga0099364, IMG submission 73070) | Microcerotermes parvus P3 segment gut microbial communities from Pointe-Noire, Republic of the Congo - Th196 P3 | ecosystem: Host-associated > Arthropoda: Insects > Digestive system > Gut ...
CCCCTCCTGTGGACAGGTCCTCACGCGTGACTCACCCGTCCGCCACTAAATTATTTCCTCTTGGGCTTCGCAAGCTTCCACCCTCAAAAAAATAATCCCGTTCGACTTGCATGTGTTAAGCACGCCGCCAGCGTTCATCCTGAGCCAGGATCAAACTCTCCTTGGCGATATTGAAATTGACCGAATTAAGGTTCATTCGTATATTACGCGCTGTATTCTGTTGGCAAGGTGCGTGTCCGCCGTCAGGCGCGACGTTCATAAATATAACACGTTATTTTAAATTACGCAAGGGTAAAAAAAATTTTCTTTCGGTAATTTTTTCGATGATTTCGATTTTTTTTTCCCGGGCCGCGAAGTCAATCGCTCGCGGTCAGTCCTCCCAGCCCATTTCTTTTTTAAAATCGTCGCGCGTCGGGCAAAAAGAATCCACAACTACGCCGCCCTCCAAGGCATCTCCTCCGTGTACTTCATCGGGCGCGAAGATGAGGAAGTCCCCGGAAGACGCCTCATAAGGTTCGCTACCCTCCACCCTGAACTTATAACGCCCGCTCTCGATGTATGTTATTTGCGCGTGAGGGTGGCTGTGGTCTGCAAGCACCGCCCCCGTCTCCATCTCCCAGCGCGTCATGGTAAGCCCGACTCCGTGGACAATAGTCCCTTTCATTCCCGGGCGGTCTTCCTTCTTTTTCATCTCATCGCTATTGAAAATTTTCACGATTAAAATCCTCCCTGTTTCTGAGTTACGTTATGCTTTTTGCAGTATAGCATAAAGGAAGCTGGACAAGATTTTGCTATTGTCATATAATCCCCTTCGTTGACTGACGCGGACTTGCCGTGGTATGCGGAGAGGTGGCCGAGTGGTCGAAGGCGGGCGACTCGAAATCGTCTTAGCGGTGCTGAGCCGCTACGTGGGTTCAAATCCCACTCTCTCCGCCAAATACCAAATCCAAGGTAATCCAAGCTAGTCCAAAAATTCACAAAAACCCGCTCTTTAAGCATCTTTCCCTCACGTTGACCAGTCCAAAATAATCTAGTATAATCCAACCTAATCCAACAGGATACGGCCTACAAATTGGACTACGCATATTTTGAGGTGGCCTACAATGCCATTAACTGACGTAAAGATTAAATCAGCAAAGCCGAGAGACAAACGTTATCAGCTATCCGACACTGACGGCCTGTATCTTGAAGTAATGACATCAGGCAAAAAATATTGGAGGCTAAGGTATTTCAAGGACGGAAAGCGTTCGTGGCATACAATTGGCGAATACCCGGCGACTGGCCTACAAGAAGCACGAGAAAGACGAAATGATCTGCGAAAAAAACTTCGCGATGGAACCCCATTCATAATCAAAAGCAGTGCTTTCCGCGATGTTGCGTTTGAATGGGCCGACGCTCACGATAAGAAAATTAAAAATGAAAAAGACCGGGTGACTACCAGAAGCAGAATGGATACCCATATATTGCAGCATATTGGAGACAGGGACATATCGGCAATAACCTCGGCTGATATTCTTTCACTGCTACAACGCCTTGCGGATCGCGGAAAATTTGAAATGCTGTCTCGTGTTCGTAGTATCGCTTCCCAGATATTCCGTTATGGCGTGGCGACAGGGCGATGTTCGGGAGACCCAACTTTAGCTATTCGCGGCGCTTTTATTACTCCTAAAAAGCGGAATTTCCCGTGCATAACAAAACCTGACGAGGTAGGCGCGTTACTCCGCGCTATCGACGCCTACCCTCACGAACAGGTCCGCTGTGCAATGCAATTCTCGGTACTTACATTTGTACGCCCAGGTGAGGCAAGACGAGCGGAATGGGAAGAAATATGGGACGATGAGTGGCACATACCTCCAGGAAAAATGAAAATGGATGATCCTCACATCGTCCCACTTGCCCCACAGACAATTGAAATACTCGATAAAATGCGCCAGCTCACCGGGAACGGGAAATATGTTTTCCAGTCAAATCGAACTCCAAGTGGTGTTAGCGGAGAAATGCCAATGAGCGAAGCAACAGTCCTCGTGGCGCTGAGAACAATGGGATATACGAAAGAGCAAATAGTCCCCCACGGCTTCCGCAGCATGGCCTCCACCCTACTCAGGGAAAGTGGTCTTTTTAATTTCGATTTGGATTGAACGCCAACTGACCCACGCTGAACGCAACAAGGTTAGCGCCGCGTACAATTATGCTGAGTACCTTCCTGCTCGACGGGAAATGATGCGATGGTACGCAAATTATCTGGACAAACTACGGGCTCAGTAAAACTAATTCCACACTTGTCCCTCAATTTTATGGGCGTTGTAGCACATTTCCCAATGCCAATAGACTACAAAATCGTGCCCACAACCCTTAACGTCGTTATCGCTGTAGCACCGAAAAACGCCGGAACGTTCGAGTGCGTCGTGCTAAAACGCATAACGTTTAATACTTCCGCAATATGGACACGTTACCGCTTCCATAAATTTCGTCTCTTTAGTTTGATGTTTCTATTTCTTCCACATCGTCATCGGATGTGGGAGATAAGAATCACCGAACTGATATGCGTTTTTCCGCCGTTACTCCTTGTCATAAGGCGCGACTACAGCATCGCCATTTCCTCACAACGTCACGCACATGTAATCGTGGCCGTCGATGGCCTCAACTATGAACTCGCCGAAAAACGTCTTAGCGAAAATAGCGCGGGCCGCACGGGCGCTAATCGCCCAGCAGTCACCTAATAAGAAGTACCCTTCGGTGCGCAAAACGTAATGGTGAAGTTCTTTTTTGGTTTTCATTCAGATAAGCCCCTCCTTCGCCCATCGCCTTAATACTTCTTTGAAGCTTTCGTCGCGTTCAAACCTGTGGCAGTATTCTCGGCCAGCAAAATCTCCCCGCCCATCCTTGTGCTCGCAAAATCCACGATTGAACCAGTGACAGTCGTTACACCTCATGTCAATCCCTCCTTACGACAACGCGGCGCACTTGGGAAAGTGGGTCTCGCTCCTCTGCTTTGTGGCCGTTTGAGGGGCGGCGAAGAAAAGCGGAAGGCGGGGGAGGATTGTGTGGTATAATGTCAGAAAATGAAACGCCCGCTGGAGAGTGGGCGGGCGTCAATTCATTCGACCGGGCTGCTACCCGGCCGGATGGTTCCAGCTAGGCGCGCCGGAGTGAAAGGGCTACGAGCAGGATGAGCACTGCAAGTAGCAGGGAAATCAGGGCTAGTTTATCTGCGGATAAACGAAGGCCCTTTTTTCTTGCCTTCATTCCAATCACCCCCTTTCTTTACGGGGGTTCAACAGTCAGCGGTGCAACTTGGATAAACCAAGGCTCTCTATAACGTATTCTATCACAGCCGCCCTCTGGGGCGGTTTTTTCATGCCAAAAGGAGGTGTTTTCATGGCGGAGCCGGAACCGGTAATCATAGAGCGCGCAGTCGGTGATATCGAGTTTGAAGTAACAGTCGAGGAGCGCCATGAGGACACCTTGACTATTACCGAGCACCCGGTCGAGAAAGGCGCGGCTATCTCAGACCACGCCTATAAAGACCCCGTGCGGGTAGTTATCACGGCGGGCATCAGCGGCATAGACGACGAATCCGTCCCGGCGGAAACTTACGACAAGCTGCTTGAGCTTCAGGCGTCCTGTGAACCGTTCACGATAATCACCGGTAAACGTGAATACGAAAACATGCTGGTGCGGGACATCACGGTAACGACCGACGCCGATACGGAAAACGTCCTCATGGTCATGCTTGAATGCCGGGAAGTGATAATCGTCGAGACCGAGACGGCGCAAGTCCCCCCGGCGCGACAGGCGCAGGCGGCAAGGACTCAGGCGACTCAGCAGGGCGGGACGAGACAGGTACAGGAAAACGAGAGTTCGAGCCCCGAGGATACAAAAAGGAAATCCATCATAACTCATATCGTGGGGTGATGACATTGCGAATATTTAACATACCAATATCTCCGAACCCTCAAACCTTTAACATCACCCTCGCCAACAGGGAGTATCGCCTGACTATCCGTTGGAACGCCGCCATTGAAGGCGGCTGGCAATTGGACATCGCGACAGCGGACAGGGGGGAGCCGATATTATCCGGCATTCCTGTTGTGACCGGCGTCGATCTGCTCGGGCCGTATGAATACCTGGGCTTCGGCGGCGCTCTCGTCTGTTATTCCGGTTCATCGGATGCCGACCCCACATTTGAAAATCTCGGCGCCGAAAATGAATTGCTTTTCGTGGTGAAAGACGATGAGTAATCGTCAATGGCTTCGCGCTTACGAGGTAACCATAGGCAGAGGCGGCGGCGAGGGAATAAAAACAAGCGCTCTCCGCGTAGAGTTCAGTATTAAAAAAGGCGACAGCGAGAGCCCCAACGAAGCGACGGTACGTATTTGGAACCTTGCCGATGAAACGCTCATGCGCTCGAAAAAGGAATTTGACCGGGTGATGTTACAGGCGGGGTATCAAGAAAATTATGGTCTTATATATTCCGGAAACATCATAGGTCAGCGGATTATTCGCGAAAACGCGGCGGACAAAATCCTTGAATTAACATGCGGCGACGGCGATGAAGCGTATATCAGCGCGGTTCTGAACAGAACGCTCGCGGCGGGCGCGCGTCCCGGGGATATAGTCGACGCCGTGCATGGAAGTTTTGACGAATATGGCGTTTCGGCCGGCGCGACTCCTGAGCTTGGCGGCCGGCGCTTACCGCGCGGCAAGGTTATGTTCGGGATGACGCGCAAATACGCGCGCGAGGCGGCGCATACAAACGATATGTCCTGGTCGATTCAGGACGGGAAGATGATTATGGTTGCCAATGACGGATATCTTCCCGGAGAAGCGGTTGTATTGACGCATAAAACCGGCCTTATCGGTTCGCCCGAACAGACAAACGAAGGGGTAAAAATCAGATGCCTGCTGAATCCCAAAATCCGCGTAAACGGGCGCGTCAAAATCGACAATGCTTCCGTGCAGGAGGCTAAAAAAGACACAGGCAAGGACGCCAAGCAGCCCGCCGCGCTTAATGCCGACGGATTCTACCGCGTCATCCAAATAACCTACATCGGCGATACTCACGGCCAGGATTGGTACTGCGACATGGTGTGCGTTTCCATTGACGCGACATCCGATAGAACCGTTGATTAAGGGGAGTGTGAACATGAACCGCAAAGAACGCATGAACGATTTTTCGGAAACATTGAGAACCGCCATAGAAGCCGCCGCGTTTGATTTACATGTGGCCTGTCCCGGAATAGTGCAATCTTTCGATCCGGAAGCAAAGACAGTCACGGTACAACCCGCTATACGAGCGGAGGTGGCCGGGGTTGCAACGGAACTTCCGATATTAGCGGACGTGCCGGTGGTATTTCCGAGCGCGGGCGGATTCACTCTGACTTTTCCCATAAAACAAGGTGACAACTGCCTTGTTGTGTTTGGGGATTCCGGTATTGACGCATGGTGGCAGAGCGGGGGTATTCAAGACCCTGTTGAATTTCGTCAGCATGATCTGTCGGATGCTTTCGCTGTATTCGCGCCGCTGAATCAAACGCATGAAATACCAAACATCAGCACGGAGAGCGTTCAGCTTCGTACTGATGACGGGGAAGCCTTTATCGAGATCACGCCTGAAGGAAATATTAATTTAACCGCGCCAGGCCCAAACAGCCTATTGTCATTGAAGGGTTTGATATCGGTTGCGGGTGACATTACGACGACAGGCGACGTTACGGCAGGCGGAATATCCTTAAATTCTCATACACACACGTGCCCCGACGGTGAAACATCGGGGCCGCATTGAGGAGAGGGATAGAACATGGTTTCGTTCAGGGCGGTTTCGAATACCGGCCCGACTGGAATTGAGCGAGTGATGATTATCGGCGACTTTGCGAAGATACCAACGCTTTTGGATGCTTGATCCGCATTGCAATTCTCCTGTGATATACTTTTCAGCATAGGGAAGGGAAACCTCCCTGAACACACCGGGCAGGGGGAAGGAAGGATGGAAGACAAAATGAGCAACGATCAACTGAACAGTCTTTTGGAAACACTCGCCAGGCTCATCGAATCAAAGGCAACGACAATTCAAGAAGCCGCACAGATCGTACGCGAAGCAAAGACAAAGCAATAAAAGCTGGTTTCCCGATACCTGCGGAAGTTTCGACGCGCAGAACAAGAGACCCCGAACAGCATAAATCGGGCTTAAAGGATTGATATTTCGTGATGGCTGTGTCAAGCGGGTTTGGAGAACAAAGGCTGAAAGGGGCGAGTACCTTCGGCCCGGCTTTACCGCCCTTCGGGGCGGTTTTTTTATGGTGGGGTGTTGAAAAATGCGATACCGAAGATTGACGCCGGATTGGGATTTTACTATTGGTCACGGCTTGGCGGGTTATCTTACCAATTCGCCTGAAACAGTACTGCAAGCAATTATGACCAGGCTGAAATTATTCGTCGGCGAGTGGTTCAACGACACAGCCGAGGGTACGCCGTGGCGTACCGATGTGCTTGGAAAATACACGAAAACAAAATACGACGCGGCTATCAGGAGACGTATTCTCCGCACTCAGGGCGTAACGGGTATAGCGGAATATCGCAGCGAGTTTAACAGCGAGGATCGCGGCCTGCTCATTGAGGCAACGGTTGATACAGTATATGGCCCGGTAGCGTTCCGGGAGGTGTTGTGATGGAGAATGCGTTTATTGATGAAACGGGTATCCACGTTCGGGAGTATCAGGAGATACTTGACGGTCTGAAAGCGGAATGGCGGGCTATTTTCGGCGAGGACGTATACCTTGAAGCGGATTCGCAGGAAGGCGAGATGCTGCAAATCTTCGCGCTTGCCCGATATGACGCGCAACAATGCGCAGTCGCGGCGTATCAGGGATTCTCACCGCAGACGGCGCGGGGAATGGGTTTATCCCGCATGGTCAAGCTGAACGGTATTCGCCGCCGTTCGGCGACGAGAAGTTACGTGGATGTAAGAATTATCGGCGCGGCCGGCACTGAGATAATCGGCGGCATTATCGAGGATATCACCGGCAGAAGGTGGAATCTGCCGCCAAGCGTAACAATTCCGTAGGGGGGTGAGATACCCGTCACCGCTGCGGCGCAGGAGTTCGGGGCAATACGGGCGCAAGCCGGGGAGATAAACAAGATTGCTACCCCCACACGAGGCTGGCATTCCGTCACGAATCCCGCCGCCGCCATCGCCGGAGCCCCTGTCGAGTCAGATGCGGAATTGAGGCGGAGGCAGACGCGTTCTGTAGCGATTCCTTCACTCACGGTAATGGAGGGGATTACGGGCGCGATCTGGGATGTAGACGGCGTATCAAGAGTGCGAGGATATGAAAACGACACGAACATAACCGACGCTAACGGATTGCCGCCTCACTCCACAGCCCACATTGTTGACGGCGGCGAGTTACAGGATGTAGCCGCCGCGATACACGCCAAGAAAACACCCGGAACCGGAACATACGGAACAATCACTGCGCCTGTTGCTGATAGATATGGTCTTGTGACGCCGATAAGCTTTTTTCGGCCTTACATAGTGGATGTGAAGATAAAAATCCTGCTGAAAATCAAACCGGGTTATGGAGAGGATATTGCAACGCGCATAAAGTCAAACCTCGTTACGTACATAAACTCTCTCGGAATCGGCAACTCAGTGCTCATTTCAAAACTGTACATGCCGATCGGTCTTGCGGAAACGAATGCGGTTGCAGGTATAGCCGCTCCGGAACCACGTTTCGATGTATTGGATCTACGAATCGCGAGGGACAGTCATTTTCTGCCGGCAAATGTAAATATCGCCTTCAACGAAATGGCGATTTTGGGCGAGGAAGACATAACCATCGAAACCACGATATAAGGGAGGTGAAAGTATGAATGTTCTCGAAGGACGCATGTCGGATTATCTTGAGAATAAATTAATTGACTTTATTTTTCGGGGTCAAAACTACACCCTGCCTGTCAATCTCTACGTCGCGCTGTACTCAACGCCCATCAGGGATTATCTGGACGCGGAGGAATTGAGCGGCGAGGGATACGCGCGGGTAGCTGTCCCTCGGACGCTTCTTTCATGGGCCGCGACGCAGGGGCCGGGTATTACCGAACCGTCCGGCGGAACATCGGGGATGACGAGCAATAATATTCCATTCCAGTTTCCTGTTGCGCGAAGCGAGTGGGGTACTGCGACATGGTGGGGCATCCTCGACGCGCCGACAGGCGGCAACATGCTATTTTACGGCGAGTTGCTTTTCCCGCGTACGATATACCCCGGAGATATGCCGATAACCTTCCAGCCCGGCGACATGATGATCTGGATAGATTCATGAGCAACGGGATAAAGTGGAAGGCGGTAGCTGTATCGAGCCCCTATCATGAGCCGAAGCCGCTCGCGTGGGGGCTCTTAAATTTCGGTTGGGGCGACGGTCATTGGATTAGCGAGCGCGTTGAGGTAATCGCTAAGTGGCTTACGGAGGCGAATATCAGCGGATTCAATAATGTCAAAGGCGGAGCCCGAAACATTTGGAACACGGCCGCAAATGCCTCGTTGGATGAATACGAACCGTACAGCGTAGACGATTATTTGAAGCTCGTGCCCTGGCAACATCGGCGGCCGAAGTTTCTAGCAACGCTGCGATCAATACTATCCGGCCTCGTTGATGAAATGAATCTCGCGCACAACATGGGAAGGCGTTTTGACCTTGATTCCGCAATAGGCGCGCAGCTTGAGCAAATCGGCGAGTGGGTCGGCCTTACGAGGCGCGATGTTGAGTCGTTCAACTATTCGGGTATATTTCCTCTTCCTGACAATATTTACCGCAATCTTGTAAAGGCGAAAATCGCGGCAAATCACTGGAACGGAACCATGCCCGGCGCATACGAAGCGTGGGAGTCTGTATTTCGGCGGCAATCGGTCATTGCCATTGAAGATCATCAGGATATGAGCATGACCATGTATGTCATCGGTATGGATGGAAGCGGAATTTTTAAAGAAGTCATAAAACACGGTCTAATCTCCTTCAAACCCGCCGGGGTGAGGATAAAGTATCTCTTTTCTGATCCCTTCGGCTCGAAGTTCCTGGCATGGGGGAAGGAAAACGAGATATTCGCGGGCTGGGGCAAGGGAAATTGGGCGGCTGTAGCTGAAACTTAGGGAGGGATGATGTTGCGATGCGAAATGATTTTAAGCCATTTGCGGTAAACCCCGATTCGGAGGTAATACCGCAATATTTATGGGACGAAGGAAGTTTGCGGAGACAGGGGCATGTAGTGGGCCTTGCTTCGCAGTATCTGGCAAACAAGGCGGAACGGCAGGGGACACTCGGGGCGGCTGCCATCGGTGAGTTAATCAACCGTGCCGGACAGGATGCGATAGATGACGGCGATGAGGTACAGCTCGCGAATGCGTTTCAAGTGGCTGTCGTCTTTATGGCGCGTATTATGCTTTTCGAACTGTTAAGACCGTTAGCCCCGGACAACGAACCCGTGTTGGTCGGCTACGACCCGCAGACAGACAAATTGTTCGGATACCCGATGGGCAGGGTTGTTCTGCAAGCTGAACGCCTACTGGGGGGTAATCCGCTAATGCAGGTCACAGACTATCCGGACGGCTATTTGTTCGGTGGCGGCCCAACCATGCAGATAAGCGATTATGAAGGACGATTGAGCGGCGGCGATCCGCTCACAATTTGAGGAGGTAAGTAAAATGACGGAAGAAGTAAAATTAATAACTGTTAATCAGGGTACATCCGCACAATGGTCGGCGAGCGATGCTCGTCCTCTTGAACCAGGCGAGTTTGGGTATGTGACGGATACGGATAAATTAAAGATAGGCAACGGCACTGATTCTTTCGATGCGCGTCCCACCTTAATCACTGACGAAGATATCGTAAACACCCTATCCGGCAACCAGACGGACAAAGCCCCCAGCGTGGCTGCCGTTAAAGTCAACTTGGATGCTAAGGTAGACAAAGATGGCGACAAGGGCCTGTCGGACGCGAATTTTACGACTGCCGAGAAAGAAAAGCTTGCAGGTTTGGAAAGCTCAAAGTTCAGAGGGTTGTTTTCGTCTCTCTCTGCGTTACAAGCCGTGACGGGAGAGGCGGGCGCTTATGCTGATGTTGATATGGGCGCCGGAGAGGATGTAACAAGATTCGTTTGGGACGTAACCGACAGCAAATGGGTTGACCAAAAAGGCGTTACGACTGCTGAAACGTCTGCATCCGTAAAGCAGAAATACGAAGCAAATCCCGATACCAACGTTTTCTCAGATGATGAAAAGTCAAAACTTGCAGGGATAGCGACGGGCGCGCAGGTAAACCCCGGAGACGCTACCACAACCACAGCAGGCCTCATGTCTTCCACGGATAAATCAAACTTGGAAAGCCTCGTTGCAAAGCACGGCTATCGGATTTCAGGCGGTAATCCAACCATGAGGCTTGTGGATTATGAGACTGTAAACGCTCTGTAAGGGGGAATCGATATGGCACAGGAAACAAAGATAATTACTTTTAATAAAGGAACCACGGCCGAATGGAACAATCAAGCCCGCCCGCTCGACATAGGAGAACCGGGTTATGATACGGAAACAGGCGATTTCAAGATAGGCAACGGCGTAACACCTTGGGGAAATTTACCGAAACCAGCAACATTATCACCCGGCTCCAACGTTGACATCAATAACGCCATCACCTCCCCAAACCAAACCATCAAAAACATCGTCCATCTAACCGAACAAGAATACGAAAACCTCGAAAACCCAAACGCATCAACGCTTTACGTGGTAGGGGAGGTAAACTTTAGTTGGTATCTTGGGGAAACCTTGATTGGATCGAAGAATATCCCCGCGTCCGGCATCTACAACACCCGCGAAGTAATAAACGTGTCCGGCACGTGGACAGCGCCTGTAACCGGCTGGTACAAAATCGAAATCAGAGGAGCCGGGGGTGGCGGGGGAGGAGGTGGCGGAGCTAGTACCAATAGTCAGAATGCTGGCGGCGGTGGCGGCGGAGCTGCAGGTGGTGAATTAGTTGTCAGATTTATTAAATTTAATGCAGGAGAGTCTATACCGGTAATAATCGGCGCAGGTGGTGTAGGTGGTGCGAGAGGTGCGAATGGGGCTGGCGCAGCGGCTGGCACTAGTGGAAGCGACGGTCAGAGTGGAGGTACTACGTCCATTAATGTCGATGGTGTTGTAATTGGCGCTCGTGGAGGCGTTAATGGAGGACGTGGCATAGGTGCTACCCCAACCCGCCCTGGTCAGGGGGGTACGGCTGGACATTTATACGCGATAGGTACAGTCGGGACACCCGGTACTGATGCTGTGGGAAGGGCCGGCCCAGGTGGAAAATACCCTGATGGTCTGGGGGGCAGCGGCGGTAATGGTGGTGGCTCTGGCAGGATTTCAGATGGAGTCGAACAGCCTACTGCTGGAGAAAACGGACAAAACGGCGTCGTCATCATCGACTACTTCAACCCGGCGGCATAGGAGGTATACAAAATGGAAAATACCAATAGAACCGACGTATTTTACAGTCCCGAAGGCAATCCCGAAGTATGGGAGAAGAAGCCCAAAGACTATCTCACAGAAACAGAATGGCAAGCCGCTCATCCCGAACCTGAACCCGAACCGCCTACGCTGGACGAAGTCCGCGCGGCTAAGTTCGCGGAGATATCCCAGGTATACCGCGAATACGACGCAACCGGCACAATCATGACATCAGAAGGTTATCCCATACAAATTGGGATGGATCACTGCGTCAAGTTGGACGGCGCTATACGTTTCGCTGAAATGACGAAGCAGACCGT